>Ga0065711_1045176_pt1 | contig 13641 bp, 11 predicted proteins | sample Hoacrofraction12_FD_59098 | JGI IMG/M metagenome (GOLD analysis project Ga0065711, IMG submission 59098) | Hoatzin crop microbial communities from Cojedes, Venezuela - Epithelial fraction 12 v2 (version 2) | ecosystem: Host-associated > Birds > Digestive system > Esophagus > Crop | place... | reverse complement strand
CCCCCCCGGCCTCAATCCAGCTTGAAAATCTCACGGCAAATCCTGCTAAATAGGGAGATTTCACCCGGCTGCTTCCCTGCCCTCCCCGATCTCTCGCTCCCTTCGCCGTTTCTGGCCTGCTGGGTTTTGTGTTTCAGTTGTTATAAATAAAGCTCCAGGCACTGATTTGGGTATACAATGACACCTTGTGTTATTAGACAGCACAGGACAGACTTTGCAAGGGGAGCCTGCTCGCCTGCCCTCCCTCTCTGCCGCTGCCTGCGGTCTGCGGGCAGTCTTGCACGCAGCTCCGGGGTGGCTGGCACAGGTGCTTCTGCTGCCCTGCCACTGCCGAAAATCACAGCCCCTGGGGAAAAAAAGCCACCAGAGGATCCCAGCCCCTGCTTGGTCTGGGCTGGGTTTAAAAATAGGTGGTGGGGGGAAGTTTCGCACTTAAAGAAGGGAGTGTGGTGGAGGGTGATGGGGAAAGTCTGCTTTCATGTGGTTTTGCACCCCAAAAAACTGTGTAGGAAGTGTTTGCAGGGGTGAAGTCAGGGACGATGTTGTCACCCATCACCTCAGCCCTGCTGAGGGGTGACGTGAGCTCTCCCCAAATTGCCCATCGCCGTGGTGCCGGTCAGGATTTCACCCTGCAGCCGTGCTGCCTGGCCGTTGTGCACCTGGCAGAGATGGGGTCCGAGCATCCTTCCTTCCCCGGCTCATCCCATTGCCGTGCCGCATCCTCAGCTCCCAGGAAGGGCTTTGTCTGGCGAAGGCCACCTCGTGCCAGCCACCCTCTTGTCTCTTCACCCCCCGGGGACTAGCGCTGGCTGGAGTGGGAGCAACCAAGGGACATGTCGTGCCCCCCATGCCCGTGTTTGGCTTCTCCTTGGCATTTTCTCCCTCGCTTCAGTAGCAGTGGCGTGTGGGAGGGCAGCGTCCGCCGAGAAAGGAGGGGAAGGCAGCAAATAAACAGGGTGACGGCTCGCCATCATGATGGCTTGAAGGAGGTGAGGGTGTCAGGTGCTTGGGATGTGCCTCAGCCTTGCCCTGCTGAGGCTCAAGTGCTGCTCTGTTTTCTGGGATAAATCCTTGTTTATTTTTTGTTTTGCCCACCCCAGCTTTAAATCGGAAAGGGAAATGCTGTGAATTTCTGCTTGGGGCATCCAGCACAGGTGTTCTATAGCTCCAAAACACACTTGCCTAAGCTGGTCTTGCCGCTTCCATGGGACCCCCGTTGCACTGGGGCCCGAGGGAGCTGTAACACTGAGATGTGGGGCCAGGACCCTGGAGCAGCTCCTTTGAGTGATCTCCGGTGTCTCACCGCTTATCTTCTCTCTGCAGGGAGACAGAGCTGGTCTCTGGGTGCCCAGGCTGTGGAGTCTTTGAGGCAGTGACTTCAAGGCAGGTAAATAAAAGTCCTGCCTGCAGTTAGAAAGCTGGCCTCTCGTCAGGGCTGACTTGACTTACCCAGATTATTTTAATTGTTTTAAAGACTCTTGGAAGTGGTGTGTTTTTTTTTTTTTTTTTGTCGCTTTGCTATGTAGTTCTGATTATGCCAATTTTACATCACTTGAACCATGTTTGAGAAGTCAATGAAAATATTGCAGATGGAAAATTCCCTCTTGGAAACCGCTTCTATGTTTTTTGGGTTTTGTTGGGTTTTTCTTGTTCCTCCTCTTTCCTGTCATCTCTGGATTTGGGCTGTGAGGAAAGGGCACCCCGAAACCTCTTTCTAGCTGGACAAGTGTTGCTTTGTGCTTGCTGGCTGTTGTCATAGCCATAAAAGTAGGCTTGGATTGCTGCTTGCACATTGCCCGTACAAATTCCTCCTGATCAAAAATGTGCGATGGCGTGGGTGCCAGGACAACTGCTGGTCTCCCCTCTCCCCCTTCCTCCCCACCTCTCGTAAAAGAAAGAACATGTAGCACATGGGGTTTTGGTTTTGTAGTCTTGTGTTCACTTGGTTTGTGGAGATGCAGGCTTAAGGAGAAGGTACTAAATACTCTCTTTTCGTGGTTTGTGATGCCCATGTTACTTTATAAGGTAAATAACTCAAACTATCCAATAAAATTCCAACGCTGTGCGTTAATAAAGTAATGGAGATATTTAACATATGCAGTAAAGCTGCTATTCCAGAGCCCTAGGCCTGCTTTAGTAGCTATAACAGGAGTGAATAAGTTATCTTTTCCTGCTTTTATTTATACACATATAATATCAAATATTACTGAGTTTTTGCTTGTTAATGTTAGCCAAAGGGGTTAAGAGAAATAAAAAAGGATTTTGCAAACATATCAGGGGAGAAAGAGCAAAAGTAGGCCCATTAATAAATGAGGGAGCTGAATTCAGCAATGATACTGAAGTGACTAAGTTACTGAACTGCTTTTAAAATCAGTCTCTGGTAAAATCGGTGGAGACAATTAGGAGACCTTGTCAGATACAATCATGGACTTCCAGATAGAAGAGCAGCCCATGAGGGAATAGAGAGGCCAAGAGGGACAGTGGAATGAAGCCAGTGGCTGTTGAAGTCAGAGGAAAGGCTCCTGTTGAGTCCATATATTTGGCGCTGGGATGTTGTGCTGGCAGGTCAGAGATGTCCCTGCTGTGGGGTGAGAGCTCACATTTGCCTAGGACATAGGAGAAATGTGGGGTGGGGTGGGAAAGGCTGGGGCAAGGGGGATGGAGGGAGGAAACTTGGTTGAGCTGGGCAACTTCCATCTGGCCACAAGGTAGGAGTCTCTAGCGAAGGAGCGGAGCTGGCACTGGGAGGGAGGTGGGGTTTAGTGGCTCCCAGCAATGCACCTGAAGTTAAACGTTTGCTCCCATGATGTCTGAGCTGGTTCTGGAGGATGTGGCAGGGCCATGGGATGGAGCACAGCATGTGGGAGGGCTTGTTGTGGGTCGGAGCAGCCCAGAGGAACTCGATGGACACAACGCTCCATGACCAGTTCTACCCTGTGCCTCCGGATGTCTTGCTGGAGATATATGCAGCCATAGATTGAAACGCTGCAGTGAGCAGGCATAGACTGAGTGAGGAGGAGCACCCAGCACCCATCCAAGGGTCTGACTGCAGGCCCAGCTTCATTTAGCAGGTCACGTCCTCCGTCATGGGACTTTGCTCAGCAAGGTTCATGTCGCTGTTTGCAGCCCTCTCCCAGATCATGGTGAGGGTGTTCATTAGATGCAGAAAGACAGAGAAACCAAAAATACCAAGGAGGGAAGAAATACAGAGAAAGCCTGGGAAGGTCAGCTGTAAGAGGGCAGAAATAACAATGTGACCTGGAAAATGGCAAGTGGACGTAAAGGCAACAGAGATCTAGAGGGAAAGAGCTGCTTGCAGAACAGCTGAAGAGCTGGAAGACTTGGAATAAATGTCAGCACAGGACTGGAGAGCGCAATGTAAGCACTGGTCAAAAAGACATTGGTGAGGACCCAGCTCTGAAGCTGGCTGTGGCCACAACCTTCTGTTGTGCATGTCTTGTGTAAGTGCAAGATTTGCCTTTTGATATATTTTGGGCAGCAGATGCTGAGGCCACGTGTCAGGCAGCCCTGGAGACGCTACCCTGTGTCTTCCTCTCTTGCTTGTGCTCACAGCACTTTTCCAGTGCCCAAGCCTGGGCGCCGCGATGACATTTGAGTGTAAACCCACTGGGAAGGGATTTGGAGAAGAGCACTGCGATGACATGGAGCCTGAGGAAATAGTGTGGGAGGAAAGGTTAAAAGAGTTAAGGCCCTGGGTTCTGCTGGTTGCTTTGCAGGGGTGACCAGGATGCGAGTGAACGACGCAGCCCTGGGTGCAGTCCTCCGTTAAACGACGTGTGGCAAAGACTGTTGTCGTTCTCTGTAAAACAAGGGTGTAAACCCAAGGAAAGAGGCTTGGGGGTACCCAGCCTTTAAAATTTCAAGCTAAGGTGGGAACGATAGGATGGAATTGCACAAAGGAGAATGGAGACTGAATAGTGGTTAAAAAAAAACCCCAAACGAGACAGCAGCAAGAAAGCGACTCTCAAATGCAAGGCTGGCAGTGCCAGGTTTGAATTGTTTAAAACACAATTATGCGAAGCTCTCAGATTGAAAGATGTTTTGCAGGAACGTGGTGAAGGGGTAGGTTTGCACCAGCCTTTTCTCATTGCTTGCCATGAATTCCTTTGGCCAAACTTGTTGGCATCAGAGGAACTGGTTCTCACGGAGCTCAGCCAGGGCTTGCATTTGTGCACAGGGTGGAAAAGCTCCCTTGGAGTTCCCCAGCTCCTCCTCGATGGGAGGCAGGTTGGTTGATTGGTTGGTTTATTCATTTATTTTGGTGGAGAAAGATGGGGGTTTGGGATCTGAGCTTGATTCCTAGCTTGTGGGCTGTTAAGTAAATACTCTGTTCCTCTGCTCTCCCAGCTCTGTAACGGGGATAATTACCTTCCCCTCCACGCTCTCTGCTCTGTCGTCCCATGGTCTCGTCCAGTGCCTGCTCCAGTTGCTGGGCTGGCTCCGGCTCCCCTGATTGTGTGTTAGACTGACCTTAAGGTTAGCAGCCATGGGAGGGGAAAACTGGGACAGTGGAGCCCAGATACCTGTAAAATCCTTGTTCCTACTAGCTGCCCAAAACTACCTGTTGAAAACCTTTGAAAACTGCTGGATAAGCTGCCTCTGAGTGTTGTGTGCTTTATTTGCTACAAACTTTCAAGGAGGGAAATCACTAGTGAGGTTTGAACAGATTCCTCTGGAAATGTAAAACCATGTAGAGATAATTTCTTGATTATTTTTTTAATACCGTTGTGACTAGGAGGATCCTTAGTAGTAACAAGACAAGCAATCCTTTCTTTGCAGTTATGCAACATAGTTTTGGCTTCCCAGGTGGCTGGGGCTGAAGCTGGGGTAGCCAATGCAGGGGTGAGCCCTAGAGAGGTGTCCGTAATGTTGGGGAGATTCATCAGCCTCAGCTCTGCTGGCTTTTACTGGGGTCTCATACAGGTTGCAGCTGCCACACTCAACCCTTCCCTCTGCTTTATCCCATCCCTGCTCCTCTTTCTTCTTTCTCTTCAGCTGTTTATTTAATGCATTTTATTCTGTGGCTTCCCTGCATGCAGATTTCCTTTCTCTGCTCTGTGCAAACACTTTTCACCCCCTTAATGTCCCTGAGCTGCACCCTGTGGCCCACAGTCAGCATTGGCCATGGGGAGTTTGGCCTCTGTGCTGCGGTGCCGACAGCCAGCCCTTTCCTCGCATGTGGCTTCTGAGGCTCAGTGTCTTTTTTTCCCCATCACGTGACTAAAGCTGGTGCGAATCTGTTCTGGTTTAAATCTAAAATATGCATTTGAGAGAGAGAGGCATGCAGACCTCACCCCTCAAAGCCCGACCCATCCCCACTCCCAAAAGGAAAGGCAAAGAAGAAGAACCTGATCCCTATTTCTTCCAAGTCTCTTGATTTACAATCAGCCTTTTGGGCTGCTCTTTGGTGGTGGGCTGCCCCGTGGGGCTAAACTTCTAGAGGACACAAATTCCTAGTGGTTTGCACACCTTCCCTCTTCCCCAAAGCCACCAGCGCAGCCCATGGAGGAGGACAGCATGCTGGCCTCAGCCACACCAGACACACTCAGTCTCACGTGTGCCCATTTTAGGGGTTGGAAGCGTCAATTGAGCTTTGTCTTTGCGTGGCTGCCCTGGCTCTGCTGTCTGCCCTCCTAGCATTGCCTCCTCTGTCTGGGTGGCCCTGCGTGGCTAACTGGGGAAGCCACCCACCTCTGCGAGACAACAAATCCTGGGCTGGCAGAGCCACTAGCACGCGGCTGAATTTTGCCAGATTTGGCCCCTTTTTGTCTCGTCTGGGACCTGGCTGGATGTGTGCGGTCTGGCGATGTCCCCAAGAGAAAGTGTCCAGCTCCCCTGCAAAGGGGTGCGTAGCTCTTCATGTCTCACTTGAGTTTCCCATTTGAACACCCTTCTCTGCCAGAGGAGACGAATTCCCTGGGTGGCCCCAAACGAGCCGGCTGCCCACTTTCACCGTGCTGGGGACCCGTGCAGCATCCCAGCAGGAGCCCCACGCCGGCCCAGCCTGCCGCCCCACGCTGCTCCCTGCTCCAGCCCGGTGAGACAGGAGCTGCCTAGTGAGCTGGGGAAAAAAGAGGCTGCAGCAAAAGATGGAACAAACAGAATTTTTTTTTGCATCTAGAGGGGGAAGCACAGAGCTAAAAATAAAACGGGAAGATCAGTATCTGTCAGGCTGACGGCGGATTGGCTCTTTGGAAATGCATGTAATTACCAGGCTGTAGGTAGACATTTGCATGGAGCGAATAGCAAGCTACTGAGACAAGGTTACGCTTTAACCTTTAAGTCCTGAATCTGTTGGAAAACTAAGACAGAACTGCAGGAAATTAACTTAAATTAATAGAGTTGCTGTGACTGTGCCACATGTTACTTCGGTGCATGTCACTTCACGGCACAGAGCGTCTTGCTGCCCCTGTGCCCTGGCTCCTGGAGGAGGGAGATGCTTTGGAAGCAAGTTTGTCATGTGTGGATCTCTTCCCTCGTTTGGGGATTCAGCTTGACTGGAGAGAGGGGCTGTGGCTTTTTGTGGTCCATGCACCTCCTTTCCTAGCATCCTTTGAGTTGGCAGTTTCCAAAGGGGTTGAAGGAATCTGGGCAATGGGCCCTGTCCTAGGGGATGCTGCGGGGTTGGGTGGTGGGTGCGGGTGAAATCTAGCTGTGCTGATCCACGGCTCCTGGCTGGGGGGCAGCCAGGGAGGGGACGTGGTCAGGGGGAGGGATGTTTGTTGAGACCCCTGTGTGCAGAGCTGCACAGGCACTACTGAGCGCTGAAATTTTACAGATTAGAGCAAAGTCTCTTTGTGCATGTTTGTGGGTGTGCTGCGCCTAATGCTGTGAGTGCAGAAGTGGTCTGGTGAAAAACACACAGAGGAACTAAAACCACGCCTTTACGCTCCCACTCTGCAGCGTTCCTTGCTTGTGTGCTTGGCCTACATGCTACCTGCTTACTCCCAGGCGACCTTGCCCTTGCTGCTGGCCATCACTCCAGGCCAAGCAGCGCTGCAGGGCAGGGGCTGTCTGGGACACGTGGTGATGGGAGGAGAGGGCCTCCCCTCTGGGAGGGGAGATGGAGGAGCCGTGGGCATGTTTCTCATTCCCAGCTGGCACAACCACTAGGGCTGCTGCTGCTGCTGTGGGATGCGGGCATGAGCAGCTGAGTCAAGCTGACGACGGAGGGGAAGCAGGTTGGAAAACACGAGGCTTTGAAGCCCGTGGTGACACCATTCCTTCTGTTGTTAGCGTGCTGCCTTGAGCTGTGGGAGTGGTTTGGAGAATCCCCATTTTATCCAGCCTCTTTGCTAGCTGTTATGACCAAGCAATGGTTATTTCCAAAAATGCTGCCTTCTTCCCTCCAGCTTGGGGACAGTTTTGTCCGCTGTATCGATGCCGTTGCTTGGCTCAAGCTGACTGTGCTTCTGTGCCTTGTAGCAGAAGCTGAAAGTAGAAACAGTGTGGTGGGGCCAGCTGGTGCAGGGCACGACCACTCACCTCCCCAAAGGGCTAGGCCACCGGGAGCTCAAGCTGCTCCATTGGCTTCCCATCAGCTTCTGAATCCAATTTAAGGCTCCGGCCCTAATCTTCAAAGCAACTAATGAAGGAAATGCCAATGGCATCAAAGGCTGAATTTTGTTCTGTGTTCAGCACAAGCTGCTCCTCTGAGATGGTCCAAAGCATGAAGGCTGGGATGAAATCTAGGAGAGCAGTCTCATCTGGCCAGGATGTGGCAAGGGTGGCCAGTGGTCAGGGCTCTTAGCCCAGATTCTGGGATTTTGGTGTTGGTTCTTTGCTTTGGGTGACATTGGACCCAGGTTCAGGTGCCTGAACACCATGAAATCCTCAAACCTGGTGCTTTGAGGAGTTTATGCAGAAGGAGGCTGGGGCTTTGTCTTTCTGCCCCTAGTGACCCATCTGTGAAACACAGATAAGTGCTGCCTTGCTTCTTGAGGCAGTCAGAGAACAAGCACACTGGAGACTGCGAGACCTGTGAATTTGGTGACAGCTTAGGACGTACTTTAGGCATGAGGGTGAGAAGTCTTCTGGGTGAGGCTGGGTAAATCTACACGGTGCTCATCGTTAGGGAACAACCTATCCTCTTTTGTGTGCGCTTTTATCAAATGAAGGCACCTTCATCCCTCCAGCCAGGCACCAAACCCAACAGGTATCTGACCCCCAAAGGCAGTGCTGCTAGAGACTCCACAAAGCCTGGGGGATGTTGTAACATCCAATGTGGAAGGCGCTTGCCTGCTCCAGCACTGACCTAGGATAAAGCCCACAGTCTTTCTGCCTGGCTGTTGGGAGGTGGAGGATCGACCTGTGGTGATCAAGATGCAAGGCTTGACTCTCCATGAGTTCAGTCCCTTTCATACCTCTATCTGCTGAAAAACAGGTTTACATTGGCTTAGGGGAAGTTTTGCTTTATGACTTCTTCACAATGAAAGTGGTGCGTAAAAGAGACATGAGGTTCAGACCTGCCATTGTGCTTTGCTCTTAAATCCAACAGTCTCCTGCCTACCTGGACCCATGTTGGAGGAGTGGGGACGGAGGCAGGTTCACACATTGATGGTGTCATTGTCTTGAAGTTGTCCTGGAGACAGATCCTGGAAAACTTTCCCTGCCCAAAGAGCACCCCACGCACTGAGCTCTTTGGAAGTCTTGCTTTGATGGTTTCTTCCCCACCTTTTTGGAAATCCCCCTCTTAGACGCCTTCCTGTTTGAACTCATTGTTTTTCTCCAGTGCTTCATCCAGTGGTGTTTTTAACTCACGGTGCAGCCTAGCAAAAAAACTGGAGCACCCTGTCTTAACTACAGGCTTCTCCTACATGCAACATAGACAGACCTTGAAGAAAGCCAGTTGTGCCCAAAATTCAGCCTGTTGTTTTTCTGGCTCTGTCAGCTGGCCTGATAAAAGCTGTGGCCTCTCCCTGCAAAGTCTGTTTGCCTCTGATCCGTGCTCTTTTTTTTGGATGTTGGTTCCTTGTCAGCAAGCAGAAAGCAAAAGCCCTTCCCTCCTTACAGCAGTGTGAGGAAGAATTTAAGGCGGTTGGATCTTTTGGAGAAGGAGAAGGGAAGTCTGAAGTTGTTTATGGAAAGGAAAGTGCTGGCAGCAGGGATGGCCACTGGGTTTCCAGCGTGCCTCTGTCGAGCATGCATGACGAAAGGTTTGTCACTGTCACTTGTCCCTTGGTTGTAGCAGGCTGCTTGTTCCCACAGTCTTTACCACCATTTTGTCACCTCCTTCTGGGGCTCCTGCTTTTGTCGACTGCTTGTGAAATCCCGGGGGAACTGAATTGTCCGTGAAGCCCCAGCCAAAAGACAGTGCCTCATGGCTTGGGGGGACAGCGGAGGAGGCTCCTGCTCTGCTCTCTCCATGGCTGCTCACACAGGCAGGGCTGAACCGCTCATGAAGCAGCTCCGGAAACACTGCCCTTCACGATGCGCTGGTTTGAAGCACCTTCCAGTCGACTTTCAAATGCCATGCTGTCAACTTGATGTGGGCAACCCCTGTGGGCTGGTGTGTCCATATCTACCTGAACTAGTTTTATGTTAGTCTTGGTAGCAGGGCATAAATGACTGGCTGCATTGGTTAAGACCAGGTCTGCTAAGCTCTGGCCATCGTGTACCAGCACATGCAAGCAACATGCTGAGGACCTTCCCTTGCCCATTTCCAGTAACATCCGCCAAGAAACCTTCAGAGCAAGGTGCCATACCTGCGCCTTTGTGTTTAAATAGCCGTGATGGTTTTATTCTTGGTGGCTGTGGCACTTCTTGCCCACGACTGCTCACGGTGCAGCCCTCACCGCCCTGCGCAACGTGTCCCCAGCTTCTTGCCCGGGCTTTGCCTTTCCACACCGTGCTCTGCCCATGGCCTTACTGCAGCTGTGCCAGGCTGTGCTCTAGATCTACCTGTTGTTAGATCAAGCTAGTTACCAGGATCAAATGCCACTGCTTTAAACCCGTGCCTTGACGAGCCTGGGAAAGCTGGGTGTGCTGTGAAAGTGCAGCTGGCTTGGTCTGAAGCACCAAGCGCTTGGTCCGGTTGCATGTTGGGTGTCCTTGCAACTTTGACGCAAAGCTACATTTTTGTTTTTGTGGAAATGAACTAAAAGAATGAGGGGAAGTGCTTACAAACTCATTTTTAATGAAGATCCTGATGTGCGGACAGATCCTTTGTCCAGATACCAATGTATTTATGCCGGTGGCAACTTGCCATTCATACAGCAACTTACACATTTTGTAACGTGATAGCAGTGTATACAAGGGAGGCTGGAGTACAAAAGACTGAGAGATCAGGGCTTGGCGTTTCCTTCCCCTGTTCTTCATGGGGTTGCACTGGCTGGTGTCAGCTGGGGAGAGGGTGGTTTTATTTTTCTTTGATTTTTTTTTAGAGGAACACTGAGCTCCGGTACTTGGTATTGGTTTTACATCCGCAGGACTGTTGCATTAGGGGTGCCTGGTGCGACGAAACACTGAGCTTTGCTGCAGTCGAGATGCTGGAAAGAGGATGAAAATCCTAGCTTTCATCTTTTGTCACAAATAGTATCTGAAGGAATTTGTACTATTTTTACTGTTTGTTTTTGTTTCTCCCCTCCCCTTTTAACTATGCACCTTAGCATTTTCTGTGGGCCCAGTCACTGGGATATCACCCCTTGGACTTTGAAACAGATGACTCAGCTCCATGGTTGTTTAGAATAGTTTTAAGTTATTTTTGCTATCCAGCCCTATTTTCTATCATCATGCTGCAATTACTGGAGTGCCGGCTCTGCAGGGGAACACTTGCTTCTTTTAAACAAATGGTTTCCTTTGGAATTAGAAAAATAGTTTATGGAAACATTTCTGTGAGTCTTTGATTATTAATTTATTATGAAGGGACTAATTCTATTTTATAAAAAATACAGAATCTTAATTTTAGAAACCCTAAATTTGGAGGCAACTCTTGAACTGAGGCAGTTTCTTTAGCATGGACTCTGAGGTGTGTGTTTCTTTTTAAATGGCAAATCTGCCTTCCACTGGTGCTGCGTTATGTGGTTAATCCTGTCAGGCCTGATCTGATCGGACTGGCGCTGGAGCGAACCAAGCAGAGCTGAATATCCGTGCGGGAGATCCGATCTCTGCCGGGAGGGCAGCGTGGCACTGGGGCTGGCTGGCACCCTCTGCCCCTAGAGCTGCTGCTCTCTCCGTGGGCTCAGCCCTGGGTTTCAGTGATCCTACCCGGGTTGGGAAGGGCTATGTCTGTTTTTTCCACTAAATTTAAAAAAAAAAAAAAAGGGAAGAAAAGTGTTTGCTGTCGTGTTGGATCCATAAATGTGATTTTTAAGTTGTTGCAACTGTGTCTGGAGACTGCTCAGACCAAGCTGATTTCCAGCTGGGGTGGCACAGCCCTGCCCAGGGCATTTTTAGTCCATTCACATGGTTTGAAGTAACACCTGGTTGCTGGTTTTTCAGAGGTGAGGTGTGCTGGTACCTGGTCCAGAGGTGACGTGCCACCTCCTCCCACCCCGGCTCTTGGCGACCGATATGCCAGCTCTGCCTTGCTGGGAGAGCAGAGCCCAAGCACCTTCAGGGGGAGAGATCAAGAGAAACCAGGCCAAGGAAGTGGCCTGGGACAGCCGGGGTTTCCCTGGGCACCCAAGGTGTCAGCTTGGCTCTTGACGGGTGCAAAAGCCCATGGGCAAAGTCCTGCCTTTGAGTTGCAGGGGGATTCACCCCCACAGACCCGAGAGCAAAACCTCACCTTGAGAGGTTTCTCCTCTGTCGATGCTGATGAGAAGCGCTCCTTGCCATTGCGATTTTAAGTGCTGCGAATGGAGGGGCTCAAGGTGCCCGCTCCCTGGGGTGCAGAATAAACCTCACCAGGCTGTGGCTGTCGCTGGGTCCCCCATGGGACCCTGCTGAGACCGGGGGTCTCCCAGGGGCTGACCCCCAGCAGAGGGGCGCCTTGGTGCAGGGCTCCATGTCGCCTGGGGCTGTGCTGGTTGCTGGGAGCGTTGATGGCTTTTGGCCAGGGGTGAGGTCTGTCCCCTGCCTCCCTGCTGGGCCATGGGAAGGGGAAGAGGAGCGCTGTGTTCCCAGGGATTTTTTAGGGCATTGCTTGGACTTTTCGTTAGGGGGGGGGGATGCAGCAGCAGTATGCTTGGCCTTAGGGTGGATTCTTCTCTCCCACTGCCTCTTGGCTCTCAAGGAGCCTCTTGGCCGTAGTGGGGAAGGGGTTAAGGCTTCCTCGCTGGCCTGGGAGCTGCTGCTTGCTGCTGCATTCCCCTTCCGGGGCTGCTGGGCTGAGGTTTGCTGGTATGTGTGCAATGCGGCGCCGGCCGGCCGAGAGCACCCAGCCCTCACCGAGCACTGCAAGAGCCTTCCCGGCATGACCTCCCCTCCCCTGGCTCCTTCCTTCAGCGCTGAGTGATGGGGCTGGGGATCGGCGACCTGCTGGGAGAGCAAAACCAGCGGCTGGAGGAGATCGGTTGGAAAAGAGGCGAGCTGCAAAGCAGCAGCCCGAGCTCCACCGAGACGCCTGCCCACGATGCTCTTGCACAGGGGAGTGGATCTGGGCACGTCCTTGTGCCAGCCCAAGGTTTTACAGCTCGTCTGTGCTCAGGTCTTTGCCTCTGCCATGCCACGGGCTGGGGATGGGAGGGTGCTGAAGGGCTGTGGCCGCTCCCGTGGGGTTAGACCTGACGGGGAGCGGTGTTTCAGGCAGGCTCCTGCTTTCCAGGGCAGCGGAGAGGGTTTAATGCAGACGCAGGCAAGACCTGAAAAATTGCAGCAACAGCAGTGGTATTCAAGCTGAAACATAGCGAGAACCCTTGGAGGGAGATGCAGACTTTGAGGGAGATGCAGATTTCCTGGAGTTCTCTCTGCAACAAAAATTTATGTCCCTTATATAACTGGGGAAAAGCAAACAAAGAAACTTGTCTCCAAGTGGGAACATGGTGTCACTGGGAGAAATCCCGCAGCAAGAGCGAGACCTCCGATTCACTCAGGGCTCTTAACTCTTCGGCAGAAGGGCAATGCTTTTATTTCTAAATTTTCTGATAAAGGACTCTTGAATATTCCTGAAGAGTTGTGCGTGTGGGTTGCCTAATTTAGTCAAATGGCAAGGATAATTTTTTGCTTTGGAGCTTTTTGGGGTTCATCGGAGCTTCTTCTGCCCAGGGCAGGGATTGCTGCTGGCTTTGCCGTGCTCCCCCCACACTCTCCCACCAGCCAAAACATTTGCTGTTGCTGAAGGACTGTGCTTTGCCTTTGATCTTCTGCAGCACCGCCATTGACGTTGGCAGGAACCGTCTTGCAGAGCAAGGCTGTTATATGGTGCTAATTTTGTAGTCTCAGATAACGGAGCCTCTCTAAAAATGTCATTTGGGGCCATTTGCGGGGTGAGTTTGACATCGCTGACTACTGCTGGGACATGGGTCCTGCAGGACGACCTAACCCATGTGTGAGGTGGCACGCCATGTCACTGGGGAAGCTCGTGGACAAGTTTCTCAGCAAAAGAATTTCCATTTTTCTACTGTCTCTTAAACTGGTCCAAACTGACAAATGAAGTCCTTGGCCCTTGGTTGCTCCAGGCTGTCAGGCTGATGCCAAAAGAAGTTCAGTCAAAAAGGGAATAAATATGGGGGGGGGGGG
>Ga0065711_1045175_pt1 | contig 13641 bp, 13 predicted proteins | sample Hoacrofraction12_FD_59098 | JGI IMG/M metagenome (GOLD analysis project Ga0065711, IMG submission 59098) | Hoatzin crop microbial communities from Cojedes, Venezuela - Epithelial fraction 12 v2 (version 2) | ecosystem: Host-associated > Birds > Digestive system > Esophagus > Crop | place... | reverse complement strand
AAAAAAAAAAACCACCCCACAAAAAACAAACCCCAAGAAACCAAAACAAAATCCCCACAATCTAAAGGTAAAACTTCTTTAGATGTTGCACACTTGAACTGCAGAAGTAGTAAAAGCCTTCTGGCCAAACATGATACAACAATTTGCAATAAGCTTATACCAAAAACAACTTTTAGGGATAAGAATCCAGCCGGGAAGGGCCTAGGGAGACAATGAGTTACTTGTATACAAGTTCTGTGTACACTCTTTAGGAGACTTGTATCAGCAAGGTGTCTTCCAGTAATGTAGTCACTGAGATGCAGGCTTGGTGCCTGGCTTGGTGGCCTTAGAGTCCATGGCAATAATACTGCTTCAAAACTTGAGCTTTGAATATGGAGGTAAGAGCTTTCCTCTTGCATGATCCTTGTTCTTATACAGGGGATAATGAGCTGGTAGTGAAGAAATTCGTGTATAACAGAATATGCTGGCTAGTGATGCTGTTTTATGCAGCATCATACTTTCAAGTTGAACAGCCAGAAATAAAGTCTTCTACAAAGAACTTTATAGGTCTCTAGAACGTCATTGTAGCTGCAGCTGCTTTCAGGCAATTGTAACAGCTGCTTAATCAACCTTTTCTGAAAACGTCTGCAGGGAATGAGCTAATTGGTACACTGAAGTACTGACATTAAAATGAGGCAATTGCACTAGAAAAGCATGCTGTTGAACAGGATCCCTTGTCAAGTTCCTTCATCTAATGAATTTCTGGCTCCGAGAAGATGATAATACCCAGTTCTTGTAACTGTTTGTCCTTTCTAATCAAAGGCGGACTTGAATGTTTATAAACAGAGGACAACTGTGTTTCCAATTAAAATTCTTACTTTATCTATTCTAGATCTGCATATGCACTAAATGCTAAAAGCTGAAGTGATGATACACTGTCAAACTGAATTATAAAGTGTGGGGGCTACTTTTCCCCAATGAAGACTTCTGAACAAAGCACAAAGCTATTCTCGTAGCCCAGGCTTCCCAAACATGCTAGCACTTGACACTGCTGTGCCTACTCCCATACAAACACAGCATGATGGTCTAACCTTCCAAACAGGAGGATAATTGAACTGGCACTCTAATTCTACATTTAAAGTAAACTGACTACAATAGTTGTACTTAATAAGAAAAGGCTTTAGTTGACTGTACTCACTGAACATTGGTTTTCTTGATTTTTTTTTTTTTTGTTTTTTTTCCCCCAATAATTGTACTTTAACTATTCTGATAATCCTGTAGCAAATCCTGGGATTGTTGTAGAACTCCTACAGTTGGAAATTATTCCAGAAAAGGTCTTAGAATTAAAAGATGAAGTCAAAGATAACAGAACCGTAGCTAGAACTGTTAAACTTGCTCCTTTTGAGCTTGGCCCTAAGGAAACCTATATAATATAGGTGACTTCTTCAGAAGATGCTTTGAAGGCTGTTAACTGTGGGGCTCATAGAAACTCTTGTTACTCACCCTCCAGAAGAAGTCTTTGGGTTTACTTAAGTTTCTAGATTGAGTGACTAGGTTTATATCTAAATCTTGCAGAAGCTTTTTTGAGGAATTAATGTTTTGCATACAGCTGTGCTGGTGGTGTTTTTAGGCATCACTTCTAAAAGAATACTACTCAACAAATAAGTTTAAAAAACAAAAATCAGTGGTGGTTGATTGCAAACTGCTTTTAGCATCTGACTTGTATGATACACATAATGCTGTTACAATGAGATAACATTCAATGGAAGAGGCAATGTTGCATGAACTAAGTGACTAAAACTAAATGCCAAACTTGTATGTACTAACTTGGTACAGAAGTCCATCTACATTGACTACAGTTCATGCTTAAATATAAATATACTCATTCACCGCCTTCTCTTTCAGGCCAGGAGCGCTTTGGAAATATGACCAGAGTATATTACAAAGAGGCAGTTGGTGCTTTTGTGGTCTTTGATGTCACAAGAGGCTCCACTTTTGAGGCTGTTTCAAAATGGAAGCATGATTTGGACAGTAAAGTACTACTTCCCAATGGCAGCCCCATCCCTGCTGTTCTTCTTGCAAACAAGTGTGACCAGAAGAAAGATGGCAGCCAGAATCTTTCTCAAATGGACCAGTTCTGCAGAGAAGGTGGCTTTGTCGGATGGTTTGAAACCTCTGCCAAGGTGAGCATAGAGGAAACACATTTTAACTCTGCTAAGTATTGGTATAAGAACGGATGGATGTAGTCATGTGGGGAAGAAAATTATCAAATATAGGAAGTGACAGACAAGTCTTCAGTGTTCAGCAAAAGTTGGAAGAGTTACAGCATATTTGATCTAGATTAGAGTTGCATCTTAATTTCAGAGAACCTTAAAACTAACTGGAAAACTTAAAATCATAGAATGGTTTGGGTTGGAAGGGACCTCAAAGATCATCTAGTTCCACCCCCCCTGCCATGGCAGGGATACCTTCCACTAGACCAGGTTGTTCAAAGCCCCATCCAACCTGGTCTTGAACACTGCCAGGGAGGGGGAAGCCACAGCTTCTCTGGGCAACCCGTGCCAGTGCCTCACGACCCTCAGGGTAAAGAATTTCTTCCTAATATCTAATCTAAATCTACTTTCTATCAGTTTGAAGCCATTACCCCTTGTCCTATCCCTACCTGCCCCTGTAAAAAGTCCCTCTCCAGCTTTCTTTTGTAGGCACCCTTCAGGTACTGGAAGGCTGCTGTAAGGTCTTTCCAGAGCCTTTTCTTCTCCAGGCTGAAGAGCCCCAACTCTCTCAGCCTTTCCTCATAGGAGAGGTGTTCTAGCCCTCTGATCATTTTTGTGGCCCTCCTCTGGACCCGCTCCAACAGGTCCATGTCTTTCCTATGCTGAGGGCTCCAGAGCTGGATGCCGGACTCCAGGTGGGGTCTCACCAGAGCTGAGTAGAGGGGCAGAATCACCTCCCTCGACCTGCTGGCCACGCTTCTTTTTATGCAGGCTAGGATACTGTTGACCACCTGGGCTGTGAGGTCACGTTAAGCTTCTCATCAACCAGCACTCCCAAGTCCTCCTCAGGGCTGCTCTCAGTCCATTCTCTGCCCAGCCTGTATTTGTGTTTGGGATTGCCCCGACCCATGTGCAGGACCTTGCACTTGGCCTTGTTGAATCTCATGAGGTTTGCACAGGCCCACCTCTCAAGCCTGTCAAGGCTTTCCCTTCAATGGCATCCCTTCCCTCCAGCGTGTTGACCACACCACACAGCTTGGTGTCATCGGCAAACTTGCTGAGGGTGCACTCAGTCCCACTCTCCGTGTTGCTGACAAGGATATTAAACAGCGCTGGTCCCAGTACTGACCCCTGAGAAATGCCACTCATTAATGGTCTCCACTTGGACATTGAGCCATTGACCGCAACTCTTTGAGTGCAACCATCCAGCCAATTCGTTGTCCACTGAGCAGTCCATCTGTCAGATCCATGTCTCTCCAATTTAGAGGCAAGAATGTTGTGTGGGACAGTGTCAAATGCTTTGCTCAAGTCCAGGCTGATGCTCTTCCCTTATCCACCAATGCTGTAAAGGCCACCAAGTTTCTCAGGCAGGATTTTCCCTTAGGGAAGCCATGTTGGCTGTCACCAATCACCTCCTTATTTTCCATGTGCCTTAGCATAGATCTTGCCAGGCACATAGGTGAGACTGACTGCCCTGTAGTTCCCCGGGTCTTCCTTTTTACCCTTTTTCAAAATAGGGGTTATGTTTCCCTTCTTCCAGTCTGTAGGAACTTCACTGGACTGCCACAACTTCTCAGTTTCCTCAGGACCAATGCATGCACCTCATCAGGTCCCACGGACTTGTGCACCTTCAGTTTCCTTAGATGGTTTCAGGCCTGATCTTCTCTTAGAGTGGTTCTTCATTGTCCCAGTCCCTGCCTTTGACATCTGCAACTTTGGTGGTGTGGCTGGAGCACTTGCTGTTGAAGACTGAGGCAAAAAAGTCCTTGAGTACCTCCGCCTTCTCCATATCCTGGGTAACCAGGTCTCCTGTTTCCTTCCAGAGAGGGCCCACATTTTCGCTAGTTTTGCTTTTATCACTGATGTACCTATAGAAGATTTTCTTGTTGCCCTTGATGTCCCTGGCCAGATTTAATTCTTTCAGGGCTTTAGCTTTCCTACCCTGATCCTTGTCTGCTCAGACAATTTCTCTGTATTCCTCCCAGGCTACCTGTCCTTGTTTCCACCCTCTGTACGCTTCCTTTTTGTGCTTGACTTTGTCCTGGAGCATCTCGTTCATCCATGCAGGCTTCCTGGTGTTTTTGCCTGACTTCCTCATTGTTGGGATGCATCGCTCCTGAGCTTGGAGGAGGTGATCCTTGAATATTGACCAGCTTTCTTGGGCCCCTCTTCCCTTCAGGGCTTTGTCCCATGATACTCTACCAAGCAGGTCCCCGAAGAGGTGGAATTCTGCTCTCCTGAAGTTCCAGGTAGTGAGCTTGCTGTGCGCACTCCTCGCTGCCCTAAGGATCTTGAACTCCACCATTTCATGGTCACTGCAGCCAAGGCTGCCCTTGAGCTTCACATTCCCCACCAGCCCCTCCTTGTTGGTGAGTACAAGATCCAGCATAGCACCTCTCCTCATGGGCTCCCCTATCACTAGGAGAAGGAAGTTATCAGTGCAATCCAGGAACCTCCTGGATTGCTTGATGCCCTGCTGTGTTGTCCCTCCAACAGATGTTGGGGTGGTTGAAGTCCCCCATGAGGACCAGGGCTTGTGATTGTGAGGCTGCTCCTATCGGCCTGTAGAGGGTCTCATCTGCTTGGTCTTCTGGTCCAGTGGCATGTAGCAGACCCCCACTATAATGTCACCAGTCACTGCCCTGCCTTTAATCCTGACCCATAAACTCTTGGTTGGCTCCTCATCCATCCCCAGGTGGAGCTTCATGCACTCCAGCTGGTCATTGACATAGAGGGTGACACTCCTTCCTCATCTCTCCTGCCTGTCTTTCCTAAAAAGCCTGTATCCTTCCATTCAAACACTCCAGTCACAGGAGCCATCCCACCATGTCTCTGATGCCAATGAGATCATAGCCCTGCAGGTGTGCACATGTCTCTAACTCCTCTTGTTTATTCCCCATGCTGCATGTGCTTGCATAGAGGCATTTAAGTTGGGCTCCCAGTGAAGCCGACTTACTGGCTGGAGTTCTGTTGTGCTGCCTTTCAGGTGCTCTCCTGCCGACCTGTGATCCTGCTCCAGGCTCTGGGCCTTTACTGCCGGGACCAGCATCAAACTGGTAGCAGTGGGATGGATTGAGGTTCCCCTCCCCCCTCATCTTTAGTTTAAAGCCCTCTTTACTAGCTTGGCAAGCCTGTGACTGAAGATGCTCTTCCCTTTCCCTGTCAGATGGACCCCCGATGAAGTTCATTAACTGAATTGAGGGGTTTTTTTCTTGCATGTGCCACAATCAGTGTTATTCAGATGTTAGTACTAGTAAACACTGATCAAACTATCAAAAAGATACAAGTAATGTTTAGGTACGGGTTTTTGAAATTGCAGCTTGTCTTCACTGTTGCACATAAGAAGTGGTAAGACTCCAGAAGTGAACAAGCTATTTGCTCACTTGTTACTACCCAACCAGGTGATACTGTCACTAAAGCACTCTTCTATTTTATCAGGCAGTGTCAAGACTGAACTGGAGAAAACCAAATTGCTCTGTGTACTAATTTTAGCTATAGACTAACTTCATATATTGTACAGTTTTAATTTATAGACTTGTTCAATGCACAGATAAGCTTGCGGTAACTTAATTGAAAGTGGAATCCAACAGTTCCTTAAAACCCAATTGATCCTTAAAATGAAAGATTCCTCTAGGTGAAGAGAATATGGCTGACAGACCAGATTAATGGTCTGGTTAATAATTCTTTTATACAGTAAGCTAAACCTCAAAGTCCATATTTTTCCTTGGCTTCCCGATGTCCTTTAACTGTTGCTTATCAACTGGCACAAAGTGATGCTTAGACAACTCTGAAAGAAACAATTCTGTAAGAGGAATATGATAAAGTAACAAGTCTCTTCCTGATCAATTTAAAATAAGGAAGAAGGGTACATAGTGACAGGAATTAGTTAAATAAGCTAATCCTTTGTTTGCATTTGAACAAATAATTCTCAAACCCACCAATCTGTTACTAAAAACTCACATCTTTAAGGCTCCTTATTCTCAAAAAGAATATCAAGATTCTGCTTTGGGTTATGTCTTCCCTGAAGCTCTACCTGTCCGTAAGACTGCTATGCAATAAACTTCAACATGACATTAAAAATTGATACAGGTAACTTTGGAAAAAGACCTAACATGGAACTGTAGTGATGGCTTACACTTTAGGTGGTGTTTAAGACATGACAATGTAAAACAAGGTTCTTGATGCAGAGAAGTCCAGGCGATATCAGTCCTAGTTCAGTTATGAATTGACTTGTTTAAAACTTTGAAGAAATGTAGTTAAAATAGCTTAGCAAAAATTCAGGACAGCTTTCTTGTTTTCTAAGCATACCAAATCAGTTAAGGTTTTAAATCCTGCCCACTTAAATATCCTGATAATCTGCTTTTGTCTTTCTGCTGGAACTGATCCTTGACTATTCAGTCTAGTCATCAGTGATGTAGGCCCCACTCCTTGTGGATTAGGGAGAACATTAAAGGCAGAAGAACTGCAGAGAGTATAAATATTCATAGAAATATCTTATGAATATTGTTACACTAAAATGCAGAGAAACCCCCTCCACTCTGGGCAGTGAAAATTGCCTATCTGCAAACTGTCAAAAGCCGTTTGTAGCTGACAAGCCCAAGCTTCTAAAGTGCAGTAGTGATGGATCAAATATTCTCATGATGTAACCTTGCTTGTGTGGAGTTTAGATCTACAGCTGTGGAGACAGATGAGTGCCCTGGGGTGTATTTCCTTTGGAACTAAAGATGAGCAATTCCAAACATGGCAGCCTTGTGAGCTAACAGGTGTCCCAGTCAGGTCAAAGCTGTGGCCAAAGGGCCCTTGGCACTGGCCAACTTGGCCCCTCAGTAACTGAGACATCTAGCAATGTATTTCATTAGAGTATCCTGCATGCACACCTTCTTTAGAGTGTTTGTGAAAATACTTTTTAAAGCATGTACAGGAAAATCCAGAGTGGCTAGATGAGGCACCCTGATTTAGCTGGGGTTTTGAGGCTTATGGAAAAGGTCCTTTTACATAAATAAGTGCATCCGGACTACAGCAGAAGCAGAAAAAGGCTCTGAAATGTAGAACACTACTATGAACAGTGTAAGCAACATCTTTCCTGATGCAGAAATGTACTTTGGCATTTGTGAGTTTTCCAAAGGCAGGTGACACTTATCCCCTGACTGTGTGCTTTATTAGAGTTGAAGTATGCTATTTTGTAATATGGTTGAATAACTTTTGTCTCAAACCTTTCTGGTAACTTTTTTCAAAAAGCAAGTGTATGAGTAATGACCTGATGCACCTAAGCTGTTTGTGCCATGCTGATGAGACTGTAGAATTTTTGTATTTGGCCAGCTTCCGATAGGAATGTGTGACTAAAAAAAAAATCACTGACTTTTTGTTTTGAACACTTTTAGGACAACATCAACATAGATGAAGCTGCTCGATTCTTGGTGGAAAACATCCTTGCCAACTACAAAACCTTCCCTAACGAAGAGAATGATGTGGCGAAACCAAAACTGGACCTAGACCCATTGAAAGCAGAGAGTAAATCACAGTGCTGCTAATGCAACCACTGTTCAGTAAATGTGACAGGATGAGCAGCAAGACTGTGCCTTAAATCAAACTGCTGCTATGGTGCTGCATTGTGACGATCCATATGGGGTGTCTGGTATTATCTGAATAGGTGATTCTTGTGGGTGTTTACATATTCTTGTTTAGCATGAAACTGAGTATCTTGAGTTATCACTCCACTTGCTTGAGTGGCTGCATCTAAGTCTGATTAGTGTCTTATTCCTTGAGAACAGAAGGTAGTGTTACACTCCCAAAAAGGAACAAAGACAACATTCAGTGTCTAGTTTGCTTCTAGGACATATGCTACGTTCCAAATAGGACTCACTTCTCATGGTTTTAGCTGAACAGACAGTTGCACCTTCAAAGCAAACTTTTCCTTTGTCACCTAATGTCCCACTTTAGCCTTCTCACCTACACACTTGTCCCTATTTATTATCCCCCACCATGAGGATCTGTCTCATTGCTAGTTCTCCTGGATCAAGACATCCCAGAAATCTTGAAGGGGCCAATGGCAGACTGGAGGTATCTTTCTTAGTGTGTTCACTAGGACTGAGTGAAGTAGATGGCTTTTACCACTGAGTAAAAACAAGATGGGTAATTGATTGTATTTAACAGGGGAAAGGCATGGGTGTGGAGATACTAACAAAAATGCATCTCCAGCCATTTAAGGCAGGATATTTTCAGCTAATATTTTACATATGAAACGCATTAAAGACTACAGTTGTACTCCTGGCACATAGTTATGGTAACCTCACCCATATGCACATCCAGAAATAAAGATCCAGTAACTGTTTCGTACACTAACACTGAAAACTTTACCAAGAGTGTGAAAAGTAAATCTCTTACTGTTCTGTGATAATGAACTTGCTTCTTTTTCCTGCTGTCTTGAGATGATTCTGAATACCATGAGGGGGGAGAGAGGTCTTGAAATAGCTTAACTGGTTCTTGCTAGTCTATTAAAAAAAACAACCCCAAGCTCTATCTTTTTTCAATTTTAGAACAGTGCTGCACTCTTCTGACTGCTCGAAGCTGGTGAACTGGCTTTGCAGTTTGTGACTCTGTATACCAAGATGTTTATGTTTCCTTGTTATAACTCATGTATTTTTGGCAGCAAATGAAGATCAAAAGGATTAGAGAGATTTCATGGTTCTTGAATACATTCTGGAACTATGGCTCTACTTGGCTGAATGAAAGGCTTTGAAGCTTCTTTTTATTTTAAGGGTTTCTTTCTGTTCTGGTACCTCATTGCTACTGACTTAAGAAGTCTTATCTTGCTTGGTCTGATGGTGCTGATGTTTACTTAAACATCAGCATAAAGTATGTGCCAGATTGGATATACTTTAATCTGTATGGAGGTTTCCTAGGCTGTCCTTTTGTTTTTTCTAAAGAGTAATGTACTTTTTTAAGAGAAATAAATATATTTGGGCATCTTACTTATGTTGTTGGTGTATGCTTTTGAGAACATGAATCTTCACATCATGTGTCCCACCCTATATATAAATGCTTTCATTGATATTTGAAAACAACTTTATCTTCCAGTAGCTGCTAAATTAAAGGCTTATTTTAAGTTACCACAGTAAGGCTTGGCATAAGCTAAAACTGGGTTTAACTAGTTTAGGATCATAAGATAATTGAGATGAAAGATTCTTAGGAAGTCTTCTAAGCCAACACCCTTCTCCAAGCGTGGTCATGCAAGGGTGTTTAGACTTTCATGTGGTCTGGTCTTAAAACCTCAACAATGGAGACTGACTCTGGGAAAGTTGTTTCAGTGCCCAACTGTCCCCTGAGAGTTTGCCTAGTCTGAACCTTTCTAACTTCAACTTACGTCCATGGTCTCTCATCCTCCTACTACGCACCACTGTAAAGAATGTGTCATTAGGTGCAGTTTTATTGGATGCTTAAAGCTTGATTGGTACTTCAAAATTTTTTTTGAAAGCCTGTAGCACTTCAGAAAGGAAGTTGCACCCCATCAATATTCCTTGCTCTCTGGCTTGTTTGAGTTGTTAACTTTTCTAGGAAATGTGCAACTACAATCATCTTCCTATTCAGTCACTTACAGAACAACTCTGTTTAGACTGTAAAGTCAGTTTTAAACTGCTTAATCTCCAGTGTACTGTCTTTTTCTGAACTTTAATTATAGCTGTACAAATCCAATAACTAGCCAGTGGAACATGTGCATGGCCTGTTTGATCCTTCTTGACTAGATCGAAACATAAGTCTTGGTGACCAGTAAAACAAGATGCAATTTCACGTTAACTTGGCTTTAACTGTATAAGTTTACTGAGCCTATGCAATATAACATGGACAAAAAAGGTCAATTCTTGAGTCTATCTAGTATAGCATAAAAGGCTGGTCTACATTCAAATGCTAGGACCTTAAATGTCTGCTTTACTGGGGAAACTGCCAGTGGATGTAGACTTTTTTTCCTAAAACTATTGTACTTTTTCATCTTTAGTTTTCGGATTCAACAGCAGAATGAAAACCCAACTCTTGAAGCTTTGGCACTCTACCTGAATGCATGAATCTCACAAGTGTCCTCCCAGTGATAGTGTAATCCTATGCAGATTAGTTTCAAGAATGTCTAAATTTCTGCTTGAAGAGCACTTTTCTTATTCTGTATGTAGCTTGTGTTTTCTGAAGCTCTACATGTAGAATGGCCATGACTCTTAAACTGTGGTGGAGAATACTAGTTTTGATACACGTTGTCACTGACTGGAGGAGCTGAGGCAGGGTGAGGTTCGGTAACTGCCACCTACAAAAATAAAAACCTCGAGGTTTAAAGTGACTGTGCAGATTGTATTACAGAGCAGATTGATATTTCCTAAGACTAGTAGTATAAAAAACAATTTGACTTCTACCTGCATGGAGTCTTTTCTTTCACCTTTCTGCTGGGAAAAAATGGAGTTTTAACAGATAGCTAGTCTTTCTTCATGCTACAGACTGCATTTTCACTCCTGTTCCTTGAAAAAAGCATTACTATGAAACTGGTGGGGTGGATCAGGAAATCTGATCCAGCCAGAAGGTCAAAACGAGAAAAAAAGGCCAGCATTTTAGCCTGAGGAAGGGAATAGGAGCATCTCCCTGATAGAGAAGAATGAGACTGTAGTTTGTGGAGTTTTTAGGTCAATTAAACTAGCCATGAAGCTCTGTCCTAATTAACCCAAGAACTTTGATTTGGAAAGACATGTGGAAGTTTAGACAGACCCAGTTTATCTTTAGGCTAATAAGGGAGCAAAGTGTCGAACATCCCTTGTTTTATATGTACAGGATATATAGTAAAGTGCTCATTCATCTCAGTCAGATGGACAGAGGCCCCATGCTATTTAATTTCATTACCTCTTGCAATCTGAAATATGTAAGTCTTAAGTGAGCAAGTACCTGACTTCCTAGTCTCTATATTTAAGGGTTAGTTCTGAGATGAAAAACTTGAGTAAAAATCTGCATCAGTGCCTCAGTAAAATGTCTTTCCTGGAATGTTTCCATCAACTAATTTTGTAAAGGCTGAGATGGCATATAGTCTTCTTGGATTGCAGTTGTGCAGTATGTCTGTGCAGCAAATGCTGAGTCGGCCTCTATTCATTTAAAAAGCTTAATGAGGCATTACAATTGCTGAGAAAACTAGAAAGGAGTTAGAGCGATTAGTGATCTTTCAGTATAGGATTTTCTAGGTGTGTCTTAACTGCAGTAGTAGAAAAACACGAGCTATTCCAAGCTCCAGAGTTTTGTTTGTTTAAACTCTGTGTCAGACCTATTGAGTTGTAATAGCATTCAGTTTCCTTAAACTGAACAAATCCATGTTTATCTGTAGTGATTAATTGCTGTGGAATAGTTTAAGTCATTCTAACAGACTTAGTGCCTGGGTAATCATTTGATGTACGGTGATAAGAAGAAATAGTTATAAAAGAAATATACGCAGTAAAAATATGGTATTGAATGGTGAAACATTTTGATCTTCAAAACTGTTGCTTCCTGTATCTTTCTCGTATTAAAATCTTTCTAGTGACCTTGGTTCCAAAACAGAACTGGCTACCTCTTTCTCCCTTTAACAGAACACCTTAAATAGTACAGAAACACAGTTCTCTAAGTGTGTATATGCCTTCATCCTTCATGTAATGAATTACTAAAGAATTTAAGAAATGGGGGTAGCAAGTTTTTTTTTTTACCTTTCAGTAGTAAAAAATATATTAACAAAAATACCAGTGAGATTAATAATGATTCTGAATTAAATACACCCTTCACTTGGCAGTACATAAAGGTCACTTCAGACTTCTTTGTTCTGCAGCAGAATAATATTGAAAATAAGGATCATGCTAGATTCAGATCTGACTATGCAGTGAAGATAATTTGAAAGAAATTGTGCCTGTATCATACACGGCCATTATAAAGCTCAGTTTCTAAGCTCACTTCTCTGTTTCAATTTGTGTCTAAACAGAAAAAAAAAAATACTTAGTGTATTTTTGAAGACATGATGATGGATTCTTTTATCGCCACCTAAAATAGTGTTCATTCAGTGAAAATTCTAGCTTAGATATCCTGTGTGGCTTACAGACTTATGAATAAATTGTACTAGAAGGTTATTTTGTCATTTTGGTCTGTGTACATGCAAAATGCTTCCTGCCCTGAATACCTTAAGAAAAGCTTCTTTTTTGAGGTAGGGATGGTGTTTCGGATAGCTTTGGCTTGGGAGGTGTACAAGTAAATGGCCAACATCTCGGTATTGGTTCCTTCATCCTCTTGCAAAGACACTAACAGATGAGTATACTGATTTTATATCTCTTTATCACTGGGTAAGTCATCATTTGGCCTCAGCTCTAAATGAAATTAAAATATGCAGGATTCCAGGCTTGTTGCACGTAACTTGTAACTGGGTGTAAAAGGTAGCTGCTGCTTGTCATGTTGCATTTTGATGCTAAGTGATTCTGTCTATCTTTTACAGGTTCTAGGAAATGTGGTCATTCTTTTGATAAAATATACGGGCTTCTTCTGTTTTGCCTCACCATTTTTTTTTGAACTTATGAACTTTTAACCTGTTTATTATTATGACCCTTCTGAAAGCTTAAGTTACGCTAATAATTATCGGTCCTGTTGGAAAGCTCTTGGATCCGTAAAGGCTAAAGATAGCATGGACATTCTGCTAACTCAGTTTCTAAATTCTTCTGCTCTTCCTGGTATGTATCAAAATAGTATATAGTGTCCATCCAGAATAATGGACTTTGAACCCCTCACATTCAGATGGGTTTGTTTGTTAACTTTTGTATTTCAGAAGTGTCCTGTAGACTGTGGTATTGAAGGTTACTCTGTAGTAAAGCACTTGGGCCACATTATTGATTTCCATTGTTCATATTATGTTGATGCATCTTTGGTTATAATCAGTGAATTTTAATTGACAGTGCTATCCCAGCACTGATGTAGCAAAATGTCTGCCCCAACAAGATACATTCAGTATTAACTTTAAATTACTATGCCTCAAACATGATTTTATATGTGATCAGTATTTATTCTGTACTATACAACATTGAAATAGTTGTATTGTGCACAAGGATTACTCCTAGTGTCTTTTTCCTGGACAGCACCTGGCTGGTGGAAGTGCTGATGTTTCTATGGATATATGTACAGGCAAACTACTTTGCATGAACCTTAAAGAATTGCTGTTTTCAACTGTGCTTTGCTTCAAGGTAACCAAAATCACTGCCTTCTAGTATTTACTGCTTTAAGAAGCAAGAGCTTTCAGTTAGGTTGTCCATCAGGACGCCACTTGTTTTCATTGGATTATCACAGAATCACAGAATGGTAGGGGTTGGAAGGGACTTCTGTGGGTCATCTAGTCCAACCCTCCTGCTGAAGCAGGGTCACCTACAGCAGGCTGCACAGGACCTTGTCCAGGCGGGTCTTGAATATCTCCAGAGAAGGA
>Ga0065711_1008025_pt1 | contig 13641 bp, 8 predicted proteins | sample Hoacrofraction12_FD_59098 | JGI IMG/M metagenome (GOLD analysis project Ga0065711, IMG submission 59098) | Hoatzin crop microbial communities from Cojedes, Venezuela - Epithelial fraction 12 v2 (version 2) | ecosystem: Host-associated > Birds > Digestive system > Esophagus > Crop | place... | reverse complement strand
CCGCCTGGACAAGGTCCTGTGCAGCCTGCTGTAGGTGACCCTGCTTCGGCAGGAGGGTTGGACTAGATGACCCACAGAGGTCCCTTCCAACCCCTACTATTCTGTGATTCTGTGATTCTGTGATTGTGTGATATTACAGAAGAAAAGGTACTCCAGGTGTTTCTAACAATAAGGAACACTTAATAGATATATTCTTAGTACATAACTGTGCATATACTGACCATATGTGGTTTAGTTTTGAAGACTCTGATCTGAATCAGCTTACTGGGAAAAAGAATGACCTAAACATTTTTTTTTTATTTATTTTATCGTTCTGTTATCCTGCTTCCTTTGTAAAAGCTGGTTCATTGCGTGCTTTGTGTATTTTGGTGTTTAGATTACTGGAAGGATGACACTAGAGGGTCATTGTAAGAAGTCAACGCTTAGTCAACATTTATTTTGTGTTTTACTAACAGTTCTCTATGTGGGTAATTTTGCTGTAAAGCACAGAATGCAGTAAAGAGGCATACTTGGAAAAATGTGATGGGTCATTGGTCAATAGAGCTGAAACAAGGATCACTCTCTAACTTCTGTCTACCAGAAGTGCAAACGCTCTGACCGGTGGGATATCACATCTAAAGAAATTCTGGGAAAGATTGTGTTCACCTCCACGGCCCAGAAACATATAGAGCTTGGAGGTCTCGCAAATCATCGTTACTGTATGCATATCTGAATGCGTGGCACTGCTTTACCTGGATTGTCTTAGCGGCAGTTTCTTTGCTAAATTGATGTCCATCCTGCTCCTGCTCTGGAGCCAGCACCATCTGTGAAGGTACTTGTTTTGTGTCTTGTAGACAAAGCCCATCCACAGAGGAGGAAACTATATTGTGCTGAGTGGTTTATTTCGCAACTATGTAAGAGTACCTTGTCTTCAAAACTAGCATAGCTGGTTTATTTTATTCTGAAGAGTTACGTCTGCACAAAGGCCTGGTGAAATATATTTGGTGACTTATGCTATTATCGCACTTTCCTTAAGGGTCGTTTGGCTAGGCAGCATGCACAAAGAAAACAATTTACAGCCTGTTAATATTGCCATATTTGTAAAATATCCAGGAAGACTGACTTTTTTCCTAGGCCTTAGCACATCAGCACATCAGCAATATGCCTTAGGATCTGGCTCCTTAAAGATTATGATGATGACTACAGCTTTTAAGTAAATGATCTCACACTTACATTTCTAGATGCAAGCTCCAATTTTGTGATAAATCAAAGCTGTTCATGCTCTGCTTCCTGGAGTTCGCAGCAAAGCTAAAGTGGATTTTCTTCATTTATGGTTACCGAGATACACATTTTGTGGATCTCTGTACTTTCCTCTTCTCCCCCAGTGCACCAGCACAATCAGTGGATGCATTACTCATAGATGGTGCTTGCATGCAGGTATGCCAAGAGGGATCCCAGCTTGCAGTAAGTACATTTTTATAAATACTGTACTCTTCTAAGTTGCCTCTTTTTATATTTGAAAATATAAAATAAATTCTTTTGTCATTTCCATGAACACAGATTTTCTTGAGCTTTGGAAGGAAAACAGGAAGGAAAGGAAGTGCGTGGCATGAGGGGTATTTCATCCGCTGTTTTCCATTCATGACTTCTGTCTTACCCATTGCCTGTTGCAAGTCAAACCATATGCTTCAGAACAGAAAAACACTGTTTGAGGGAGCAGGATTATGCCAAAGTGTGCATTTTAATTAAAAGAAGGGCAAAAAGACTCAGACAGAAAAAACCCAAATCTTTAACAGGGCAAGAATATGTTTCCTCAACAGATACAGGCTATGTGTGAAGTGCATAAATGCCTATTTCTTATTACTGAAGAATTTATACAAGGTACCTGAATGATTCTCTCTAAGGCATTTTTTTTCTTTCAGGGTTGAAATACTATATGGCTTCTCTGTGGGAAAATTAATCTACAGTTTTCTATAGAGTACCATGGGATAAAGTAAACAGTGCTTTAATATCTCTTCTAAAGGACATGCTATAAAAATAAAAGTGACACATTTTTTACTTGTTTTGAGTGCACTATTTTTCACACCACAAGTAACTATGTAATTTATTGAAAATTACACATTTACTTTATTCATTAGTACTTGTAAAAAATAATTGAATTACTTCTAGCCTATTCTAGTTTTATGGAAAATGAAGAATGACTTGATTCAAACATTATTAACTAAATTAAGTAATTCTTTATGAGGCATTTATTTCTAGACTGCCAGGACTTTCAGCTGCAAATAAGCCCCTTAGACCGGGGTAAAGATTAGTTTAGTGAAAGCACAGAGCTTCCCATTCTCACTTTATAACATTCATCTCATTAGATCCTGCAAGATCTGTAACTCCAAATAACAGCCAGAGAACAAGAAGTAAAGGAAGAAGGCAGACATATGGAAAGAGATAAAGAAGGAGAGAGCTTTCTTTATCTGTAAGAAATACACCAGGCCAATGATAGGAAAAAAAAAAGTAAAACATTCTGTTTGTCAATTAGAGAAGACGAACATATTCTACTAGTTTGGTAACAGCCCACTCTGCTGCTCTTCTTCTATGTTTTCACTATTTACAGATGTGCTGTAACATGGACGCTATTGGAAAGTCTGGCAGCATATCACAAGGCAGTACGCTACAACCTTTGCTAAGAGGATTGACCGTGATCACGCAGTTAATAATGACTAGTGTCAGGGTGAAAAAAAAATCAGTCTACATTAGGGAAAAAGCAGGTGAGAGAGCTGTTCTGTAGGTGCTGTAAATCATGTGAGCCAGGTGAAATTCAACCCGTGATGCTCACAGATTTGGCTGAAGCAGTTGACCAGAAGCCATTTTCTTTGAGACCTTGTGGAATTTCCTCCAACAAGCAAATGGCAAAGCAGGTCTTTAGATATAAACAAGAAAAGGAGGAAGGAGCAGGAAATATAAGGCAGTTACAGAAACATCCATTCCTGGAAAAAAAAACCATGCACCTAATAATGAAAGAATTTGGAAACACCTGAGTGATAACAGAGAGGAATAAACACACAATGGGGAGTTGAGAGGTGAATCACATCAAAACAATTGCAAGGTAGGTGAAAGAAGAAATTGACAGTATATGTCTTCTGGTAAGACATTTTGCACTTTGGTCTTATAAGAACGCTTGGCAAATATGGTTTAGGTTGAATTGTTACTAGCACAGTAACTGATGGTAAACCATACCCAGTTTATAGCTGTTAGTACCATATTCTCAAAATGGAATACTGCAGTGAATGAGACTTGGTAGAGATCTGTGCTGGTTTGAGTTTGCCACTAGAGAACTGGGCAAAGGACTTGAGAGGATGCTTAAGGAATCTGTGAATCAGCTGAGGCATGAAGTGCATCGGTGGACATGATTCGAATAAAAAAAAAGTTCCTGACAAATTAAAAAGATAAAGATACTGAATCAGCAGAGCGCTGTGCTTAGATAAGAATAAATAGTTGCAAAAATAAATACAAGCTGACAAGGCAGGAGGACTGAAGAAGAGGATTTGGGGAGCTGTAATAGATCCTAGCCTGAGTCAGCAATGCCAATGATGTTGCAAAAAGACAACTGCCAACTTGGGCTGTCAAGAATAAACCCTGAAAAACATGTGACCTGATGCTTCTACCCTGCTCAGTGTTGGAATGGCCCCAGGATATGTGTGATGTTCAGTTTGTTAATACCATGCTTTAGAAAGAAGAAGATCAAATTAGTAGAGGAATGAGCAAGATCAGAAATGTAGAAAATGTGACCTATGAGAAAAGGTTGATTTAAATGGTATTATTTAGCTCAGAGAAAGAATGACATGTTTTTTACATGATGGGAATAAACTTTTCAGCAAAAGACATGTGTTCTGCATTAAAACAAAGAAAAGAAAAAATTTTATCTAAAAGCAACAAGTGCACAGTTCTGCCAGAGAGGTTGTGGGATCTCCATCATAGCAGTTTGCAAAAATTGTTGAAACAAGTGTCTGTCATGAATGATGAAAGTAGAGGTGGTCCTGGGCAGGTGGAAGGATGAGATGACCATATAGGTTTTGACTTTCCTATGACTTGTGCAGTAACAGATGACCAAGTAAATTGGTGGCTCACTAATCAGTAGATTTTATCATGGCAATAAATCATGATGGCTGAAATCAGAGAACTACTCATAGACAAAGAGGAAAAAAAGCCCTGGGGCCTAATTATAGGTTTTTGTGAGACTTTTTATACCATATTGATGAAAAGAAACCACAGGAATCTGAAGAAAATATATAATCAGCCTGAGTCCCACCCTTAATATCATGTGCCACTGCACTGCTATATCTAAAACTAATATTTTGATAAAACATTTTTTATGAAGATTTTGCAGCTGTTTGCAGTTTAAAAATAGGAGTTGTTATTAAAAATCAGCTACAATATACTGAAAAAGAATGAAAAGAAAGAGAAAAATAGCCACAAGTGTTATTGATAGTCATACCTGACATACAGCAGTCTGAAAAGCATAAACGCAGCAATGTTCCAATGTTCCTCACTTATTAAAATAAGTAAGAAATCTGCCGTGGTTTATAATCCTAATGTACCTGTGTATAGTCTGCATGCATAGGCAAAGCATTCTCTAAAAATGCATTACAAAAATACACTGCAAAAGTCAAAACTTGAACATTAAAACCCAACTCATGTTTTCTTGGTTAAGTGACTTTGCTTAAGACGTATCTTCAGGTGAAACTCAATCCCATAAAAAAGTCTTAGGTGGACAAGCAAGATGAACAGCCTGAGATTTCACCCTATTCAGAGCTGACAGACCTTCATTAAATTCTCTCTTAAAGTCCTAGTCATGTCCAATTCCTGCTGCTACACAGTTGTTTTTGCAGACTACACAGCATACTTGGGGTTACAATCTAGAAGGAACAGAATTCTAAATATTTAGTGCTTCTAGCCGAAGATTCCTGGAGTCCATGCCATGGATTCATGGGTAGTTTTTCTCCATGTGCTTTTTCTTGCTCTCCTGTCAAGCTGATGTCAAGAGAGGTCCAGCTGAAAAACTTGTCCCTAGCTGTTCTTTGTCAATTGTTGTAGTGCTATGGGGTAATTGATTGACCCCAGCATCTTCAGACGTTTGGGAGTCAGCATGTCCATAGCAAGATGTACTTTTTTGGGTTGGTACAAAGCTGGCATTTCTGTAACTGGAGATATCCCATGGTCCAGACGATGGCCAGACTTTGTGATCAGTCTCAGTGTGTATGCGAGTTTTATGTTGCTGACACAAATTTAGCGATTAGAATATTTTCTGAGAAGTCCATGTTCATCAAGTATGTGCTTTCTATAGCCAAGAACTGACAACAAGCTAAGGTAAAAGATGTTGTAGCATTTAATTGAAATAAAGTACTGGAAGATTTGGACGGAAGGAAGTATGCCCTTTAAGTCACTCTGTAAAGCACGCTGTATCATGTAGTTTGAAAATGAATTTACATTACTTCTTTAGCTCACCAATGGAGGAAGAAAAAATGGGGATTTTTATTGATAATTGTTGACCCAGAGCTTATTTGCACTGTAGCAGGATTTTAGCTTTGAACACACTTTTAATGTTTCTGGAGAAAAAATGGAAAACACCACATGATCAGAGTAGTATGCTGTCTGTCTTCTGGTATGTTTGCAAAGAACAGATAGCTAAATAGAATGTTTAGCAGAAAGGTTCCCTTTAACCTTATCTGCCCTAAAGGCTTGAAGACATAATCTATGCTCTTCTGGTCTTAATTTATACTTGCACTGCTTAAATAATTTTACTTAAAAATATGTTGTTCCATATGAAAATGTTCTTTTGAGAATGATCATGCTCACCATTCCTGATTTCAACATCACTGGGTTAGTGCCCAAGGATCAGACTGTCTTGCCACGTAGTGCAGCCATGGAAATTCAGCCTAGTATCTTCTCCCTATAGGAGACACTAAGGCACATAAAGTTAGAAAATGGTTATGGTGTCATAAATTTAAAACAGACGCTATCTGCATGTTTGTGTCCCACCCACTGACGTCCTCCCAGGAGACTGCCCCAACAGCTTCCCACTACTGCAAGGAACTGATGCAATCCTGCAGATGAGGTCTACGCGGGTAAAGTGATGGAATCCTCTTGGTTTTGTGCTTGTTCATCAACTTTTTAATGTATCATAGGAAAGCCTAAGATGATGGATACAGGTGGATTTCTTTGTCGAGATGCAGCCCACAGGAAACTGAAACACTGTGTCCGTCTCATGTTGTGGCCAGGCCTGCAAGCCTGGTTCAGATTGAATTTACAGGTTTTCCAAGGGCAAAATGACTAACTTTACATAATAATTGTGTCTGTAACATTTTAATGACATCATAAAATTTCTTGTTCAGTACAAAGGATCACTTTACGTTGAGCTCATCAAAGGAAGCAAAATATTAAATGAAAAATAATTAGGCTTGCTGGTCTGTATAAATATTCCTTTGAGAGTATTACACATATTCTGTTTTGCAAAGATCATATTAAATGATAACTAGCACAGAATTCCCAAATATCATCAAGCTTTCATCTTTGTTAATACTATAGAAATCCAGAAAGATCTTGTCCCAGCTTTATAAGTCCATGTTAAGTGCTATAAGTTTTTATAAATTATAACTGTACAGTCACCCTAAACCCCCACAATTTCTTGTCTCAGGCATTAACATTTCACTGATAATACTCTTTTCATAAATCTTGGCATTGCTGTTAAATTATTCATATGGTGTTATATGAAAACACATGACAATTTTTTAAAATGTATTCGTCAAGCATCTTGCAATCAGCTAAGATGCCACTGTGCTGGTTATTTTTCTGAATCTCGCCATCTGAATGCTCTGAATAAATTTTATTTTATTCAATAAGTTTCACTCTTGTTTCCAAGCATTTCTTTTATGATTTCTACAGCTTCACTTATATTGTATTACTCTTCTATTTTATTTTTTTTTCTTGTCTTGATTTCCCTTTCTATCTGCCATGTGCTCTATTTTACCATTCTTGCAATCTATCATTTTAGCTTTGAAAAAGATATTCCCTATTATCTGATCTTCCCTGGATGTACTTAACTTTGTGACGTTCTTCTTCTCTGAGTGACCTTTGTAATATAAACTTTCATTGCTGCCTCCTGAAAGCGTATCCTGACAGTAAAGGCTGGCACTCCTTTAATTCTTAAATAGAGAAACCACGCTTCTTGACATTCCCATATCCCTCTCCAATGCTTACATTTCAGCAATATGACAATTACATAGTGTTACTAAGTTGCATTATACATTTCCTTTTTCCTTTTTTGAATTGTCATACATTATTCCTTTGGTGTTGATTCAGAATGTGATAAATCACAGAGTGGATTTTCAACTGAGAAAATAATTCAAGGCCAATGAAGCAAACAAAAACCAAATTCAGTAATAAGAATCTTTGTTAATATGGGGTTAAATAGCACATATCTTTTGGTTATTCCTAGCACAGATCTCTTTTCTCAGTTATTCTCAAAAACCAAAAATAATTTAAAGCACAGAAATGACATGGGGTAGTTTCACTTTGTAAAACACTCAGAGCATCATGAATATGGAGAGGAGCAATTAAGGTAACCCAAGCAATCTTAAGTCTCTCCTTACCACACCACTTTGAGAAAAGTAGCAAAACTTCAGAGAATTCTATCAGAATGCTGCTAGTGTACATCCCAATAGTGATCACAAGCCAATGTTACTCCTTATTTTCACAAACCTCTTGAAGACTGCGTAAAATAGGAGCTTGCTGTAGTTTCGGCTTATACGTGTAAGATTCTCTGTAACAGCTTGGGACTGTTCTGCAACTCTTGAAAATTCAGAGGGATCTCTTCATTGAATTCACGAAAGTTTGAGTTAGGAAAAATATGTTGGTAGAAAGAAAATAAGCATAAAAATCCAGGCAGTCTAAAGAAATTTCTAAGTACATTTCACTTTATTTTATGATATTTTTTTCTAAAAGAGTAGAAACTTCAGACTAGATTTCCAGACTATTATAGAGATGTGACAAATTGGTCTGAAAATCCCCCGTCATGATCCTTGTGTCAGAGTTCTTCATGTGTCTGTTAAGCATGAAACTAGCATGAGTGAGGCATAGGTTTATCTATTTTATTACACAGGATGAGTGAGGAAATAAAAGAAAAAAAAATGCAAACAAAAATAACTGAAATTATTTCATTGTCCTGTGTGAAAATTCAGTAATTTTTTTTAAAATATCACAAAAATTACAAGAACATACAACTAAATAATTTTAAATGTTAGTTTTCAGAAAACAGTTTTCATGTCAAATTCATCATGTTTACAAGGTCCTGGACTTTGAAAAGGACACAGAACTGAGCCAATGAACACTAAGCTTCTTCATGATTTCTCTAGCGTGGCACAAAAAATTCTAGGATATTCAAAATATCAAGTCAGAAATACTGACAGTGTTTATGTGTATTTTTTCCCTTGTCCCCACTGAATTCAGCTGGAGTTCTTCAATGGATGTCAGCTGAGCAAAAAGTAATTTATGTTGGCAAACTCCTCCAATAGGTTATAAATGAAGAACTGAAGCTCTGTACAAATTTGTTCACTCCTTGCGTCTCCACTTCAGTCATATTATTGCTTATTTGTGACATGTCATCAAGCTTACGTTTATTGCACTTGTTTATTCAAATAATGTAATTCTATTAAACAGTGCTATTTACCTGAAATATCTACTGAACATGTCATAGAAAATGTTACTTTGTTTTTTTCTTTTTTTAAGAAAACCATGGTATTGATTAAATAATTAGTTTCAATGACCATTTTCTAATTCTGGAGAAAACACATTAAAAATATTTGATAAGAAGATTGTGAAATTTTTAGGTAATGCAGAAAGCAAAGGGAAATTCTCTTTTAACAAAAAACCCCACCTGACCCCAAACATTCACTTGCAAGAAAAGCCATTTTAGGGAAAAAACCCTCTTTTGAGTCAAAACACTGTAGTCTGTTATACTGAAATGACATTAACTGAGATGCATACACTATATTATTTTCTAGTAGGAATCTTGGAAAACTAGACATCAAAACCAAACCAAACCAAGATATTAAGTTAATTAATAGTGGAAAATTATCATGTCCTTATACTGAAATTTATGTTTCTTTATACTGGGGTCAGCTAGATGTTTTATGATAATTTAATGTAGAAGAGTTTGAAAAACTCACCCTAAAGTTTTCAGGTCAGACACTATGACTTGCTTTTATTTCTTAGATATTTGTGTTAATAACCTCCTTTAAATCAAGGTGCTTGAGATAAATTGAAACATAATACCTCAAACATAGTTCTTGTTTTTGTAATTGAATTACCACTAAAAAAATTGCAAAAGTATGCCAGATTATAAAATATATTCAGGGTTACATTATTAGTTTCTAAATCTAAACAAACTCTTCTTTAATGGAAAAGAATAATTCCTTCCAATTCAGAAACTACTCAGGAAAAAATGTTATAACCGGATAGCAAAGGAAATTACTTTGGGCAAACATAATGGCTCTTTCTGGCCTTAAAATTTACAAATGTATTAAAAATGTCTCATAATCCAGATCATAACCCAACTCTTTTGGAAGTCTATGGCAAAACATGACTTTACAGCTACCCCAGAAGTTAACAAATCCTCTCTTGGCATTCAAGGAAAGTAGGTAAGAGCAGGAGAGAACACCCTGACAGTAGAACTTTCATTTTATAACCTCAGAAGCTAAGAACATAAAATTACCATATTAGGTCACGCTAGATGTCCATGTAACTCAGTATTGCATCTTCACCGGTGGCTACTACAGGGCATTTAAGTTCTCTTTACAAACTTTGACCTTCTGTTCACTTCATAGATTACGTATCAAGCTTGAAAAAATCTCCCCCCACAGTTTCTTCTTTTTTTTTTTTTTTGTTTAGTTTAGTTTTGTTTTGTGGTTTTTTTTTTAAGCTTTTAGGAAGTTATTCCCAAAATTCTTTTTATGTGTTTTATTATGATTTTATATGTAATTTGTCTCAATTTATGCTTTTTAAAAACTTCTTTAGTTGGATATGACTGAGGAGGATAAGTTCTTTTTTTTTCAGATTTGCTATTGCCTTCTTTACCTTTTCTTTTCAGCCATATGACTTCCTATGGAACATACAAGAAATATGTTTTGATGACGGAAGTGATTCATTGTTATTGTGAATGTCCAATACATTATCTTTAGAAACTTTTTCTAACACTTGTAGACATTTTATCCTTTTTGCTGTGCCTTTTAATTTAATTTTAACTAGCTGCCTTCTTTTTGGACAGCTGAATTTTTTCTGCTGGTCTTATCTGCAGCAGGAGAAGTTGTCTCAGGTAAGTGTACCTCAAACAATGTAACACTCTGCTAAGTTAATATCGTCACTTTTAAGTACCCCCAGAAAAAACATCCCCAGAAACCCCCACTTTTAGCTATCACCACAAAACTGTAGGCAGCATTGTGGTTTGCCGGACACCAGTTAAGCTTTTTGTGTGATGCTCAGATAAGCAGACTACCTCATTACCTACTAGTTTCAATTTCTGTTTGGTCTCAGCATAAGGCCTAAGTGGCCAGAAAAAAATGTTCAGAACCCAGAATCTCTACTTTTTTTCTGAAATCCTTTACTATAATATTGTTTTACTTAGACCCCAGAATAATAACAAAGGAATTTTACCATAGACAATGGTAATGGACTCCTTAAAGTAGAAAGAAGTGTGTAGGTCTTGCCTCTTATCCTTTGCTTCAAAGGGAATTCTTCATAAGCCATATAAAAAAGATTTATGTGACTCATGCAGAATTCTCTGAGGAGCTATCATCTCAGCTACAATGCAAGCTGAAGACCACAGATTCCCCCAAAATAAAAATTGCTTCAGGTAACCACATGTTAATATGGGATGAACCAAAAGACTAATGAAAAAAATTGAGGTCTTCCCTAGTTTCAGACCTCCCAGCATACCCCCGACAACCTTTTCAGTTAAAGTTTGGAAATTGTGCATCTTCACAGTGGTTTTGTGTCCAGATAGAGGAAAGAACATGAATCTGCCTGGTTTTGACTTAGAGTGAGTTCGGATTTGACTATTTCCATGAGTTCAGCTTTCAGATTCCTTTCTCTCATCTGAAGGAAAAAAATCAGAGCAAGCAGGTTAGTGATGATCAATACAAAACATGACTGAGAACTCCTGTTTACTGACAGCTTCGTTTAAGCATATTTAAAGAGAAGCTTCAGGGCTGGAACTGCTAAGGCTCCTGGTACGTTCCTTTCCAACTTCGCACTCCATTGAATTTTGTTCTGCTTCATAGCATTGGTGACTAGCTGTTGTGGAAAATTTAATAGCGATGTCTTATGCAAATAATGTGCTCTACAAGTAAAACAAATAAAAATGAGGAAATGTACACATTGTACCTTTGAACGGCTGCAAGCAGTGGCGCAGAAGACTTAGGTTACAATAACATCTGAAATGAGCCTGGGAGTGGGAATGTAGCAAGGTTTGTTTCAAAGGGGAGCCAGTTCACTAAACGCTGGAGTGATTTAATGCACCATCAATTATTTCCTGCTTGTCACTTAAACAGGCTCCACATATGCATGGCAGGTCCATGAGTGCAAAGAGGAGGTAGAAAGCATGATTTATTGGCTGGGGCAAACACCTGCGAATTAAGCAGCTCAGAAATTAGCCACAAGTAGCATATTAGTGCAGCTAATCAGGCACGGTTCAGTATTTCAGTTTCTTGATTTGCGCATAAATAAGGCTGTATGTGGCTGCCCTGGGGCGTTCTGGTGATTAACAGCCCTGACCTACAGTAAAGTGTGCAATCTAAACAATTTAGTGGGGTCTGCAGGTGTACATTGTAAGCTTGTTGCTTATGAGGCTGCTACATTCAGCATGTAGAAAGCTCCTGGTATCTGGATGTCTTGTTCATACATTTTATCACACCATTTAATGATCAATTTTCTTTTCATTCATTTACCAGAGTCTCGTAACATTAACGAGTTTTAAACTACGAGGCACTGATGCACAACTGTGAAAGCCGGTTGTCTTCTTTGTCTTATTCGGATGCCAGAAAACCGAGACCATCGCTCTTTGCAGTGCACTTTCATATCTCACACCGCAGTTGCTGGCTTTCATCACAGCTGAAAGGACAAGTTGCTGCTTGTTTATTTCACGATCTGTGGTTGGCTAGCCTACCTGTTGTTTGCTGATGTAAAAGCGCTGCATGGAGGAGCCTGTACACAGCCAACAGCAATCCACTGTTCTGATTTTGCAAAACACTGAAACAAAGATAGAAAATTTTGATCACTACCTACTGGCACATTAAGCACATACACTAAAGGAGGTTTCTCTTGGAACACTATATGTGAACTGGTATAAACCTCAGCAGTAGCCATGCCGACTTTAACTGTTAGAAAAATGACACTTATGAGAAAAGGAGGAAAGACATCCCCCAAATAAGCGAGATACTGGATAAGACATCCTGGTTACCTGGAGTACTCATGGTAGCCTACTAATTCCTCACCTCCAAAAGAACACATGAGGACATGGACAAGGATGAAGATGAATGGCTGGTGGAAAATTTGTCATATAGCATCACTTGTGAGGGAACAACACTGTGTAAAACCAGAACTGTACACATTGTCATATAAAAAAATAGTGGGCCATGTTAGGAAGGAAGCATAGAAGGAGAATCATAACAGACACACAACTGAGAAAAAGTAGTGACCATTGCTTTTTACCATTTTTCCTAATGTAAGAACAAGATGGTAATGCTTCTTGGACCGAAAGGCAACAAATTTTTTTACAGAACAAATTATTAATTGCTTTAACATCCCACTGAGAACCCAGAATTATTTGAGGAAGAAGTATTGAACATAGTGAGCACATTCTTATATAGTTAGAGTGTACAACGACATTTCATAAGGGGAAACATTACTTACAAAGGATATAGCATCTCCTGTTTCATATTTATACATTAAATTTAGTTAATGTTTTTTTCTTACTAGGTCAGTTCACAGAATCACAGAATGATAGTGATTGGAAGGGACCTCTGGAGATCATCTAGTCCAACATCCTGACAATGGATCACCATGGAATGGAACACCTAGTGTGGGCTGCACAAGACCACATCCAGGTGGGTCTTGAGTATCTCCAGAGGAGAATGCACAGCCCCTCTGGGCAGCCTGTACCATTCCATTCTGTTCACTTTCCATTAAACCATGCTGTACTGATGACTTCTGGGATACATGACTCAGTGTGACACTGGTCTGATCTGGAATGCCTTTGCTTATGTTTGTAGACTGGAGACATCAAGGCCCACATCCTTAAAAGCACTCAGAATCACAGAATCACAGAATGGTAGGGGTTGGAAGGGACCTCTGTGGGTCATCTAGTCCAACCCTCCTGCCGAAGCAGGGTCATCTACAGCAGGTTTCAGAGGACCTTGTCCAGGCGGGTCTTGAATATCTCCAGAGAAGGAGACTCCACAACCTCCCTGGGCAGCCTGTTCCAGGGATCCGTCACCCTCAGAGGGAAGAAGTTCTTCCTCATGTTCAGACGGAACTTCCTGTGCCTCAGTTTGTGCCCATTGCCCCTTATCCTGTCACTGGGCACCACTGAAAAGAGCTTGGCCCCATCCTCCTGAC
>Ga0065711_1045174_pt1 | contig 13642 bp, 5 predicted proteins | sample Hoacrofraction12_FD_59098 | JGI IMG/M metagenome (GOLD analysis project Ga0065711, IMG submission 59098) | Hoatzin crop microbial communities from Cojedes, Venezuela - Epithelial fraction 12 v2 (version 2) | ecosystem: Host-associated > Birds > Digestive system > Esophagus > Crop | place... | reverse complement strand
CGGGTCTTGAATATCTCCAGAGAAGGAGACTCCACAACCTCCCTGGGCAGCCTGTTCCAGTGCTCCGTCACCCTCAGAGTGAAGAAGTTCTTCCTCATGTTCAGACGGAACTTCCTTTGCTTCAGTTTGTGCCCCTTGCCCCTTGTCCTGTCGCTGGGCACTACTGAAAAGAGTTTGGCCCCATCCTCCTGACACCCACCCTTCAGATATTTGTAAGTATGTATTAGGTCCCCTTGCAGACTTCTCTTCTTCAGGCTGAACAAGCCCAGCTCCCTCAGCCTTTCCTTGTAGGAGAGATGTTCCAGTCCCCTCATCATCCTCATAGCCCTCCACTGGACACTCTCCAGTAGCTCCTCATCTTTCTTGAACTGGGAAGCCCAGAACTGGACAGAGTACTCCAGATGAGGCCTCACTTAACATTCTAGTTTAAGCAGCTCCTCAAAAAGTTAAAATGAAAAAGGACCCTCTCCTGACCAAAGGAAAACTTGATAACCAGTACTATCTAGTAGAAAATATGCTGCACTTTTTTTTTCCTGCAGAGGAAACATTTATGAGGGGAAAAAATCAACAGATTGGCATGGCTCTTCGTAAGTCTCTAATATGGAACTGGCAGTCTTATCTGCATAGTGCTGCTGAACTGGCCCGTCTCTAAAGGGTCAGCTATCACTACGGAAGGGCTGGTGTCCGAATCTGCTTCTCACTAAATCAATCATAATGAGTGAACCTGTTATGTGCCAGTATTTTACCTCAGTACAAAGTTGGGAATGGGTTACTAGTCACTCACTAACTCAGCCTGTTACAAATTGCTGTGTTTTGGATGTTCAGCAAACCCATTAATTTTTTTCTACTGTTTTTTTTCCACAGGGACTTGGGATATCCTTGTGACAACTAGTGATATTCCTCCTAGTTCCATAAATCCTAAAATGTCTCTAACTGTATGTGGTGAAAAAGGTACCTGTACTTCAGTCATATTCCCCAAAGGATCCCTTAAAAGAAAAGAGATTTATGAGACTTCAATTGAACTAAATAAGAAATTCAGTACTATATCCAAAGTTCGTCTAGAAGTTGAAGAAGCTGGAGAAGGAGAGACTTGGCATTGCTGTGAGGTAAAAAATAAAAACTAAAGAAATTACTTATTGTGTCTTTATTGTAAAATTCTCCCTTTTTCATATTCTATAGTTATTGCTTTCAGTTTCCAGTTCTGTCTGAAATTACATAATTTTTATTTTACAAAAGTAAGTGCATCTGGTAACAACACTTCTAGAGTGATAACTTCAGAGACTGCTTGAAATATTTACTAGGATATCTATGGATAGTAAAAAACTTGTAAACTTAGGTAGATTTCCGAAGGGCGTATATACAGATGTGTCATAATCTATATCATATCCAGTGGTGTCTTTTCAGAACTGTGCCCACTGGCATAGACTGCAGTATTTACATAACTCCAAATTGGCTGTTGCATGTTGTAGACCCAGTGATCCAAGGCAAATAATTAAGCCAGACACTAGAAATGCCTTTTGATGAAAATATCTGCCTTTTAAGTTGGCATGTGAAAAAAAGAAGTGAATAGCAAAAGTGACAATCTTTCTTCCAATGTCCAAGATACTGAAGCCAAAATCTGACATCACACTGAAATTGCTGTGACACTTCACTACACAAAAAAATATCTTTATCCTCTTATGCTGGCAAAATAAAAAGTGTAAGAGAAAAAAGCATCTTCTTCCAAATTGCAGACACACTTTAGTGCATTAATGTTTGCATTTTGTTCTCATTAAAAACTGGAGAAAAAAATAACTTTCCTGTCCAATACATGATATTAGTGAGCTGAACCCCCTGACATTTAAATGATAAACAGGTTGTTGATTTCATCTTTGTAGACAGATGAAATAGTAATCTAAAAACTCTATTAATAAAATTAAGTCTTGTTCTTGGATATTGTAGGAGACAGTGGATTGCAGTAAAAATTTCAGAATGGAAACTTGACATTTATCAGCTTGTTTTGCGTCGTTAGTTCAAAACAACAACTCCAAGCTGAGTTAGAAAAAAAATCAACATCATTTATATAAGTAAAGAAAAGATGTACATTTACATTAGGTATTATTAGAAAGAGAAAGAAAATACTAATTTCCCTGCTTTGGGCCGTATGTAAATTATTGGGGTTTTAGGAAGACATTTCCTCTGTTATTCCATGGATTCCATAGCAAGACTGACTGACTCCTGGTATGAAATAACTAGGTTGGTATAAAAGGTTGTGGACAATATCTGTTATTAAAGAAGGGTTAGCAGTCTATTTACACTGCTGGTTAGAACCAGGATGGTCATTTTTATGCTATTTTATTTCGATTTTACAAGATTGCACCTCATTGAGAGTCTGTGATTTCCCCCTTCTATCACAAGTAAACAGAGATGCAGTTGGTTGAATTCCACATTTAGATTCAGAATTCATTTTTATAACCATAACTACAAAATAAATCTCTTGATGTTTTTGAGGAAGTTGAAATCATTATAAAAAGATGCCCAGAAAAAAATTAATGAAGATATGCTTTATTTCTGAAACATGTAATAGCTAATGCCTTTATTCTTGCTTCTTTCACTTCTTGCAGAAATAAAGCACAGTAAATGAAATCTGATTTTCAATAAACTGTTTAGGAATGTAGAAGTTAGTATGAAAGGGAAAGTATATTAACATTATACTTTACACTGCATTTTAAAAAATCTTTGCCATGTGTCTGTCATAGTGAAAAATAATAGGAGTCTTTTGAAGACAAAATAATGCTACTACCTCACAGTGACAATTGTTAACCAAAGATGGTTGAGCTTGCTGCGTTAAGGGTTTGGTCATTTTAGTGAGTTAGGTCATGAAGAAACATTTGGGTGAATTCTCTGTGCCCTTTTCAAAGCGGGGTTAATTCCTGCAAAAGATTTTCAAACATGTCCGCTGGTCTAGCTTTCAATAGTTTAGAAAATGGTGCTTTGTCTCTTAGTGTAGCTGGTAGTACCATAGTGTAAGACACTTTGTTATTAAAATACTTTTTCTTATGGTAAGACTAAGCTACTTAGCTCAGGATCCCCCTTTTATTATTTTATATGCAGGATGTCATAGAAATTAAAAATATTTAGTAACATACTCTATATATTCATATGATACATATGTGCAAATCTATATACATGCCATAAAACATTCTTAATTTCTGTTTTTCAGTTTTTCCCAGAAGCACTTCATTTTCTTTCTGCTGTTACTCAGAATGAGAAACATTCTGCACTGAAAAATGTTGTGGCATATTGATATTTCTCACAAGCAGAAATGAGCATATCAACACTTAGGTTTTTTCCACATGCTGGATGAATAGGTTACATAAAAGAACCTTTTTGAATCATTCCAAATATTTTTTTTCCCTTACTGCCATCTCTACAGCAATAATGTTGACAACATTTTAATTATTTTTAATTGGGAAAGACATCTATTCCTTCTCTTTTAATAGGCTGCTTTGAAAAACGTTTTAGAAAAATTTATTTCCTCTTCTTTCTTAATATTGGGATGATGTGTCATAACTGTTTAATAATATGTCTTTTGCTAGAGTTTCCATTAGAGCACAACAGATGCTGAAGTTATTTCTTTTTGCTCTTTGCTAAGGTAAAGCTTCAACACAGAGAAAGTAAAAATGTTCTAGAATTTCCATTTTGTCGCAACTTTGCAGATGAAGAAGGAGGAAGAGTGGCTGAGCTTCCAGTTCTCACAGCTGGCTCTCCTTTTCCAGCAGGTTTGTCACAAATCAGAAACACTGGAAAAGATTTGGTCAGTGATGATGGCTGATTTTCCAAGTGGTCCAAAGGATTTAGGAGATACTTTCTATTCGTTTTAGCAAGTGATGCATGGCTTGGTCCAATCCACTCCAGTGTTTAAAAAAAAAAATATCAGCCCCTGTAACTGAGCATTGTGCATTCAAGTCTGATTGGTACCAGTTTGTGACTCGCAAAGGAGCAAGGATGCGGCACTGAAAATACTAAAAAAGTTTTGAACTGTACTCAGAGTTCAGCTTTTTTACAATACTATGATTTGTTTCTCTCTCAGAGGAAACAAAGGAAATCCAGAGGAAATAACTCTCCTACTGTAATTTCAGATAAGCAGGAGTTCCATGGCCCCTCACAACAGAGTCTCCTCTGTTTGTGTTCCTAAAATTTCAGGTGTTCTCCTTCTGCGACCTAGCAGTTATATGTCATGAAACACCTTCATGCGAGTTGCACCTTGATCACCTCAACAATAGATTCTTTTAGTTTGCTCTGTGTTTCTTAAGAGGTTTTATAATCAAATTTCATGAACAATGGAAGAGCTCTTGTCCTAAATGGATATTCTACCATGAGAATATGACAGTCTCCTCCATGTGTTTCCCAGGAATTAAGGGTTTAGATTAATAGCCCAAGTAACCTGTGTATTCCTTGCCTTTTCTGCTGTGCTTTCAAAGATAGTCTCAAGAAAAGCACTTGAGCAGAAGCTTCTTGAATGTGAATTTGAGAAGAGTACTGCTGGGGTATTCCCTGAGAAAGCTTTTTGTCTTTTAAATACTTTTTTTCCTTTCTGTAAGAGCACAATTGTTTAAACCTTTACAAATGCTGCTCCTCTTTCTTGGAGCATTTAACATGGGGACAGATACTGCTTTCTTTACCTTCTCCCCATATTTTTCCTCTTTGTTAACAGAACATATTGGGCATGTGGCTTCTTTCCTATTTCGGGGCCAGATCACCAGGGTGTTCTGCATTTCTCTGGGAGTACAAACAGTTACTTAACTTAAACAGTGATCTAAGAAATGCCCAGCTGAAGAGTTGTAAGACAACATGTCAGAGAATACAAAATACTTCTTGAAATCCTCTGCTGAGGCCAGTAACTGACTGGTAGAGTATACAACTGGACCATGATCCAGAGGAAATACAAAAGTTACTGCCTTTCTGACAGAGTTCAGCTTTATTTGAACTCCGTGAGCCTCAGAGCAGAGATGTGCCTTTTGAGTCATTTAGTATCATCCATAGCCTAGGAACTGTTTCATAGGAGTGTTACATATTTAAATGCATACGAGTGTGTGGTAGAGTATTATTTACATGTTTTTACAACAATTTGTGATGTGTTTATTTTTCTTTAATTTTCTCTTCTGCCTGTGTTCGGGCCCACTCACAAAGTATTTAGCTTATTATTCCCTACAACAGTGGTTCTTAAATTTTAATTACAATGCTTCTATGTGCTTTTCTAAGCATTATTATATTTTTTGGCCTTTTGATCACTCTGGGTAGGACCAAAACTGAAAATATAATAGTAGTAATTAGTAGTAGCACTTTATTAAATAACATATTTTTTTGTAACCAATTAAACTTTGGTAAACCTTTAATCTTTTTTTCTGAACAGTGAAGAGCTATGTTCTCAATATCACTACGGGAGCATCCCCTGGGTCAGGAACAGATGCAGATGTGTATGTTACGCTGCAAGGCCTTTTGGGAGATACTGGCAGAAGAAAGTTAATCAGAAGAGGAGGTGACAATTTCTCTAAAGGAAAGGTATACTTATAATTTCTGTATGATAATTTGCACTTTTATAACCCAGTCCAATTCATGCGGACTTAATAGGAGTAGGGTAGAGTCTATGAAGTCCAGTTTGGCTCTGTGATTGCAAGTGCACATGTATGTGAATATCTAGATCTATCTTATGTGAAAAATAGTGATGCTTATGCAGCTGATGCTAACAATGCTGATAAAGTAATAAAAAAATCATAGAATCATTAAGGTTGGAAAAGACCTCTAAGATCATCAAGTCCAACTCTCGATCTAACACCACCATGCCTACTAAACCACATCCCAAAGTGCCATGGGTGCTCATGCTACATCATAGATCTTTACGTCTATCTTAGAGAATATGCTCAGATAGCAAAAATATTCTTTGGATTCTCTTCTGATCTTTATAATGTTGCTCCCTTATGAAGAAAACTGAATACCTTCTGTTACAGAAGATGTGAAGTGACTATATCCAGTGCTTTTAGCTTTAATTTTGCAAATATTGAAGGTCTTCAGTGACCAGCCTGTGGTTTTCCTGCATATTTGCAGGAACCACATAACCATAGTGTTATGAAGATACTCTGTTTCCTTTAACGCCTCTTTTCTTCCCATGCCATTCTTCAGGCTAAGGCTCCTTTCCCCGGCTTTTGCCTTTCCACTGCCAGTCTGCCCCACAGCCTGGCTCTTGATCTCTCTCCAGACAGTCAGCCACTACCTTCCACAGTTTTCTTAGATCTACCAAGAGAGTCATTCGTCTACCGTGCAGGAGTGAGTCTCACAGCTCATAGATATAGACCAGTCAAAGACCAACATAGCTGCCAGAGATGTATTTGCCTGTACCATTGTCAGTATAAACAGAAATTAGAGGGAGTGTAGTTACTGAATGCGCTGCAGAAAGGTGGGCAGTTCTACAGCAAAATGCATGTCTGTCTTTGGCACAAAAACCTAGTCCCTGTTGGAAGCTCTGTATAGAGGGAATCAAATTTTCAGCTAAAAACTTCACTAGATTTTTTAAACATGGAATAAACAAAGTGTTTGTATTTTCTATGAATCTACATGAAAACAATTTTGAGGATTAAAACATTTTAATAAAGATTGTGAAACTAATGCTTGTTACAGAAAATTTGAGTTGGAATAGTTAAAGTTTATAAAAAGAAACACCAGTGTCTCACAACAAGAAATGCTGAGCATATTTTATGTTAGACAGTGCTACCTGTCTTATAGTGTGTGCACTCTTGTACCTTTCTGAAAACTCAGGGAATACTGTGATTATGATATTCTAACCTGTCCCTCTTTTGGAAATATCATGCAATAAACTATTTTCTTCTGCCGGTGTTGGCTGCCAAATGAATGAGAGTTTCTCTAAGGAAGAGAGCTTGCAAATCAGCTTAGATTGATAACTAAAGTAGAGGGATGATATGTGGGCTTAGGAGGAGCTCAACTAACTACCCTCAGCCTCATTAGTTCAGCAGGAGTTGAAGGGGGTCATTATCTTACTGGATTTTACCTGCTCAAAATGCTTACTTGTAAGAAAAGTGAAAGAGTTTACACCTTTAAGGGACTAAATACTTGTGGATGAGGGTACTCAGATTTGATAAAGGCACATTTGTCTTCCCTAATGTTGAAATTCAGATTATGATTTATAGATAAGTTGATTTAATTGTATTTTAGAGCTGCAGTCATTTTGTTCTCACAGAATAAAGTTAGTTTAATGTAAGTTTTACTGGATTTCTCCTCAAATCATAATTCCACAAATGAGCAATCTGATTTCTAGACTGGTAGTTTTTAACAAAGACAGACCAGGGGTGCACATCCAGAATTGTTGTCTAACACACAAGAAAGGAACTACAAAGATTCATAGCCTGAAGGGTGTTTTTATAGTATTTGCATCTACTTCAGCATGGCACAGAATTTTTCTGTTTTACAGAGTAAGAGGCAGAGCTGGCACTGGCATATACCCATCTCTCTTCATTGCTTATTTGACATTTTACAGGATCAGTGTGTGAATGTAACATGGTATCCTTATATTTCTAAAAGTAGATATCGGCACAGGAATATTTTAAGGCCCTAAAAAGAAATTGCTTTTAGGTAAGTAACAGAGAAACACAGAAAAGTCTTGATTTGCTCCTTGATCAGTGAAAATAAAGTAAAGGTATTTGGTTAATTCACAAAGTGTAAACTGATTCTGCAAGCAAGACTCCTGCCTTTGCAGCAATGTTTTGTTCATGACATGTTTTAGAAATCTCCCAATGTTTTCTTCCTTTTATAAGTAATCACCAAAAAGACTCTCAAATGTGGAATGTCTCTTTCTATACCAGCCCAATCACATATTGTGCCGAGCACCCCTGCAGTCAGAGAATCTGGACTAGGGGGTTTAGGGGATTTTGGAATATAACAGACACAGAATTTGCATTTGAATCTTAACAGTTGTTCTGACATTTTAAGATGTGCTTTTCCTTGCAATAATTTCCCCCCTGACTATGCAGTAACAGCTAGTGAACTGGAACAGTGTTTCTGTTAGAAATCATGTCAAAATATGGTGTTAGTCTCGCAGAATGTCAGGGCTGCTACAACAACAGTTTAGCAATGCAGAAATACATAGAAACGTTGAAATATTCAGCGGACTTTGCAGTGGATTGGAGATATGCTTGTCTCATTTAACAGGTGTTTTATTTACACGAGCTGAGTTACATGACAGTAAAAGACTGAATTACCTTCTTATATTTGAAATGTTGCTTTGTGTCTTTCCAAAGTCCTTATACCTGTGAAACCATCAGAGAATGGGTAGATAAAGTACTGTGTATGAAATTATTAGTTCACCAGTAAGCTCCCTGCAGCTCACCCTGTGTCTGAAAGAGCAGCACTGTCACCGAGAGCTGAGCTTCTGGTGATCTACTCAGACAAAGGAGTGTGAGGACCAGCGCTGCAAAAATGGTATTCTTTCAAATTGCTATGACACTGATGCCTTGTTTGATGTTCTCCTAAAAACTGCAAGGGTAGACAAAGCAATCTCAGCGCACTTCTTCATGCAGTGCAGCTTTCATGATATCTTGATAGTATTTATTCCTACTTCACAAGTCAGTTTAAGTCTGATAAATGTTACCCGCTACAAACAATTTTTTCTGAACCAAGTATACTCAGTGCAGACATTCTGTAAAAACCAGAGCCCAGTTGTGTGAAATCCTTACAGTGTCTCCTTATTGCTTCTGGCACCCAACATTTTTCAGCAAATGAAATTCTTTGTGCTTCTTTCTATGGGCTTTGATAGACTTGCTGTATGTTCTGTCATATGGCTTCAAGTTACCCATAAATTTCCTTTGGGAATGAGGATTTTTTCAGATCAGTTCCATAAAAGGCAGTAAACTATACTGAATATGTTATGACTGATATTTAAGTATTTTAATCTCCAATATTTTAAGTACTCTAAGCTACTGAAGCAGTAAAATCTCTGTGAATTCTTACTTCATTCTATTAGTTGTTGAAAAGATCTATCCTTTATCCTGCCCTATATTTAGACATCAACTGCTCAGGTTGGTACCATGGTAACTGCAGCACATACAAAAATTTTCAGTGAGAGGTGACTGTTGGTGTTCAGTTTCAGTACTCACTTCCAGATTAAGCATTGGCAATTTTAAAAAATTACTTCAGGAAAAAGTCCACATGTGACAGAATACACTAAAAAGGGCCAGAATGCGGGACAGCGTACTGTGGCCACTATTAGGGAGTCACTAGTTGTCTGCAGCATCCACACCACATCACACCTAGAATGCTACCACTTTGCAAATGCAGATAAACCTTCTTTTATGGAAAGCTTATCTAACACAATGATTAAATAGTTGCAAAATGCCATTGATCCAAAATGTATTAATCATAGTGGTAGGCTGCTGGCCAAGTTATTGTGGTACAGAAGTGAACAGTAAAATGGTCTGGTCATCAAGCAGAAGGACTATTTAGATGGAAACTAGAAAATATGGAATACTGTCATAGGAGGGAAAGACTGGTGTAGATTGTCAGAAACTGTGAGGAGAAAAACAGGAAGAGAGAACTTAACTAAAGCTTTATATAACCCTAGGAGACAGTGGCAAATTTCTCAACCGTGTGCAGTTCTCAGTGATACCTCCAGGATAGTATTCTCTAGTCAGAAGTTACAGCCAGTTAGTAATAGATTTATAGGAGGCAGAGCTAGAGCATACCATTGCAATCACTCAGTTTGCCTACATAACACTTGTCACTGGATTAGAGCTGTGTGAATATTCAGTTTTGGTTTCCTGACATATTCTTGCAGGGCAAGAAAAAAATGTAAAACTGTTGCTAAAAATTAAAAATTGGACAAAATTAATTAACACTAAAGTTAACTACTTGGGAGGGGGTGTCTTTGTAGAGCTCAAACAGAAATTACATAAATCACATTTTGAAAGTGGAAATGTTGCCTGTAATGTACACATTTTTTCTAATGTAATGGTTTGATCTTCTTCTGCAGAAAGGTAGTGAAGTGGATGCTTCCAGGAGGAGGTTAACTTCTCTCTGTATTTGGACATTTATCTTAAAGTGAAATGAATTATCCTCAAAGTGTACCTGCTGCATTCTCAAGGTTTTACAGGGAAATTAACCAGTTGTCTGACTATAGACTTATTTTAGATAGACAAAGTTGAGTGAGTGAATTCTACACCACATTTATTTCAGTTTTTTAATAAAAAAGATAATTTTAAAGTAAAATACAGATGACCTTATTAGCTTGATTTATGAGAAAATTTTAGATAGTTATGGTCAATCCACATCTGCATTTTTCAGCAAATAAAATAGTCAACAATTTTCTTCAATGCAGCAAGAACTGAATAACTTCAAGTGAAATAGCTTAGAAAATATATCTAACTCAAAATTAATGTCTTCCAGTGATGAAGTGCTCATCTAGTTGGAAAGTTGTTTCAAAGCTTAGCTATCCTTCTTTTCTTTAGAGATTCACACTAATTTCTGTCTAAATTTGTCAAGCTTTGACTTGTAGGAACTGGATTTTGTCACGTTTTTGACTGTTAGCCTGGATATCTCTCTCATACCAAATTTCTGTGGCCTTTGACAGTATTTATGACAATAAGCAAATCAGTATGCCTTTGACAAGTTAAATAGATTAGGCTGCTTGATTCACTGGAAGGCAGGCTTTCAGTGATTTATTAACTCTCACAAATCTTTTCAGAGCACTCTTCCATTTAACACCCTACTTCATGAAGTGTCATAACTAGCAATCGTTTTTGCATCATCTCTAAAATCTCATTTTCTTCCCTTTAACTCATGAAAACATTAAAGAGCATAAGCTTATTAACTGGCCTCACTACAATGAAATGTACTTGAAAATACTCTCCATGTACAGCTGCACTTGGAGACTTACCAGTTAGACATTTTATTGTCCCGTTATCAGCCAGGTTAAGCCCACCTGAGAATCATTTGAATTTTGGTTTATGGTGTCTTAATCAAAATATTATACAACCATATGTGTTGCTAAAATTGAAGAAAATTACATCCGTCCTATTTTCTTTGCCTGTTAAACTGGACTTCAAACTTGGGCTGTTATTAAATCAGTCCAACACTCAGGCTGCATGAGATGGATTAGAATTTGTCCAGAGTGATGTCTGTCTTTGGGGTTTTTTTTGTTTTGCTTTACTTTCTATTGTGTAATATAATGTATATTTACAGATCTGGATGGGGCTGATCATATTGCGCTCTCTAGCAGTCCTTCCGCATTGTATTACAACTCATTTCAGTTGAAGTCTAATTAAAATGTCTTTTACAAGTCAGTTGAATGGTCATAGCTGCTGATTATTATAATGTACCACTATTCTTTCTTACTACCGTTGCTGTTCTGTGCATACAAATCCTGTTTCAAAAAGAGTCTGTTCCAGTTACACTAAGGAAATTAACATAAGGTCAGTTCAGGGCAAATATTATGCAGGTTTTTTTACTGCCCCTATTCTTTCATTTATTTTTCATTAATCTTGTTGAAGGTGGATGAACCAAGATAATTGTAGGTTATCAGAAACCTCTAATTATGCATTCACAGCAATTTCAATTAAGTTTTTTTTATGTAAAGATAATATTTTTCTATGACTTTCTGGATGAGAAATTAACATAAAACAAAAACATGCTTGGAAAAATATGTGAATTTAGGAGGAAATTCAGGGTTGGCTTTTTCAGATGCATGGAAACCCCTATTTTTAAAGAAGCATTTGTACAGAACATAGATTACAGAATGCTGAGGTCACAGTCAGATGCACTGTTCATCCTTTCACCGAGCCGGACCAGGACAGTACTTCTAGCAGTGCTTGCCATCACTGCTCCTTACCACACAATGTTTCCACCCCTGAAGTCTGCTGGCACAGTGATGTACATTTACTCTGTTCAAGTATTTATTTAGTTTAAGCAATTAATATAGTTAATCATTTGGGCTTTTCCACCTGGTCTGTCTTGATAAAATTTGGCTGTCAAGAAGCTGAGTGTGGAGTTAGGCTGGCACAGCTAAAAAAGGTGATAATCTCTACTTGAGAGAAGGTAGTGATGCAAAAAGTATTTGGGACAGGATGGAGGAGTTCAGTTAAGCACAACTAGAGGAGCCCATGGGACCACAGCCTGAAGGGTGACGTCTCAGCCAAAGTTGTTTGTCTCATTTGTCTCCTTCTACAGGAACATTCAGACACTGCTTCTGATTTGGGCTCAGTGCTACAGGGGCCTTTATTTTGCCTCCCAGTGCTGGCTAAACCTCTTTTCCCTTCAGCAGAGTTTCTCCAGATTAACAAGTGAGATCAAAATAATCAGGCAGCAAATCAATAGGTTTGCTAAGCTTAATAGAAAAGGTCCTTTATCTAGACACTCTAACTCCTTTTCCAATAAAAGCCTATTAAAATGATAGTAACATTAGCAGTATGGGAAATCACTTGTGCATACAGGTTGATGAAACTAAGCATATGGTGTGTCTCGACTTGCCATTTTCAGTTCTGCTGGGAATATTGTCATTAACCAACCATCAAGTCTGAATACTGAGCCTATAGAATGATTGGCATTTATAAAGGTAAATACTGCATAGCGACTGTTCAAATGCTTCTTTTGTTACAAGAGCTATTGCAACTGCTGCAGAAAGTGATATGTTGCCAGCACTGACACCAAAGAGTACTGAATAAAGTCAAACTGGGTCATAGACTCAAAGGAAATTCTCAGAACATGGGTCCCAGGATAAAAACAAACATTTGTAGACAATCTGAAAAGGAGTTACTAACAATTAAATTTTGAATAGTCTGAAAGGGTTGCTGGAATCCTTTTTTTTTTAAGGAATTTTTCAGTACTTGTTTTCTTATCCAAGAAATATGAAAAGTGGCAATTCTGGTTTTGGTAGGGGAACTCTGCTGGGTCACAGAGGATGTATGGCTCTCACATTGTCAGTCTCATCTGCCCAGTCTTGGAAAATATCTTTCTTTCTCCAGAAAGTGCTAGTTAAGAAAATATAGTGAGTTGTACATACACACAAATTATACTAATACTATTCTGAGAAAATTCAATATAAGCTCTTCTGAATTAGACAATACATATTACTACCAATATTTAAGCTGACTTTCCTCCATTCAAACCTAATTTGCTGTAGTAACTAAAAAGCAAATAACATTTTTTCCTAAGGGAAAATGAAAAAGAGAAATTTTATGTTCTGTAAGTTTACTTATCTTCAGAATCACAGAATCACAGAATCACAGAATGGCAGGGGTTGGAAGGGACCTCTGTGGGTCATCTAGTCCAACCCTCCTGCCGAAGCAGGGTCACCTACAGCTGGCTGCACAGGGCCTTGTCCAGGCGGGTCTTGAATATCTCCAGAGAAGGAGACTCCACCACTTCCCTGGGCAGCCTGTTGCAGTGCTCCGTCACCCTCAGAGGGAAGAAGGTCTTCCTCATGTTCAGACGGAACTTCCTATGCTTCAGTTTGTGCCCCTTGCCCCTTGTCCTGTCGCTGGGCACTACTGAAGAGTTTGGCCCCATCCTCCTGACACCCACCCTTGAGATATTTATAAGCATTTATAAGGTCCCCTCTCAGCCTTCTCTTCTTCAGGCTGAACAAGCCCAGCTCCCTCAG
>Ga0065711_1008605_pt1 | contig 13642 bp, 10 predicted proteins | sample Hoacrofraction12_FD_59098 | JGI IMG/M metagenome (GOLD analysis project Ga0065711, IMG submission 59098) | Hoatzin crop microbial communities from Cojedes, Venezuela - Epithelial fraction 12 v2 (version 2) | ecosystem: Host-associated > Birds > Digestive system > Esophagus > Crop | place... | reverse complement strand
AAAAAAAACCAAAAAACAAACCCAACCCGAGAAAGAAAAACATGTAACACTGATTCCATGCTGGTCACAAAATATGTCAAAAGTTGGTGACTGATTAAGCCTGCCCTAATTCTGCACATGCTTTGAATTGTGCTGTGTTGAAGCAGTGTAAGATGCTGAAACAAACCAGTTGAGCCTTGTATCTTGGTTCTAGTCTCTTCCTCCAAGGTCCGCTAAGGAAACAGTGGCCAGTTCTGCGCCAGTGTTTGGTGTCTACCAGTGGTAAAGACCACTTCATCTCCCACTTTTCTCCTTTCGCATAGACAGGTTCCAAAGCATAAAGAAGCAGTGGAACCAGGATCTTTGATATTTTTATATATATATATATAAAAGCATATATAAAGCAGTTCAGACCCTGAAAATTAATCTCTTCTGGAGGCGAGAAAGGGCTAAAAATCTAAGATCCATGCACTTGAGTCTTAGGCCCATCTGCTTTACTTAATCCTACCATGCTCCTTTTTCCCATTGTAAACCTATAGCCTATTTTTTCCAAAACTAGCCTACCCTCTTACATTGGCATCTGCATTTTGCTGACCTCAACCCTGGTTTAGCATCTTCCTTTTTTTCTCATGGCTTCCTTTTGTCTGGTTTGTTGAGTAGCTTCACAGTACAATAAAACTAAAACCAAACCCAGACAACATGATGAGTGCACAGGCTGATTCAGCCTTTGTGTGGATGAATATGGGAATATGTTTATGAAATCATTAAAGTTAGCACACACAGCATCCTTTGCTGACATCTCTTTCAGATCTCTCCTGCAAGGGTAATTTGGTGCTTTCAGAGATGTTCTGGAAGCTTTTGTGTCTCTGCTTTGCCAGTAGTTTGGATGTCTCCAGTTCACTGTTTTTCAGAGGAAGAGAGATCTGAAGACCTCTCTGCAGCGCCCGTGGTTGCTGCTTTGCCAGCCTTTAGCAGCATCTGCTTTTGGAGCCAGAAGAAAATTTATGTTCACTCTTATATCCATAGAGGCTCAAGGTTTAGGAACAGGTGTTGACTCTGGTAGGGTATTTCAATGTCCCTGTTCTTAAAATTTCTTCACAAGGGTGAAATAACCCTTCTTGCATGGCAAGAACATCTTCCTCTTCTGATTCTGTGTGATTGAGGTGAGCTGCCTCAAGCAAGATCAGTTTTCTGAGCATGTCTGAATCTGAGGTTTTAATCTGAACCGGTCAGCCTTACCCAGGAAAGATGTCTGGGGTGGTCTCTTTTGGTGAAGATCCTTTAAGACTAGTTCCAGTCTAGTGCACATGAGATCAGAAGGACGGGAAGAAGCAGTGGAAGAGGAGAAGGACCATATTTTTACTGCTGTGGGAACTGGCTGTCACAGTGTCAAGAAAGACCAATATTTGTGTAAAGTAAATAGAATTACTGCTGACATAGTAATGAATGAAGGATGTTTTAAGAGAGAGAACAGTGATTTTACTGATTTGAAGTTAGGCTTGGTACTGAGGAGCAACCTGAGAGGAAATTAACTACTATAAGCTGTTAAAAAGTCTGTCAAACGAACAGACCTTAACAGAGCCTTGAATCATATTAATGCTAAATGACAGATGTGCAACAACTGAAAAACAGATTTGAGACATACAGTTATCTATAAAAACTAAGAAACAATGGCTTTGTAAGAGGTAAGTGGGGGTGACTAATTCATACTCTTAAAAAAAGAATTAGTGAGCTGTTTGTCTAAGCCAGAATGATAATTCCTCTACCTTGTCTCTGCTGCTTTCTCACTTTCGCCTGGCAGGAAATGATATTTCAAAGACATAACAACTTGTCTAATTTTCTGCATGTTAGAAGTCTCATTAAGTATAATAAATTATTAATGCCAAAGAGATTATAGTGGAGAGCATTTGTTGGATCAGACCTGCAAGTGTTAAGCCCCTCTGGAAAAAGCTGTGGTTTGTCTATGTCTGTACAGTACCAGTTTACTGGGACCCCAAGCTTGATAGCCTGGTAGCTTTGGATAGGATAAATAATAACATTTATTAGGATCAGATTATATCATGTAATTTCATTTATATGAAAGATTATATGGTGTAATTTCAGGCAAACTTGAAAAGTTGGGCAAGTTGAATGCTGTTTAACTTCCTTGTCTCTTGAGCTAAATTACATCTTTTTTAAAAGAGCTACACATGCTCTTTCCAAATCTCAAATGCATTTCATCGTGTTTGGTAGATGACTTGCACTTCCAAGGCTTGCTGTTATGCTGAATGCACTTTAATTAGGATTTTAATGGATTTCTTATGTCACCAATCAGGGTTATAATATGCTGTTTTCTCTGATGTTTTAGCCTCGTGGTAAAATATTAATATTAAATTTTTAGTAGAAACTGTTCTTTGAAAGTATTTTTTTGTTCTTGCTTTTCTCAGACTGATTGTTCTCTGATGTGCAAATATTTCAACTTTATTTAGGTGGGTGTATCAATACACGATAGAGTGTGATTGCTGGAGGGAATTAAAGGACTAAATTGAGGAAAGACTGTGAAGGTCTTTCCAATGATTTCAGTTTGCTTTGGATCATGTCGGAGCAAATATTTTCAGATATTTATCCTCAGTTCCATGTTGACACTAGTGTTATGGCAGGTTCTTAGTGAGCTAAGGTATTTTCTTTATCAACATATATGATGCCAAGATGTATGACTAGAAGGAAGAATTCCTGAATGTGATCATCCATTTATTTTAGTCATAGTGTAGCTCTGAGAAAGCAATACAAATGTATGTGTGTTTGAAATAAAGGGTGTTTGTTGTACGTGTGGAATCAGTTTTTTGAGATAATGTCTTACTACACCACAACTTTCAAATCATTGGTAGAATTGTGGATATTTTGGAAGAGAAAGAGTAATAGCAACAATAGCTTTATTTACTCTGGAGACAGATAAAAATCCCACAAGGTTAGAGAGAGGGCACTGATCTGTGCTTGTACTTTTGGTGTAAAGTAGTGTAAAGTGTATGGCCTTTGTTTGTTCCATTTAGTTTCATTCCTGACTTAAATTCAGGGGGACTGCCAGAAACAACAAAATGCTGTATGACATGGTGGTACCTCTTTTGCAGCTGGGCGTATGCCAATGGCCTGAGGGTTACATCTGCTTTGCATATGAATTTGCACAGTATATCCATCAGAGCCTAATGTTCAGGGTTAGCCTGTATATATTTGTATGAATTATAAAGCAACTGCAAAAATATGTTTCAAAGGCTGCAGGGGAAAACGGTATAAAAAGGAAAACTGACACTTCTTGTGTCCATCCCTCTCTTCATGCATTATTTAACACGCCTTCCACTGCCAATATCCACCAGGTTGAAATTCTTCAGGAAAAAAAAGCTAAAGCTTTGTTTGAGAGACAAACAACCTCACAAGTCAGATGATAGTTGTCCTGAAGCTGAATGTTCACCTTCCTAGGTGCAAAGCAACATCGGAATGAAACAAAAAGATTTTGGTGCCAGCAGTACCCTCAAGTATATGAAGGAGTGCTTGGAATCTCTTCCAAAACTGTCCAGCCAGTGAAATGCACCGTTCTCTTTCATTCCCTAGGTGAAATGTTAAAGCAGTGAAGACTTTAGGGTCCAGTTTTCAATTGATCATTGGCCTCAGAAGGCCCAAGTTCTGGCTTCTCTCATGCCTGCACAACAAGAAGGGCTTTCCACCAAGAAGTTACTCATGGCTGAGGACTCTTCTCCTGCTTTACTCATTGCTTTGGAGAGGGATCGTATGAGAAGGTATACTGAGGAAGAAGTGGCTGTGATCGTTTCAAGTAGTGTTCTCGTCACCTGGGGCTTCTGCAAAGATTTATTTAGAGAAGTTCCTTCCCCCCCATAGCATCTCTTGTGCTCAGAATGAACACTAGGGATAACTCAGGGAAAGTCCATTCTTTGACCAGGAAACTCAACAATATCAGATTGCTTTAGAGAATTTCATTCCGGAGGCAAAAAATGTAGACATGTCCCTTTTGTGTATTTTTCTGTTTTGTTTTGTTTCTTTTTATTTCTTTTAAATGAATACTTAAATCTGCCTTAGCTGGTGAGGTCATCATAGAGTGAACAATCGGAAACAAATGAAGTATTTTCTAATAGCACATTTGAAGCCTAGCAACAGACAGACCAAGGGACGAGCAGTCTAACAACGTGTTAATAGAGTGGGACTGAATCTTTCATTGCACTGGCACGGTCGAGGTCAGCAGAAAGCACCGCACTGTCTTCACATATAATCTCTTTTGTTAACAAATCATAACAAAAGTAAGGTTGAGTAGTCAGATCCTGTGCTTGTGTCTGTGTCAGAGCCCCCCTTATCTTTCTCATGGACATCTGTTGGGTGTGAGAATGTGCATGCTGGGTTGTAAGTCAGAACTCAGCCTCAGGTGTGACTTCGGCTTACAACTGACACCTCTACCTGAGGCCTGTCATGCTCACAAGGCCTGAAGAAATGGACAGATATTACAACACAGTCCTGCTGCCGTTGAGGCTGCACAAGGTATTCATTTGGAGAGGTCTATCAGAGTCTATTATAAACTTGTCAAATATTTGTCAAGGCGGGTTGAACTAGATGATCCACAGAGGTCCCTTCCAAGCCCGACCATTCTGTGATTCTGTGATTCTCTAATTTGCCTTTCATCAGTGCTTGCCCATTGTCAGTCAAGGTCACTTTTTTTGTCAGGAGGTTCAAGCTTTAGCAGACTTTCTCTGTGAAGACAATTACCTCCCCCTAAACAACCCATATTATTGCAGTACTGAAAGTAAAGCCTTAGCAATTTAAACAGGAAAGTGCTTCATGATTTGGAACAGACGCTGTAAATCTGATGGGAACTAAGGGACTTGGGTTACTGGTGGAAATCCATTTTGATTTATCTACTTGTAAGGGTTTTTAGATCACACTTCCAAGGCAGATGTTCTTTTTTAGAGGACAGAAATATATTTTATCTTTTAAACCAGTGATGTACCAATATTGAATGAATGTGAGCTCTATTTATGTTTGACTGATGTGCTTTTGTCATGGTGTGATCAGTCCTTCCTGAAGCTCACAGGAGCATTGCAGCTGACTTTGCTGAACTTTGCACTGTCTCCAGTGTGCGACTGCAGTTTGTAAGGGAAGGCTCCAGGCGACTTTGCTTACCTTAGATATTACTCCCCTGTTAGATAACAGAAGAGTTATTAAACAACGTGAATATCATGTCATTTTTTTCAAATCCTTGCAAAGATTATTAGTTATTACAGGTATGGTAATAGGACAATTTTTTATAATATAGCTAACAAAATTGTTGAAAATGAGTGCCTTATTTTTGCAAATAGTCTTGACAGATAATGATATGCTTGCTATACTTTTTAATACACAAATTAACAGCATGTAAAATGATGTAGGGTATAGTCTAGTGACTCAAAATGAATATTTGCTCAGTCACAGACTGTAATGTAAAATTCAGAAATTTTTATCCTGAAAACTTACAACTAACTTCTGATTTTTATCTGTCTCTATTCCATGATGGTATTTGAAAATTATCTATCGGCTGTGGAACAATTATATCTATATAGTCATGAAATTCTGTTTTAATAGGTGGTAGCCTGCAGTGCTTCACCTATATTCTGATGTGCCTAGCAGCTCCATATTTAACTGGCAGCAGTACTTTTTTGTTTGTCTGTCTGAGGCAGATGTGGATATGTAACCAATATCACTGAAATGAATATCACTGAAATGAATGCATTTCCATAATTAGTGTCTTGTGAGGATAGATTCGGATTTAATGGGGGATTCAAGTCATAAGTGTCTTGCAGATTGCAATATGTTGATTAATACTACCCTCTCAACCAGAACTTAGTTTAACAGCCACCTGTTTCCAAAAAATCCAGAAATCCTCAACTGGAGTAACCTAGTGATCAAATCAGAAAAATAAATTAAGTTAGATGGAGACACTGCAATTGAACTATCCTTGTAACAAAATACTATTGAAGCTGTGGTTGGTAAACATTTGGAAATAATTTTGAGTACTTTTATGCAGGATGCATTCAGTAATTAGAACTGGCCCTCCAGGTAACCTTTCATACAGTAGTAATATTACTTCAAAGTGCAAACACTGAATTATTAAATGACTTAAGGGCACAATATTTACCAGATGCAATCAAACAGAGTTTGAAGATGAAGAACAACCAAGATTTGCTTTCTGTATAACTGCTTCCTACAGTAATCATGCGAGCTTCTAAAACTGAAATCAGAGTACATGTGCTGGGCAGGGGAAGGTTTGCTTCCATGGATCTTCCTTAATTAAATTCTCCTTATATGCTACACTGAAACTGTAGCCACCCAGAAGGAGCAAACTTAGACAAAAGGAGGGTGAGAATGCTGGGAATTCAATATCACTCCTCCTGTTTCTATTGTGCCTTTGCACAGCTTGTTTGGAGCCCCATCTTGTCTGTTTCTTAGGGGGAATCCAGAAGCAATTATCAGAGGATTACCACTTCTGAATGAGATATGCAGGAGGAAGAAAAATGAATGTTAGTAGCCAGAGCTTGTTTGTTTGTTGCTGTGGGAATGTCAGTCTAATGCTGGTAGCCTGTTACTATGTAATGAAGCAGTTGCCCAGCTTTCTCACCCTCACTTTTGCTATGCATCTCCATGTCTTGGTTTGCTTTTGGATGGAAGATTTTTCTCAACTGTTATTTCGTTAGGTGAGCAGAAAATCAGAAGAAAATTATTACAGAGATAGTGCCCTGTCAGGCAATATCCAGTTGAACTATTTATCAGTTTGCTTCCAGAGGACAGTGTCTGGAACAACTTCTGTCTGCAGCAGAAGACATCACCTACTTCATCTAACAAGGTGCGTGTAACTCAAAAGGTCCGTGAAAGGCACGTCTACAAAGTTTAGCTGTGTCCTTGGACCAGCATTCTTTGGCCTAAAGTGACTGAGTAGGAATAACCAAAATTTCAGAAGGAGAAACACTGAGCACATCCCTTCTTCCATTTTGTTAAGAGCACACCAGAAAGAAGTCTGAAAACAAAGTTGTAGAATTTAATTTCAAAACACTTTCCAGTCTAAGTAGGATAAAGAAGAAAACATGTGGTGTGTACAAAGTCTGCAGTAATTGGCTCAGACCTATGATTCTACTGAAGCGATGACGGAGTCCCCCCTTTTGGGGACTGAACAGCAACGATTGCCTTTCCTGTGCAGACAGCTGACCTCCCACACTTTATCTGATTTTCAGGAGAAAAAGAAAAGCAGAAAGAATTGCAAGGGGAAACTAATATTCCTCAGACATGAAGATTTCTGTGTCCTTGCATGCCTCGAACTTTGTCTAGTTTCATTGCTACACCATCTGCGGTCCTGTTGCTAACCACTGCCCATCAAAGTTCATGCATGGTCACAGGTCTCTTGGACCGTGTGTCACCTCACACTGGGAACTGCCTTCTCCTGTTCTGCTATCAGACAACTCCAAGCTGTTACTGAAAAGAATTCTTTAGTATCTTTGTGCTTTTTCCAGAAGTTCAGTAGACAAATATTGGTGTCTTTCTGTGCATTTTGCAATTTGCACAGAAAACCAGGTTTATGTCTTTGTACCTGCAGTTCAGGAATCAAGGACATTGACAGCTAGTGAGAAGCATCTCAGGTAGTGTGGCAAGTGTGCAATAGAAAAGAATCTAGAATCTTTGCCCCAGCCATGAAGGTCCTCCTGATATTGTTACAGAGAAGATTAAACTAAAATGAAAAAATTGCCCAAACTGAAGCCATTTGTGAATCTGCTTGGGCATTAGCCTTGCATGTGAAGTTGACATTGCTGGGGTTGTAGAAGTAGGAAAAAAAGAGAAACAATACAGGACACTCCGGTCAGACCTGTCACAAATGTTGGTACAGCCCTGCGACAACTGTGAAGAGAGGGCGTAGTTTCTGTTCAGAGAGAGCTTGAAAGATGCTGGGACCTTGAGGGGAAAAGCTCTCCCATCCGATTCTTCTGACAGATCAGGAACCAAGCTTTGTCCCCTTGTCACAGAGAAACAGCTCTACGTCAGCAAGACAGAACTCCATCCTAAGCTTCTTCCCCCGGTGAAACAGGAAAGGTCGTTCAACAGCTGCTTGGATTTAAGTGGACAATATTACCTCTTTGCATGTATAGTCCTAAATGCGAATGTGCAATTACGCTTTTTTGGGGGTATATATTTTACAGTGAGGCCAAAAGAGTCAGCCTCTGGTGCTATGTGAATGCAATGGCAAAGAACTAAAGCCTGTCTCCTAGTGCTGGGCAGGACTGCTATTAGCTAAAACCACCCCAGCAGTCTCCTGCATCTCTACCTCATTCCTGAGTCTCAGCTCTGAGCTATGCCTTTGACCCTTCCTGTCTGGTCTTCATACAAGTGTAAAGAAAAAGGACAAAGCCAGTTTTTCTTAGGAACATAACAGGAACGTACTATTTTCAATTAAAACATTGTGGCCGCTGTCCCTTACATAAGATTCTTTTTTTTGGCTTGCATATGATCAGCCAGTGGAACTTCATCCATAAGAAAAGTAATAAATCTGCCAGGAAAGCTCATTAGTTTAATTTATTCTGATTAAATACAAGGATTGTTCCCTGTTTCATTGAGATTATAATAAAGATTTTAAATGTGGCCAGAAGGGACATTTCAGCTAGTGATTCAGTCTGTAAGACAGAAAGCATGTTTTTTATAGGAAAACATAGTTAAATATGCAAGCACAGTATGCCTGTGTGTGAATTTGAAATACAGTTGCATAAGGATCTTGACACTTAACATGAAAAATTTCTAGGATGGATTCATTTGGGGGTGGGGGTTGAACACCATTATTTTTCCTCTCATTAGTACTGAGTTTAACATATAACCTTTTAATAGGAATATGAGGAAAATAAACAGTTAATTCTTTGTGATCTAGAACTGACTGGACAGAGAGCTGGGTTTTAGGGAAGACTTTTTTTGTTTTTCTTGAATGACCTAAAACATTTCCAAAAGCAAATTAACGTTTTGAGGGACCTTTCACTTAGCAGTTCAGCTAGCAAGCAATCATCTCTCCTAATATTACTGCTTATAGTGCCTGTGACTCAGCATAAGTTTTCTAGCAGTGGCTCATGAGAGAAGTTTTCTATTTGTGGCTTGTCCTCATCCATTCCCTGCACCTGTGGGTTGAATTCATTCATGGTTTTGTCCTATCATCTCACTCTTTTTTCTGTTCCCCTTTTCCATAAAACATTCCCAATGTAATTTCTAATCCAACCCCCCCTGTGCATGAAAGCTGTCAGTGAGGCAGCTGTGTGCCAAGAGCTGGTGTTTTACCAATTTGTTGTACATTTCTGTAGAATAACAGAGGAAATACAGGAATTGCCAGAATGAATCAAACCAGTGATTTCTCTAATCCACCATTCTCTGACCTCAGATACATAGTCTTCAGAACCATATCAATCCTCTGTACTAGTTTCCTGTTTTCTCCTCCTTTTTAGAGATGGATTTTGCGTAGTCTGTAGAAGCACAGAAAAAAAGGTGTAGTAGCAGAATACAACAGGATTTCAGTTAAAGGAGAAACATTTCTGGGCTGTTCCATCTTCATAAATAAATGCATGAAAACAGATACCTGCTGAAGCTTGAACTGTATAATGAATAGTGCACAAGACTCCTGCCACTTACAAAGCTAGTTTGGACACTTATCACCAGTGAGTGTATGAATACAAGGTCATTCAGGAAATACAAATCACAAGAAGCACAGAAAGCAACATTACTATGGGATTTGAGGCAAATACTTTGACCTGTAAAACTCAAAGTATGTTTCCAAAGTTGAAAACCAGATTCAACTGTATTTAAACAAGAGGAAATTATGGCAGAGAAAAATGTAATTACTTGTTAAATGTCACTTAAGAGGACTTAAGACTGAAAATGAGGAACATTTGAAGAAAATACCCACATGGAAAGAAGCTGTGTTGTAGAGAACTGGCCGACCAAAATCTGAGTAAATAACAGTTTTGGTGGAAAATGCCACTTTGTGAAAACTAAGATTTGGAGGGGGTAACTTAAATCCCTGCTCCATCAAAGCTGGAATTTTTGTTCTACACTCAACGGATGTCGCCAGATACCTACTAACTTGATGATTCGGCTCCCGGGGAGTGGGACTTCAGCTGGCTGCTCTGGGCTGGGGGCTTCAACCCAAGTGTATCACAACCCAAGGAAATGGTTTTGTGTGGAGGCCTGGGACAGGAATGAAGTGGCCACTGCTGCAGAGATGACTTCTGGGCAGCCAAGAGCATCACGATTGCACTGGTTCTCTGTCTCACCAGACACCTGTGCCCTGCAGCAGCCTGCGGGGTGGCCTGCCGTAGGGTACAGGGACATCATGTCCCCATCCTTCCATGTGATCAGCTGTACTATATGTTTCTGCTTGGACTATACAATTTCAGTATCAGGTCCTGTACTCTCAGCCATCTGTCTCAAGCCCTCAGGACTGGGAAATGTGGTTGCATAACTGTGGGCTTTTTATGACTTGGAGCCAGGTGGCATACCTTCTACTGCCATTAAAATGCCATTCACTTCAATGAATCCTTGCATGCGTGCAGGGGCTGCCACATTAGATCATTTGCAATTCCTGCCACCATGTGGGATTTATGTTGGGTGTTATTCAAATGATACACTGTGGACCCTCAGGAAAATAATGGCAGTGAAGAAAATGCACATTGAATGCATTCATCGACCCTATTCCATCTGAAGAAATAGACAAAAATTTTCTGTTGCCTAGGAGGAAAAAGAGAATCCATTAGAGTCTTTTGATTATAGATTTTTAAAAAATAATGATTGCTAAAAAGTAATTGTGTGCATTAAAGTTCATTTTACAAGAAAGAGAGAAAGTATCATGAATGTATTGGTAGATTATTTTCAGGTTTGGGCCCATGTAGCTTACTGGTTAAAGAAAGCTTGAGTTTTTCAGGCAGTCTCACATGTGATGAGGCAGTTGTTATGGCAACAATACATTTTTTATGAGTTATAATAATGACAGAGCAACATCTTTTAAATTATCAGGATTTAAAGTTACAGCTGCTTTGTTGTGCCTTCCATACACACCCTGAAAATATTGAAATATTTTCATGACTATGTGGTACCATCTGTATGCTTTTCTTAAGTAAAAAAAAAAAAGTCCTTTAAGAAGGGTCATACATTAAGCCCGTAACAACTTTCATGGTGCCTCATGAATATTCCTTTTTCCACCCGCTCTGTGATTATGTTTTGCCATTTTTTAAATCAGATATGTTTCTTACTTGCAACATGGTAATCATAAGCATAGCCAAAGTGCTGGAGGGATTGCTGGGTGTTCCTACATTTAATATTGCTGCTACAGTAACTTTCAGTTAAGCTTGAAGATAGTAGTTTTTTGGGATGCTTCTGGCAAGTTCAGGAAGAAATGCACTTGGATATCCCTGTTGGAAAGATTAGATCCGAGGTATATTTCTCGCTGCACTCTCCCAGGATGTGATGCGTGTCTACCTGCTCTGACCATGACCACTGCTCTCACCTGGAGTCCCGATGATACTGCAGGAGTGCAAATACAGACTTTTTTCCAAGAGAAGTATTTTCCTCCTCTTCAATGGAAAGAGAATGGGAATTGCATTCACACATAACTCACATTTGCCACTACTCATTTATTAAGCAGAAATATCTTGATTTTCAGTCTTTAGGCTTCTTTTAAGCTGAGTTGCCTTCAACACATCCAAGCCATCCACTTAAACAGGCCATCCCGCTGTTGTTGTTGACCAGGACAGTTTTATTCCTTTGGATGAGCTAGACTATACTAAAGAGAAATCATGAGTAGTAGCTTCAAATAAACCAACCTTGGTTAGGACACTTCTGCAGTCAATTTTCGAGAGTTTATTGTCTGTTCTGGAGGATACTCCATTCGCATGCAGGACATGTGTGTTTTCTCTGCACTGAATGCGGAGCTCCTCTCCTTGCAGCCTGAGGAACAAATGTTTCAACTCAGTACTTCTTCTTTCTACTGGGGTTATTAATACCAGAAAAAAGAGTTGTGGAGGGATACACAAACCTGAGATCTGTAGAACTGTGTAGAGAAAACAGAAGTGGGATCCAAGAAGAATTTATTCATACCTCATTGTTAAGGAAACCACACACTTAAAATATAAAAAAATACAGTGCATGATTTGCTTTCTGCACGTTTTGTGTGTCTAAGGAAATATTTGGCTTATTCTTGAAAATATTTGAAATAATCTTTGGTTCTCTATAACTGTCAAGCTTCTTTACCTTCTTGCTGAGATCTGCCTTTGGCCACTTGCTGACAAAAGTCCATTACACACCTATAAGGCTATTTTAAATGTTAAAAAAGCCCTTGCCCAACAGTTCTTTGAGTACCTTTAAATGAAAAAAAAGGCTTTATTTCATGTAGAATTTGACAATAAGTAGATTGTGCTTTGACCAGTACTGATATTCAGCTTTGTTTTTTTCCCCATTTGAATGTGAGGTCATCCTCAGTACTTACACTCCTCTTGGCATCTAAAGGAAAGCATTACTCTTAAATTGAATGAGAGGTGTCTGAAAAAGATTACTTTTGCAACCTGAAATCAATTACCTTGTGAATGAAAAAACGTCCATGATGTTTTTATTATGGAAGCTTTTTCTTTCCTTGTACATTCAAACAGCTACTGCATCAGCACATACACTGCTTGAAAATAACTATTTTCTCATTGATTTCGAAGGGACCGTCAGTCTGACTGTAAAATATCAGGAAAGACTTTCCTTTATGTGTAGTCTGGGCAGGGAATGGAACAAAATATGACTTTGCCTAGATAGCTCTGGTTTTAGATTAGTTCTCAGAACTGAATCAATAAGTATAGTTCTAGCATGCCTGAATATTTAATTTAGTAGGCATATAAATATCAGAACATACACACATGCAACATAATCAGTTTGGGATATTTTTCTGCTTCCCAGACTTTTTGAAGAAGGACTATACAAAACATGAGACTAAGATCAGAAGGACTTCAAATGTTTATCTTTGGAGGAGCATTCCATAAACTTAGGAGCTTACTATATCTGGAACTCCTAAGGACTGAAAACTTGTTGAAGTACAGGATTAACCTGATGAAGTTCAGCAAGGGCAAGTGCAGGGTCCTGTAACTGGGAAGGAATAATCCCATGCACCAGTACAGGCTTGGGGCGGACCTGCTGGAGAGCAGCTGTGCAGAGAGGGACCTGGGAGTGCTGGGGGATGACAAGTTAACCATGAGCCAGCAGTGTGCCCTGGCTGCCAAGAAGGCCAATGGGATCCTGGGGTGCATTAATAAAAGTGTGGCCAGCAGGTCTCCTCCCCCTCTCTACACTGCCCTGGTGAGGCCCCATCTGGAGTACTCTGTCCAGTTCTGGGCTCCCCACTTCAAGAAAGATGAGGAGCTACTGGAGAGAGTCCAGGGGAGGGCTATGAGGATGATGAGGGGACTGGAGCATCTCTACTACGAGGAGAGGCTGAGGGAGCTGGGCTTGTTTAGCCTGAAGAAGAGAAGGCTGCGAGGGGACCTTATAAATGCTTATAAATATCTGAAGGGTGGGTGTCAAGAGGATGGGGCCAGACTCTTTTCAGTGGTGCCCAGTGACAGGACAAGGGGCAATGGGCACAAACTGAAGCATGGGAAGT
>Ga0065711_1045173_pt1 | contig 13643 bp, 6 predicted proteins | sample Hoacrofraction12_FD_59098 | JGI IMG/M metagenome (GOLD analysis project Ga0065711, IMG submission 59098) | Hoatzin crop microbial communities from Cojedes, Venezuela - Epithelial fraction 12 v2 (version 2) | ecosystem: Host-associated > Birds > Digestive system > Esophagus > Crop | place... | reverse complement strand
TGAGGGTGACGGAGCACTGGAACAGGCTGCCCAGGGAGGTTGTGGAGTCTCCTTCTCTGGAGATATTCAAGACCCGCCTGGACGGGGTCCTGTGCAGCCTGCTGTAGGTGACCCTGCTTCAGCAGGGGGGTTGGACTAGATGACCCACAGAGGTCCCTTCCAACCCCTACTATTCTGTGATTCTGTGATTCTGTGAAACCTACGTGTGTAGAATCACATTATAACATGCAGAGGGAAATAGGTACTTCTGGGTTCGTAAATTGGACATGTAGAACTGCTCAACTGAATACAGAAGTGCCCTTTTTTCCCTCTATTCACTTGAGAAAGATTCCACCTGGCTGGTCCAAAGGTAAGTTCTGTAATAAGTGAGGAAGTTCCAGTTCAAGGTGTCTGGGGAGGCTGTTGCTTGTTTGCCTAAAAGATGGAGAAATTCTGTCTCTCAGCTTATGTTTGGGGTGCAGACAAGCTGGTCAGTTACTGCTTGTACACAGCCTGCAACTTTACTACTTCTGTTTTTTTTTGTTTTATGCAAAGACTTTTTATAAGTTCCCACCATAAATTGCAACAGGCCAAGAACAATGGCAGCCTTTCAGGACATGTATCTATTGTATCTTTTAATGTCCAACCATAAAGAGATGATATGGGGATACGTGGTCCTCTGTGGTAATCTTCTGTCTTTGAAAGAAGAAGGAACTCCAGTCTGTCGTTTTTCAAAAGTACCAGCCTTAGGGTTTGAAAGTATAGTGTGAAGAATGAACTTTCTGAGGCTTCAAAGCCTTTAACTACTACTCAGTTGACAGGGTTTGTCTCCAGCGTGACTGTCCAGGGGGTTTGGTTTTTTTTTTTTTCCTTTTGTTACCCTGAGTTAGCTCTAGGTCAGTGGAATTTTTAAAACGAATGTCAAAAATCTGAATGAAAAATGGTTAAACTTAAAAAAAACTGGGAAAAGTAGGTACCAGCCACCACTGAACTTTAATTTCACACCTAATTTAATATAACTTGCTTTCTGAATGTTAGCATATCTGAATTTCAACCTGGCCTTTCTAGCTAAATCTCAGTTTTGCTGGTGTATGTGTGCATAAATACATATGCAAGTGTGTTTCCAGACTAAGGCCTTCTGTGCCTAGTTCTGCGGTAACACACAAAATAGCAAGGAATAGGTGATCTTGAACAGTTTTCTGTTAGTTGCCTACTTAGCTATTCCCTGAAACATACAAGAGAACTAAAATGTGCTGAGTGCATTTAGTTTAAGTCAAAGTTTTTGATCTATCTTCGTCCAGGAGCTCTTTGACATAATTTACTCTTCAGTCTTATACTTCAAAACCATTGTAGAAATACCATGTTAAGAAGTGAACAGATAATCTGTTTCAGAATTATTTCAAAATACAGTTTTTATGCACTATATGAGATGTCCCCATCATTTTGTTTCTCCTTGAGCACTACTTTAGATGAAGATGGAAGCGAAATGTAATTGAAAGGAATGTATTAGAAGAGGTACCAGTCTGTCAAAGGCTGCTCTCCAGCACTGGTGAAAGAGGAAATCAGTCAAGTACAAACAATGTGGCTTTTATTACATTTGTTCAGCAATAATAAACCTTTGTACTTTAACAAGATTTTTTTGTTTGCTTTTTAAGAGGACACAGTCGAGGATATTAGGTCTGATACTTCTTTGCATTAGTATGGGACTGACTTGCATCAAGTAGTTCTTCTGGAGAACAAAAAGGAAGAAATCTGCAAGAGCTGAGTTACAAGACAGAGGCAAATACGCTGATTATGTAAAAATCCCAGAAGTATGTAGAGGCGCATATTTCTGGGTTGAAAAGGAGAGTGGCTAATCAGGTGTTACATACCTACTAAGTACACTTATTTAGCCTTACATAGTTCAGAGGGGGCTGCTGTTAAAGTTTCAACCCGTGCTGCGGCTTGTATGTCTGATATTTATCAGACTCCATCTCACTAACTTCTATAGAACGAAGAGACTTTTTAAATCCTTCATGGATTATTACATTTGTAGTTGTTAGTCATCAAAATGTTATTTTTATTTTTCTTAGGTGAGAACATTAATTTTGGGCACAGCCATGTTTTGTACTAGTTTGGCTGATAAACTTTATTTTAAGGTATGCAATTTTCTTTGGGTATAATTATAAGCTATGTCCATACAGTCGTTTCTCAGCAATATATAGGAGCTAATATGTTCAACTGCAGCAATTGACAGAGCAAAAGCTACTGGAACAATCTATTAAAGTACCTGACCTGTGATGTATCTTCTACAGAGGTGCAGTTTTAAACTTCTAAAAATTTAATGACTGTTTTCTTTAGCTGAAGTTACTTGAAAAGGTTTTAAGTCTGTCCTTGACTTTGTGACACAGCAAACTGTTTTGGTTTGGGGTTTTTTGTTGTTTGTTGGGTTTTTTTGTTTTGTTTTGTTTTTGTTTGTTTGGGGGTTTTTTGTGTGTGTATGTTTGTGGAAAACCAAACTAATTATCTCCATGCTGAATTTGAGTAAAGCAGCCAGCCAAATCAGTCTTGCAACTGCTTCCTGTAAACAGGGAAACTGAAGGTGAAGATAGAAGCACTGACAAACAATGAGAGAGAAACCATTACTATCCTCTTGGGTACAGATTTGATTGTGGGAATTGAACTTGGCAACAGAGCTGTTTTTTCCATTTTAGTATATCCCTGCATAGGTTTTACTCACCGTCTTTCTACTTACATTCATTGGGTGGGGAAGAAAAAAAATCACTGGGAAGTATTTCTGGCTCATCGTCAGAATAGAATAAGTGAAAAATGGTGTGTTAGTGGTTTACCAGAATTTATTTTTTATGTACAACCAGAGACAAACTGTGAGTTACTCATCTTCATAGAATATTAGAGGTCAATCCCTTTTGATTTAGACTGCTTCTGGGACATCCGGTTCAAAATTTCAAATGTAGTACTAATCCCAGCTCAAGAAGTAGGAGCCCTCTATTCACAACAGTAGACCCAAAATTAAACAGTATCTGAAGAGAGATTGGAATTCATTATTCTGGGTTATAATATAAAATGTTTCTGCCATAGCATTTTTAAATATTTTTTTTAAACAATCAAAAGGAATCTTGTCACCTAAAATCTAGGATTTGATGACACCTAGAAAAATAACTAGACTCATCTTTTTGTTTCTCCTTTTCTTTCCCTGAGTCTGGTTACTTTGTGATGCATTCATTATTATTTTGTTTGTGGTAAGCAAAAGTGTAACACACTAATTAATAATAGTAGCTTTTAGCTAAATGTCCATCAATTTGTTCTAAGTTTCATTTTGAGGAAGCTGTTTCACAGTGGTTTTAAACACTTAAAGGAAAAAAATAATTAAAGCAATTATCAAAGATTAACTTTGAGCACAGATTCATTTAGAAAGAATCCTGAATTACTCTAAACTTGATGGGAATATTAAGCACCAGTTAATGGACAGGAGGTGGCTATATGTTGGATTTTATATGTCTGGCTTTTTTTGTTTGAGAGATTTTTTTGGAAAAAAAATACAAAAAAAAAATTCTCTTTAACATTTGCATTTCAGGAAAGTCTCAGTTAAAGTAATTGTTTTAATCTCTCCCTACCCGAAAAAAGCAGTTCTGTGAATAGGAATTGAATGATGTTTTATGATGTTAAAAAGTCTAAAGGTGGCCTATCTTGCTAGTATACTTTCTAATTTACAGATTCTTTTCCAACTATTAAAAGTGACACTTTTTGATAATGCTTTAATTACCTGAAATTCTTATCAGATTAAATAGATAATTTAATACTTTCCAGTCTTTTCTCTTGGAATTCATTGCTAGCTGGATGGGTACCTGATTCTTAACTTAACTGTGCTTGTCTTTTAAAATGTGGTAGACAAAGTCTTTTTAAAACTGGGTCAATACAGATTGATACGCTTTACCTCTTGTAGGTGTTTGGTATCATTTAAAATACGCTATTTCAACAGGCCTCCCAAATTTAGTTCAGCCAAAGTAGTATAGAGCTTAGTTTCTAGATGAAAAAGGAGTACATCTTTAGAGGTTTCTATTTTAGCTGTTTTTATAAAAAGTTTGCATCTTTACAGTTTTGCAATTGATGCATATTGACACTTCATGTGCAATATTTAAATAGGTAAATATAAGAGTAATAATGACTTTGCAATGTCCTGTTTTCAATACAGAGGAAAATTTTTTTATCCACTCATCTGTTCATATTCTTTATATCAGTGTGTCACGAATCACGGGTAGCGGAAGGCATGGGAAGAGTTACAAAAATACCACTGAAGAATGAAGTAGGGAAATACCAGTTTTAAGAGAATTGTTCTAAAGATTGTGGATGTAAAGTTTTGTGAAGGGGCACGGACGTGTGTTTACATTCAGTGTTCTGAGAGCTGTTTAGATATGGAAAAGGTTAATGGTTATCACCAGGAGGCTGGTAGCTTTCTGATTTTATTTATTTATTTTTAAATACCAGGAAGGAGGTTCTTTCAAGGATTCTGCTTATTTTGTTTAAGGACACTGATATTTACAGTATTCTTATAGAGACCAAATAAGCTGTGAGTCAAAGAAAAATATTTATCTGGAATTAGAAAGGAACTCCTGTCATGGGTGTTCTGTTGAATGACACTTTTTGGAAATCGTGAATCTGTCTCTCAACTATGTGAAAAACAGGAAGCTTGACTGATAAGTATTAACTAGCCTGGTGATTCCTGTGTTCTTAAGGATTATAATTCAGAAATATTTAAATAAGTGGGTCAACAACAAGTGTTATTGACACAATTGCTTGATATTCTCTGGCACATCAATTCTTGTGCAAATTTGAAAAGAGACTACACCAAATTCCAGATTGTTAAATGTAGTTTTAGTTGTGTGTTGTTATAGGCTTCTTGTATACCAAGTAAGAAAGAACCTGAAAATATGTCAGATCTCTGGAATCTGGGAGCAGCAAAGAGATGGAAGATTTTTACAGCAGCGCCTTTGAGTCAAAAGCTAGGCTGTACTTCGAACGTGGATTGCTATTTTCTTTTTGACTTCAGCTGAGCTGGGATAAATCATTAATGATACTGAACTTGCAGCTGAAAAATCAGTTGACAAGGGAAGAGTCTAGAATCCAAAACAGAAGTAAGAGAAAACCACTGGGATGCCACTGGCAATGAAATTTCTGGGACACGTAGTCTGAAAAGTGATGATTTTGCCTGGAGTGTAGTGGGCTTATTTCTTGCTGTGTAGTGTCTCACATTATTGCTAAATAGATATTTTCTCTATCCAAGGAGTTACTAGTGTAAACTGAATCATAGCACAATGGGTGAATCAACAAAGTCATAGAAGCAAGCTGCTCTGGCAGAGCTGCACATGGTGAACACTACATGAGGCATCTTTGTTTTATATGCTTTTAAGCTCTTTTAATCAGGCAGTCTCCTCAGATATGTGATCATTAAAGGATATACAAAAGTTTTGCAAAAAGTATTGTCTGACATTTACTTCTTACATTCAATAGTATGAAATACGCAGTTCTCAACAGAAAAGTAGGTGGCTTGTAAAGCCTCCCCTAAATTTCTTCATTTTTTTCTAGCCTGTTTTTCAGGTTTAGATCAGAACCCTGTAGAGTGGTATAGAAGTATAGAAGCAGTGCTCTGAGAGTTATAGTGGTCAATCAACAGCTGGTTTGTGGAACAGTGTGACGACGCTGAATTTGAGAAGGTTGAGTGGTAGACTGCAAGGCATTTTTCAGTTGATACTGGTCTATGGGTTGAAAAATAAAAAAGTGAATTTGGCTATGGTGATGTCCAAAATCATCATCCTCGTTCTGTGTTGCCCTGTTTATGTGCCAACCACATGTTCTGTTGCAGAAGCCCACAGTTGCTTGTGTCATGTGGTTTCCCCATATCTTTCTCTCAAGTGTTAATCTTCCCATTACCAGTCTATTTGGACAGGCTGGTTTCTTTTGTTGTGCCACTTCTTCCCCTTCTTTGTCAATAATTACCACCCTCACTCCTCCTTTTAAGACACGTATTGCTAGGCTGTTCAAGTTCCATCCTGAGATGAGACAGAGGTTAAATGGCAGACAAACTGGACATTTAATAGTGAGTATGTAATCTGATACAGTTCACCTTGTTTATCTCTGGTATTCGACAGAATTGAGTCTGCTTGTGGCTACCAACAAAGACTAATATGTAGCACAGTAGGAAATGTTTCTTTTAACTGTAAATAAAGGCACATACATCTGATGCTTTTTGTAGGCATCTGTGGAAGTCAGGACCGAACCCTTTGGGACTCAGAAGGCAGCCCTCAGGGTCATGGATCTCACATGACCTAGTTTATTCTTCATTAAAACAGATGGTATCTATCTAAGCAAGGCAAGCTTGGTTTTAAGAGCGAGCTGGGGATTAAAAAGGATGGGAAGCTGGAACAGCTGGGCTTAATTAATGGGAGCAAATAAAGAGACAAAATGAGCATTAAATTAGTCACCTACATCAATAGCAAAATAGTCACTACATGACTACTCACTGAATTGTTTTGGCTGCTCAGAAGTTGCAGGATTGGTTTTCCTAGCATCAAAAGTATCTAAAATGGCATCAGAAACATTCCCACATTCTTTGTTCTTTTTAGCAGGCTTCAAAGAGAGTAAAATCCTGGAAGCTGGCTATGGTATTTTGGCATGGCGTTAGGGAATCCAGCTTCTTTTGTGAGGCTGAGAATGCCTTTCTTGCATCTGATACCTAGGCCGAGCTGGTCCTCTGCACTTTTTGGCCTCCTCCCTTTGTGTGTGTTCAACATGAGGTTACCTAATTGAGAAGATTGCTGGCATTCCTTCAAGTTCTTTAACCACCTTGTATTTGCAAAGGGATCAAAAATTTTTGTTTCTGTTGTAAACAGATTATACTGGATTAGTGGTTAGCATTTTGCATGCTTGTTGTTTGCCTGTATAGTCCTGAAAGTCTTGAATTGCGGTGTTGCATCTTGCAAATAGCACAGGCACTCTTTGCTTGCTTTTGTTACTGGTGGCCAGAAACCTTTATTTGCTATATGCCTTAGCAGGGAGAAGGGGACTGCACAGATAAACTGCTATTACCTGCTAATAACAACTGTTTTAATGGGGTATAATTTTCTGATGTAAGCACATTTTTTTTTCTCTGAGAGGCAGGTAGGGATGTGCATGCATGTGTGTGCGGAGCCATTGTTCTTCCTTCAGCAGGATACTACTTGGTAGATCCCAGGACTCAGGCAGAACGGTACATGGTCTCTGAAGATCTCTTGTTGTGCAAATAAATAATTAAATAAATGTCAGTAGAATATTGTGCAAGTCTATAAACACTGTGTTTCCTTTAATTATTACATGCAAGATGGGCAAGTACAGAATATTTCTGTTTTCAGGTAATCCTAGGGACTAAACAGTCTGCTTATCTGTCACGGACGGTCAAATTTAGCTGGTTCATATAGCTGAGCTCTGAGGTGATCAGGGAAAAAAATTGAACAGTTTTCATGGGGATTAACAGAAACTGTTCCATGAGCTTAGTGGCTCTTTCCTGGAGGGCAGGAGGCAGCAGTGCTTTTATAGAAAACTAGTAACCTTTTTCTGCTTCCAAAAACCTTCCTTCAAATTTATGGAGCTGGGCCACCATATTACATGCTGCCACTTTGCTGCTTCAATTTCTTAGTTTCTTTCCATGCATCTGAGGGGCAGAGTAAGACCTTTTTTTCATAGAACAGCTAGATTTTCTTGACTGTGCTGAACAACCATAACAGTACCTTGTTGCAGCCTCCCGCCTTGACTGTCATGTCCCATCCTGTTCCTCCCCCCACCCCCACATTTGCAAGGAAGAGAATTTTAAAAATCTTTGCAGACATGGCTAAAAGCATAAGCAGGAGATCCAGACCAAATGTTTGAAGTGAGATATTTGAACTGTAGTCAACTTTATATGCAAACTTTATCTGGTTGTCTGAACACTGGCTAAGCATAAAAAAAAGAAAGCTTAACAATTAGTCCTGTATGTGGCTATGCAAAGGCATAAATTCAACCCTATTTGCATACTTTTATACGACTTTAAGTTTCAGCAAGTTAAAGTCCATGGTTGAAAAAATACGTAGTACTTGCCATGTTTGCTCTTTGCTTCTCTTTGCAGTGAGAGGAGTTTGACTGAACAGCTTAAATGGTGTAAGTAATTTCTATAGCATCACTTTTTTTAGGGCTTTAGGAGAGCATATTGCTGGTGAGAAGGGCTGGAAGGGTAGTGGTTGTGTGTCTGGGTACAGTCACTGCCAACTGATGCAGGCCTAATGGAATTTCTGAGAAGACTTGAATGGGAGAAAATTCATGCTATGAGAAGAGATGTCTGAAAACAAAAGTCAGATGCCTGCTTGGTCTGCATTGCCTTCTTGATTTCCATAGTTGTTTGAAACTGTACTAAAAATGTTTGAAAAAAGACTGCCTGCAATCAGTTCAACAACAAAACTGGTGAGGGAGGTTGTATGTTCTCGCCTGTCTGTGTGGTCTTCTGGTTTTCCCGGAGGCTGTCTAGATTAGATGCTTGCCACTATTCTGGAACAGCCTGCCAGGCTTTGCTGCTCCTGGCAGAGACGTTTTTAAAGAGGCCGTGTTTCCAAAGGTAGAACTATTGCTAAATAAGTCCCTGACAGGTCTTCCTTTGGAAATGGATGGAACTTGTGATCACTATGATTATTACTGTTATCATTTCTTCGCAGCACCATGTGTAAAGTTACACCAATAGCATAATGAAAAATTAAAGCATTCGAAAATAAAAATTTATAGGACAAGTCATGAAACATGAAATCAGTAAAGACCTAGGAAAAATTAGGTGTAGTTCACTTATGACTTCTGTGTTGAATATGTCCATGGAAGCACTTTGTTCATTCAAGTATTAAAATGCATATAAAACCAGGGGTTGGTACTGCTAATTTCCCCAAGTCCACATTTGGAAGTCTTAAAAATGTAAGATGATTTTTAGTTTGTGTGCAGTACAACTGTAGTTATTCTTGACAGTCTTTTTCCAGATACTCAGAACTTAAATTTCAGCTCCTAATTCTGAAATAACCAAAGTTAATTTTTTGTATATGCATTCAGTAAAGATGTAAATAATTGGTATTTTAAGTAGCTTGAACAGATAGCTCTGGTTGGAAGCTTTTGGGCCTTTTATTAATGTGTGGGTTTTTTACTGCAGAAACCGATCCCCATGAAAATAAGGTTGTTTAGAGGTAGAGTCATGTATTGTGGCTGCATTGTTAAAGGATTTAATTTCATGATAAATTTTCCCTGGTGACCTGGTGGCTTACTTCACTATAACAGCAGACTTTATCTGAGACCTGTTTACAGTTTCCATGGTTAAAGAACTGTAACTCAGGACAGGTGGGAGTGTAGAACTACTTTGACAGAATCTTTTGTGCTTGGACAACTGTAATCCTTAGTGGGTTTGTGTAGTGAGAAGTTTTATCTTGAAAGCTAGTTTTGAAAGCTGTACTGGTAACAGAGTTGCAAGTTCCATAAAACTGGGTTGCTGAAGTTGTTAGTTTCTTGTTTGTAATAAGAGTATTTTGTTTCATTTTTCAGTGAATGCCTTACTCTTAAACAATATTACAAGTGACTGGAAAGAATAACTGTTAAATAAAATATAAAAGTTTTAAGAATAAACATACAAAAAAGAACTAATCCTTTTTTAATAGAAATTCTCAAGTTTCTTGAACCTACTAGAGGCAAAAATTCCCTTGTTTTTTTGCCCCTCCCCAAGTAATGCAGTTTTGGAAGTTCATTTTTGGTGTCTCCTGCCTGCCTCTCTCAAAAATCCATTTCTTTTCACATAATACTCATCTCCCTGCATCCACTGCACAGCAAATTGTCTTGTAGTATGTAGATTTATCATAACCAGTCAGCACAATCTGAGATCAATTTACATGCCAGTTAATAATACTGAAACAAGTCCGTGGGTTGCCTTCTTAGGGTATGTGCAAAGAAGGGGATAATTACGAGCTAAAGTATAAGATTTTGACTTTTTTGGAAGGCGCTTCTCAACAAGAGAGTGACCTTTCACAAGTTAGGCAATTGATTTGAACACCAAGCATCCTTTATAGTGGCACATTTTTCTGTCAGAAAATAGGATTAAAAATACCTGTTGTGCTGTTCCAGTGGAACCTGCATGGCATTGTTTGAGTGAAAAAACAATGAGCAACCGCCCAACAAGCTGAAATGTGTGTTCATCTTCAAATGTGTAACACTGTGCCACAGTACAAATAGCAATGTGGTTAAATGTGCTAGTTTTAACTTCTGTTTCAAAGTAAAAGGAATACTGAGTTCAGTTATGTATAATTGTCTTGAGTGCAGTGCTCTTAAAAGGAACTTTAATGACTACTGTATGAATAGAGAAATGCATAATACAGTATTTAAAAGACGATATGTTTTTATTTTCCTTTTACATTTTTACGAGTGAATTGAAAAAGGAATACATTAACTACCAAAAAAGGGTTCCTGAAATCTACTGTTTCCATATAATACAATGATGCAGTGCTATATGCAGATTTTTTAAATTTGTTTTTAGAAGGGTCAGTAAATTTTAAGTATTTTTTCCCTTTGCTCCCTAATCCTACTGAATCACTTCACCTCCCTGTGCACATTTAAGGGAATAATACCCTCACCTGAATAATTGCAGACAGCTGTTCTCAATCACTGAACCTTGGTAGATGAATGTTTTGAATTTTTTTATTGTTGTCATGATTTTTGCATATTCTGTAGTCTCTCTGTTATGAGTTCCTACATTTGAAACCCTGATTGATTTTTAGCTACCTTGTTTTAATAAATAATATTGAGAGTTAAGTAGTTTTTTGTGTTCAGGGATTATTAAATCCATTACAACTGAACGTTACATTCTTGGTGAGTGATTTTTTTTTTTTCTTTTATGCCACACACTGTGGATATAATAAGCTGAATGCTACTTTTGAGTTTAACACGCTTCTCCCCACCTGATCTAAATAAAAACTGGTCTATGATATTTAAGAGTGTTTCCCAGCCTTTCTTCTGCACTTGAGAACAGTTTTGCTTGTTTCATTTGTATTGGTTGCATTTGAATCTTATGTATTACATACTTCTTTTTTAATATATCTCCTTTACCCTTTCTCAGGACCACTTCTCTTCTTTGCAAGAAATGCTTCCTGTATCTATCCAAACAGTGGCAGTATCACAATACTGATATTTTTATTAAGTCATTATTACTAAAAACAGAGAAATACCAAGAAAAAAATTGTGTGAAAACAGGTAAATAATGTAATATTGATATATTGATGAGGGGAAAAAAAAAACCCAAAACAACCAGGACTTGAATCCAGTGGGTTTTAATTTAGTAAATTTATTTTTGCTTTTTTTCTTTTTATCGATAAGTTGATGTTTCTTCTTCGACTTTTCAGGCACAGGTACCTTTGGACGTGTTCATCTGGTGAAGGAAAAAATGGGCAAACGTTACTTTGCACTGAAAGTAATGAGCATTCCTGATGTCATTCGACTGAAGCAAGAGCAACATGTGCACAATGAAAAGTCAGTCTTGAAAGAAGTCAACCACCCCTTTTTGATCAGATTGTAAGTTGTTGTATTTTTTTAGTTCATTTCACTTATATATAAAGTGCAGTTAGTGTTCCGGAGTCTCTTTGCAAGTATTTATGTACTTAACTAACACCAAGCATTTAATTTGTTACGTAATCTAGACTAAAATAGACTTCAGACTAGAATATTTGTTATAGAAGAATCGAGAATTTAAAATTAATGCATAATTTAGACATTTAAGCAATAATTTATTACAAACTTTACTCTGTCTCTTTTTTCATACTGCAGAAGAGAAATTTTCTGAAGTGGGGGGGAAATACTAATGAAGAAATGTTAGAATTGGTTCATCAGAATTAGTTCTAGAATAATTCTTGATGTTAGAATGGTGAGATTAGTATTTCTACATACATATTTCCTGTAGATATCTAGATAAAGATAGGATTAGATTCAGGTATCTGCTTTTTCAAAACTTCTGTGAACTTTACTTTTGCAAACTTTGTTTTTAAAGAGTTCAAATGACTGCAGCACTTCTTGGGATCTGTTATTCCGAATTTGAGGTTAAGTGATGGAACCTATTGAGAAACATGATTTAAACACAGCTTGTGAAGAATACTTTCTTTAGTTCAATTGTGATGATTCTCATGATCCCAGTGATCCCATTATTAAGGAGAGAAGGCATCATACTTTCCTGTTCACAGCACCACAGTGCCTTTTGTGTATCTGAGTCCATGTCTATTAAAGGGATAACTGAACTTCTGGATAATTGCACAGTTAAATTTTCTCATGCATGGATACAGGGCCATTGACCAAGATTTGTTTTGCACCTACCTGCCTTAATCAGTTTTACATGAAGTTAGACAAAATTAGCCTCAGTTAATCTCTAGTTACAAGGAGTGCAGCCTCCTCCCAGGACTAAGTAAGTATCAGAGAGAAAAGAGGCAAAAGTATGGTAGTCATCCAAAAGATGGAAAGAGCCCTGCAGGAGGAGGCTTTTTCCCTGGTGTTCATTGATGCTATTAGTTTCCAGCCAGTATTCAGAAACCCTGTGTGTGGCATAGTATCAGTAAGATGAGTTCTATGGTATATGGAGTTTGAGATGCATGCAGGAAGGCAAGATGGAGAGGCTAAGTACATCTGGTTAGACTGGTTAAAATATGAACAGAACAGGGGGAACAGGGTTTCATATGTATATCTATGTGTATTTGTAAATTCTTTAAAAAAAAAAAAAAAAGAAAAAAAGAAAAACACTAGCAAAACAACCAAACAAACCCAGTATATCTGTGCATCTGGAACCGTGCAGCAAGTGCAGGAATAGAGAAACTTGGGTGAGAAGTCAGGGACAGGGATGTGAAGGTTTACGTCCATACACAAGTTATTAAAAATCCAAACTGGTAAGTTTTCTTGGATTTTCTTCATGCCTTAATTCAAAAATGTCAGATTTTTAAAATCGGCAAAAGAAGGACACAATTCAAATGGAAGTTCGCTTATGTGCAAGGCAAACATTCTTCATGTCTTCTAGGTTTCTGCCTTTTCTGTTGACATGTTCGATGAGAGCTATGCTTGTGTAATTGTCCAAGTGCTGCCTTTGTCCCTTGGCAAAGGAGACTTAAAGCAACCTAGCTGAAATGAGATTAGTTAAATTCTAAGTTGTGTTAATATTTCTGTGCTTAAGGTTAAGCAAGCATTCATGGACAATTGTCACTGACTGTATGACAAATAACACTTTCTGCAGCTTTTTGTGCAGATAACAGATTTTTTTCAGCTGCCTCCTCCCCCAATACATGTGTTTTTCCCATGAATTCTTTGACTGTAACTGATCAGCAAAAAGGGGAAAAATTTTTCTATATAGTTCTGCTTCAATGCCTTTGAACTGTGTTATTCACATGGTCCATTTTTTATATTTTCAATTGCTGTCACCAGCTTAAACATGGATAGTATCTTCCTCTGGTTGCAAAACAAGGAGCATGTGCCAGTGCTCCATAATATGGTATTTTTTTAGCACTTTCTGATGGAGAATTTTAAAGTAATGCTGCACGTAATTTATTTCTGGTGTTCATCCTTCCTGTATACTCCTGTTAAATAAGATTACACTCCCAGCCCACCCCCCCCAC
>Ga0065711_1008024_pt1 | contig 13643 bp, 5 predicted proteins | sample Hoacrofraction12_FD_59098 | JGI IMG/M metagenome (GOLD analysis project Ga0065711, IMG submission 59098) | Hoatzin crop microbial communities from Cojedes, Venezuela - Epithelial fraction 12 v2 (version 2) | ecosystem: Host-associated > Birds > Digestive system > Esophagus > Crop | place... | reverse complement strand
CGCGCGGCGGGCGCTGCCCGCAGGCCTTGCCCGGCAGCTGCGGGCCGGGCCCGGTTCCCCGGGCCGGGGTCGGTCCCCGGTGGGACGCGGGGCAGCAGAACCGGGGCCGCCTGCGTGCCCAAGCTGTGCCCTGCCAGGTTCTCAGGGTGGTCGAACCAAGAAGGCGTTGCTGGTGCAGAGGTCTTCTCTCTCGCTGAGCTGCAAGTTGGTCGCCTTGCCCTGACAGCGAGTGAAGACCTGTGAAGTGGCTGTGTACCACTGTGTAGCAGGCCTCTGGGAGAAGGCAGCACTTAGATAAACAGAGTTTCTACTCTTTTTGGTTTTGGGTTTTTTCTTTTTTTTGTTTGTTTTTTTTGTTTTGGTAGTACAATTCTGCTTTGCTCTTGCCTCAACACACAGTCTAAATTTCTAGCAAAATAAAACTTCTTTACACCACTTACCCCCTCCCTCAGTCCTCCAGTCTGTACGTGTGTGTGTTTGGTGCAGCCCCCACTGTTATTTGAGGTGCAAACCTCCCCACACACGACCCGTATCAGCCTCAAGCAAATACAGACGCCTCTCTCTGCTGTGCTTCTGTCGCATACCTCTGCCTTTCACCCCTCTTTTTCTCCTGTTTCCAGAGCTCTTGCCACTTGTGCTTCTGCTGAAGTGCAAGATAGAGCTGGTCTCTTGCTGCTCCCAGGTTCTCCCCCAGCGTCCCCAGGCACGCTCACCTTTGCTCCCACCCCTGTGATCCTTTCCCGTGTACCCGGGGGCTGTGGCAAAGCCCTCTTGCTTTTTCGCACTCTGCCCTTGTTCAGAAGGGAGAAGAGGTAGTCCACATACCCCTCTTGTGCAAGGGGAGGTACAGACCAAACTGATCCCACCAACATGTTGCAGAGTTTGCTGATCAGCTTGTAGCATTTTCCCTTGAGCCGGCTCCACGCTGCCTCTGGCATTTGTACAGTTTATTCCGTGCCCTCCTTGCAGTTCAGCACACCGCTCCTGCTGTTTTGGGCTTGGCTGCTTTCTTGTCACACTGCCAGACCTCTGGGAAAGGACCCAGCTAAGGACAAGGCTGGTACAGAGCTTGCTGCCTGTCAGCTTTACTGAAGAGTTTGTGCCAGCGTATGCCCATTTGCCTATTATAGCAAGCAACAAGAAACCTTGCAGTTGTGGAGCATGGAAGAAAAGGCGCTTTTCAGTTCTGTTGATCCATTTGAGAGATGAGAGAGCTGGTGTTTGTGCTCAGGCCGTTTACCAGCCCAGGAAGATGAGGTAGGAAGGTGTACATAGCACAGGGAGCCACGTGCCCACATTCACACTGCAGAGGTGTTCAGCTGTCTGACCTGGAGGTAACTCCCAGACCTTGCTAAGCACAGTCCAGAGCAGGTAACAGCGGCCTCTCTCTTTGTCTGACTCCTGCTGTCTCCCTGCTCTCCCCATGCATGTGCCCGAGCACAGGAGCTGCAGGATGTCCCACTGAAGTGGATAAGGTAATTCTTGCTCCTGCAACCTCTGTTGTGCTTATTCAGTTTCTGTGAGTTGGAGCTGCCAGGAGGTTTTTAGAGGCCTCGTGATGTTGCAGGGGGTACAGTCTTATCCTCTTGGTCTCCTGCTTCCCATTCTGTGGGTACTTTATCTTCATTTGGTGTAATGATTAAGTATGATTAGCTTGCGATTATGCTCTCAGCATGCAGAGCAGAGGCTTTTTCCAGATTGCCAGCCAAAACAAATGCATGGACTGGATGTGCACATTCCCTTCCTTTAAAGGTTAAACTTAACCCAAGAAGAGCACATACCAATTGCTGCAGGAGATTAAACCTTAGTTCAAGACTGCAGACTTGCTTGTGGCCATGACTGGAAGTGACCAGACTTCTGTTATGAGCAATTACCAATTTTATATTTCTAGCCTTTTGGTGTAATTGCTTGTTCCCTGTTTCAGGGAAGCCAGTAGGAATGATTTCTGGATTGTTTTTGGTTTTGTTCTTTTTTTTTATATATTTTTCAGTAGCTTTTCCTGTCACTGGAGATTCAGTGTGCGTTTAGGAGCACTGTGTCTGTTTAGTCTCTTCATGCCTCTCGTTCTAAAATGATGAAAGGAAAATTACTTCCCCCTCCCTCCCCCGAAAATCAGGAGACAAAACAGGGAGAATTTTGAGTCTGAGTGTGATTCTAGGGAAACATTTAACTAAGAAGTGGATAAGTCTGTAATATAAATCAGACACGTGCTTTAGGATCTGATGTGTTTGTTTTTAAAGTATGCATGCAAGGCCAGCCTCTTGGCTATTCCTGTTTATCTTTCCGTCTTTAAATGTTGCGGGGGGAGGGGGAGTACCACAGGTTGGTACGGGGTGCATATGGCCCTGATGGAGATTTAGGATCATGAGTAAATGACCTTGCCTGGCTACATCTCTCCTTTCTCCTTTCTTCCACCTTCCCTCACTGTTTTGTCTTGCTGTGTTACCAGGCTTTCCTTCTCGCTCTGCTCATACACAGAGTGCATTGGTTTCAGTAGGGGTCACTAGCCACTTCTACAACACAAGTGAGAAGACTGGAGTCTGTAGGCTTGTTTCTCAGTGCTGAGCAATATGTTTGTGTTCTATTCACTGTTATCATCACTGGAATCAGTGTTAGTACATACTGATAATGGGCTTTCTGTTTTGTTTCTTAAACTCTGTTGTTTTCTCTCCCTCAGAATTGAGTTTCTGCGACACCTGAGAAGCTTCTTCCAGATCATGTTTAAAATTGACACAAAGACCCCTGAGGAAGAGCACATGGGCGGGGAGAAAGTCTTGATGACGTGTGTTGGCGTTGGATTTTCCAACCTTAGCAAAACTATAAGATAAGAAACATCTGCAGACGTCATGGAATGGGGTGACAGAAAATGCTGCAAAGATCTGATAAAACCTGCCTTTCACTGTGCTTATTCTGGCACAGGGAAACCAGTGGCGATTCCAGTGCAGAGGTACCCAGGCTTGCTGCATGTAAACAATAAAGCTGACTTTAGGCTGTCTATAAATGCAATGCCAGTATTCTGTGCTGCATGGAATGGCTGGCTGGAGTCTCAGCTGGCTTGGGACTCTGCACTGTGTCCCACTGCATGGGACACAAGTGCCTCCTATGTCCTTGTGCCATTAAGCTTTAATGCAGTGGGTGCTCTAGTTTTGTGTATCTACAGACTTCACTCAGCTTTTTCTGAAAAGTTTAGATAGAGAAAACAAGATTGACCAAAATGAGCCTTGCAGTGCAAAACAAATGAACACAACAGAAACATTAGGTTCTTGAGGTAATTGCAGAGACAGTATTGGCATGGAAATAAAAGTAAAGATGTGACAATAATTTTTTGTTTATAGATTGCATGTGTATAGAATTTGTCAAATGTTTCAGTCCTGTTTACATTGACTAAATTACAGTTTCACAGCAGGAAAAGAAAAAATACCTGTCTTTTAAATTTCCTTAATGTTAGAATACTGCAGAAGAGATCACAGCCTATACTGACTTGTTTTAGCCTCCTCTGCAAAATGGGCATGGGAGAAGAAACCTGCCAGACAGTTTTTGACTTATCGCATATATTCTTTTTAGGTTTGTTTGGCATGCCACACACTGCCATTCACAACTAGTTGTGAAAGGTAGCAAAAAAAGCTGTAGGCTTTGAGGGAGAAAAATGTGTTCAGTTATTTCATCACATTTTGTGCAAGCTGCTCCGTTTTGAAAGAGGGGATAATGATGTGTGGGCACTGCTTGGATTGACAGGTGCAAAAAGTTTCTCCTGGCCTATAAATGTTTACCCAAGAAGGAGTTTTGGTAGATTCCAGGCAAACCTGCTGAAGTTAATGCTGAACTCCTGACACAAGGAATGAAATTTATGTGTCTGGAGTAAAATAAAACCGTGTCAAAAGCTAGTATATGTATAGAGCAAGTACTAGTGACTGTGTTATAATGGTCTTACAAACTTTATCTGATGCCACTGTGAAGTGGGCATGACCTCTGTAATATGAAAAATGTATATTGGACCCAAAAGGACTTTGACAAAAATCTAGGTATTGATTAGTGTTTTATTAACTATTGCAGGCTGTGTGAGTCATTTTTGTACTGTACTTTGTTCTTGTTGCAATCTGTCTAAACATGTTTTGGAAAAATAAAATGTTTTTCCCTAAATAAGGTTTTATTTCACTTTAAAACAAAACAACAACCAGAAAAAAAACAAAAACTTTCTCCCCAGCCCTATAAGATGCCACTTCAAAAGATAAATGGCGATTTTTGAACTGATACATCAAAGGAACAGCTTTGGGTGTTGCCAGGGTGGGAGGAAGGAAGAGGGCAAGGCCTTTCTTATCATTTACTAGCTTTCCAAAATTTTATTTGCAGCTAAGGAAACCCTAAATAAAACACTAGAATATGAAATAAAATTCTGTGACTATATTTTTTTAGATTTCAGGTTGCATTAGGAAAAAGTATGTGGACAAGAAAAAATTTACCTTGCTCCCCTCTGTCACCTATGCGATGAAAAAGCTAGAAATTCTCCAAATTAAAATTACCGTCAATACAGGGAGCCACTGATCCAGAAGGTGAAATGTACAAGCCGAGATTAATAGTCACTAGAATAAAAATATAAAGCTTACACTAATTAAAGATACAAGTCTGTAGCACAGGTCAGATTTCCAAAATTTGCCTAGGTAAAAGTTTGGAAATATTGTCACAACTTCAAAAATCAAAAGTTATATTATCTTTAAACTTTTAAAACTCTTAAATTTGAAGCTGTGACAGCTTTTCCAAATGTTCCAGTTGCACCAGCCATAGAAAGGGCAATGCATTGCCCAGGTAGCAGATTCTTTTGCAATACAGTAATTATGTCGTAAAATTACCCGTGCTTAACTAAACCTCAGTGTTAAAGTTAGACTGCTAACGCTTAGCCATGCTGCAAATTGCGTAGCCTTACAGCACAACGCTTGCTATGACTCAGAATTGCTTGTTGCTTTACAGAATAAAAGATGCGTATATGAAAGGAATATGTTTTTCCAGAACAGCCAGTCTCTGGAGAAACAGAAAATTCCAGAGGAGGTTTTAGGTAAGAGCTTTCTTAAAATTGTTTGACCTTCACATTCTGCGAAAAGTACTTATTAGGAAACCCTGCAGATAAAAGCTGTCTGTTTACCAGCAGAAGGGCAATTAACGCTTGTTTTGGTGGACTGATGCCACAAGCAGTAAGATAGTTCAATTTTAGAGCTGGACAGAGGAAGTTGATTTTTGGTGAAGACAATTCATACTCTTTGCAGCCACAGACTTTATGGTAAGGATGCTAGTTACTAGGAGATGCATCTTTCATCTCAGTCCATCATGGCAGATACTCAGTTGACTTGAATTTGAACTGATTAGCCGTACATGAATAATCCTGTACTCTTTTGAGTTTAGTTAATCTCTTTGGGTGAACCACTCTGATAATACCTTTCTGCTATGACCGGAGGCTTTTCTGCTCACAGAAAGCTTTAAGGCTGGACCATGAGGAAGTACGGGTGTGGGAGGGGGCTAATTAACAGAAGTATTTTGTAAAGTGCATTTTAATTGCAATAATTTTAACATATGGGGAGAGGGTGAAGAATGCTCAGTGAAACAGTTTGGGAGAGAACAAATCAGAACACCTCACTAAATGGAGAATCTCTTCCTTTGAACTTGTCTAACAGGAAAGCTGCTGCAGTGGTGATGTGAAAAGTATTTGCAAAACAGGCCTTTACCTTGCACCCGCTTCCACTTCTGTAGTATTCGTTGTTAAACTCTCTTCCATTTCTAAGCTATCATGGTAACTTGACTGCGCCTTCTGTGGTTACGTCAGAAAATTCGTGTTAACGTGCTGTAGGACAGGTTCTGGAGCAGTAGAGATCATGCTGGAGGTGAAATTGCTTCAGTCCAACCCAGTGTGCCTTACTGAAGGCATATGGCTAGAAGCCGGTGCCATAACTCTCTGGGGAAGCACACAGCAGGTAAGCTAGCTAGGCCAAAAGAGTAAGTACATGGCTGTCTTGGGTAATGTTTTCAAAATGGTGATTATGTTGCTGCCAGAGCATAGATACTCTCTCTCATCTTCTCCTTCCCCACAGGTGACATTATGAGTCAAATGGATTTTGTTTCAAGCCACTGAGGCATAGTTCTGCTGCTTGCAAGCTCTGACATTTACTTCCCTGTTTTTCAATTGTGCTCTTGAGACAGCAACAGGAGGAAAAAAAAGACAAAGAAGAAAAGTACCAGCTTTCAGGAGGCGTAATTTTGCCTATGAGTTTCTTTCTCATTTTTTGATATTGCATATTGCATGGCCATCTCCACAATTTTATTTTGTATGTCTGATGAAATAATTTCTATTTAGTCGAGATCCCAGGGGAGACCAAGTGAGACATGCAACTGTGTCAGGGCAACTCAAAAGAAAAAGATGGAAGGGGTGTCTTCTACAGTTACTGATTAGGTTTTGGTAAGCTCTGTCTTAAAAAACAGTTCTTGGTAGGACGTGTACAGTTTTCCTTGTGTCTGATCTAGGAGCAGCACTGACAAGCTGCTACCTGTTGTGAGTGGGAGGGGCGAAAAGACAAAGTCCTTCAGGAAAGAGAATGCGTGAGTTGAGCTCTGCGGTGACCACATTGTACGTGTGATGGAAGTCATATGCTGCGTCAGAGCATCACGATGTCCACACAGCACTTGTGCTAGATAAAGTTAAGTTGTGACATTGTTATAAGACGGTTAGGATGATTAGCAGGAGTAGGTGTTAGCTGTGAGTGCTACCTCCCTCCTGGAACAGCAAGATTGTTCCGTATGCACACCAAGAAGAGTGCCCAGACCTATAATCCCTGTGTACTACAGAGTATAGAAACAACTGTGTTTGTGGAGATACCAATAAGGAGACCCGTGGAGAATATGTTTTATTAGAAACTGGTATTGATCTAGGATATAACCACAAGAAAACAACAGCCAAAAGCAAGTTTTTACATTGGGGTGATCATTGGCTGTGAGCCTGTGGAAGCGAAGTGGCCAGGAGCCCGCCGCTGCTGGCAACCCCTCGGCACAGCGGTGCAGCTTTTCAGGGGGACCCTTTGTGCATGCCGGCGCTGGACTTTGCATGTCTGCCCTCACGCTGCATGCCCACCAGATTGCCTACACTCACCCCACTCCTCTCTGTTGGCTTGGCCACTCTTCCCTGACATCCTCCGCCGTGCTGCTGTTTGCACAGCCAACATCCGTACTCCGCAACAGCGAGCCTGTGCTGGAGATCTATAGGGTCCTTGTGGGGACTGATCCATGCCAGCTACCCAGTGCTTAGCTGTGGGTGAGCTAGTAGGATTAAGGGCTTGATTCCAGCGATCATTGCTGCAGGTCAGTGGCACATCCCGTTACGCAGCACTTGGTGGGGTCAGTAGGGCACCTGTGTTTGCTGGCTGCATTGAAAGTCACACCACCTGAGAACAAACGTCTTGCTCCTCCTTATCTTGCTTCTACCCTGCAACCAGTCTGTTCCTTGAAAGCTACTTACGCCTTTCCCAATCCTAAAACTGTCTCCATGGATGAGAAAAAAAGTTGCTTCAGCTAGTGATGAATGTCAATATGTTCTGTAAGGTAAGACTGCAACTCTGAGTGGTCATCCCTCAGCACCATCAGGGTAGACAGTTCTCTTCCATGTACTGGAAATGTAGTTTTGATTAGGTATAAAATACTATGCATCTGCAAGCTCGGTGTAGGTCAAAATATGCATGAGTATTCTCTTTTTCTTTTTTTCAAACATCACCAAAGTGAAAAACAAAAACCTTATGGCTTGTTCATATGCCAGCATTCAGAAGGTGCTTGATTCAGTAAGGCTTCCTGAGGTATTTGTTTTGTATTTATAAACACATCTGCAGATTCAGAATGTGTTTGCAGGAAAGGGTTTCTGCTGCAGAATGTTGCTGAGCATTGACTATAAAAATCTACTTCATAATTCATACCACAAGTGTACTACTCACGGTTTTCACCTTGTTCTTTGTGACTTAAATAATGCATGTAATGTACTTTCAAAGAAAATATCCACAGTGAATCAGGGCTAAATAAGACAGCCTAGAAAATGTTACTCCCATTTCTTGTGGAAATGTATTTGTCAGGTTGTTAATGAAAATACTGTTTCCTCATCCTTCACTATTAATGTCAGTAAATTCCCTTTGAACAGTGTCAAGATCTTGTTCTAGTCTTTTCTAGGTAATGATGTATGGATTCAAAGTGAAAAAGAGCTGAGCTGATTTGAAAAGATCCAGATTTTTCCACGGTATGTAGAGTATCTTAGAAGAACAGGCTGCTACACGACTCATGGACTCCTCAACAGCTTCTTGCTCCACAAGGTGGGGGGGGAGGGCTGCTGATCTAAAGCTGCACCATCTGGAGCTGGCCTTGTCACAGGAAGACTGACAGCTGCCTCAATAGTTTCTCTTCTTAATTTTCAGTTTCAAAGTACAAATAAAGAATGAACATCTGTTTCAGCCTGGAGAGTTAAATAAGCATTGTAAGCAGATGGTTTTTAAGACTTGAAATTTATGGTAAGAAGCGTTTGTGAAAAGAGGGTGTAAGTAGTAGCTGATATTACAGAACCTGTTACGCTTCGTTTCCTTCCCCAGCCCCACAGGTTTACACAGAAAAGAGCAATTTGGTCAGAAATTGCTGAATAGCAGCAGAGATGTTGTAAGGAAAAGACAGAAAATTACCAAAATCCTCACTCACGTGACTGAAACATGGACTAAAATCTTAACCATGCTTATGTCCATGGCATTCTCTTCCCTGCCCTAGCTTTCGAAGAAAGAACTGCTATGAGACAACTTGACTGAAGCTTCTGTTTTCACACCTTTTCAGATTTAAGTCAGATCCCTCCTTGACTTCCTCTGCCTTATGTCTTCCCCAGGCAAGGACAATGCTCTTCATCTATGAACTATTTGAATTGTTTTTGCCAAGTCATAGGCATATAAATATAAAAAGGTGCACTGTTTGCATTTGTGTAATGAAATTCTTGGCTTTATGGATATTTATCCTCTGTTCCAAAGTCTGTGTTTTGGAGAACTGCCTTTATGCCTGTGGTACCAAAGAATTAAGTGACTCATTTGTATCCCACAGGGAGCTGGACTAGAAAATATCAAGATCCTACAGATTCTCAGGTCTGTGCAAACATTTCATAGAATCATAGACTCCTCGAATCATTTAGGTTTGAAAAGACCTTTAAGACCATCGAAGCCAACCATTAACCTAACACTACCAAGTCCACCACTAAACTGTGTCCCTACCATTTCCCTCACCTTACGAGGGCTGTAAGCATGTTGTGGAGCTACAAGCTGCTCTTTTTCTGGGGTTTTTTTTGGTTGGTTTTGTTCATAAGACTTGATTGGGTTATTTTTTCTACATTAGATTCTCGTAGAGACTAAACCCTGCCATTTTTACTTGAGAAAGATTTCCTCTGTGGTGCATCCCTTTCTCTGTTGATCTGTTCTCCCTCCTCCTGTTAGCTCCATGGCCTTTCCTCCATCGTACAAGCTGGAAGAACAGCTCCCACCCTGCTGCTGTGGGGTTCTGAGTTGCTGGATCATTTCCCTCCTCTGTTTCCTGGCATGCATACGGATGTCTCTGCAGGCTGTCTCCCTGGCCGCTCAGCCAGACAACTTCCCTCGCTTTTGTCCGGCGGTCACTGATTTGCTTCACTGCAGGGACTTTCACCCAGGGTTTATGAAATAGAAAAGCAAATAGATACACTGAAGTTTTTTCTAATGAAGTGTGCGCTAGTAGTGCCTGCTGTGGAAGCAAAGCATTATCCTCATCTGTACCATCTCAGAGGTGTCCTTGAAGGCTTGCCATCTTGAAGTCTGAGAGTTTAGGACAAAGAGGGCTGCTGATTACACAGAGTCTGACCTCCTGTATATTAGTACATTCCTCCTCCTTCAAGGGAAATTACAATTTCAGAAGGGCCTCCAGTCTTCACCAGAAAAACTGAGACATGGTATTTCCATTACACAGTTTTGTAAGTTTGTTCTAGCATTTAACGACTTGCTGTGTAAAAACAAGTACTTTATTTGGTCAGCATTCAGCTCCTGGTACAGCGTGAAAGAGCCCTGTGGGATCCAGTGTGTTTCCACCCCACGAGTAACACATGAAAGACTTCAAAGGAAAAAAGATTTCTGTTTTGGGATCGGAAAGCCTTATCCAACACACAGAGATAAAGTAATGGTCTTCTGGCTGAATCCTCTGAGTTTTAAAGTGGAGGAAGAAAGCAAACTATTTACTAATACTCAAAATCAAGGTTTCTTGCTGATTGGCATTAAAATGTATGAGCTGCTTTAACACCAGTGGCATGTCATGCTACTCAACAGACAGTGAGCATGGTTTTTTAAAGTCCCGGGGCTATGGGTTGCACAAGAGAAAATCTTGACAAACAGATCCACCCTTACGCAGCTGAAAGGCTATATTCTTTTAGGACACTCTCTTAAGGAAGCAGACCTGGTGTTGTGTTTACTTAGCAATGTGGTGGGTTTTTCTCTCATTAACCTTCCACTGGTGAAAGCCCTGATGGTGTTTCGTTACATAAGGTGTCTACCACTGCTCCTACAAAGACTATTTCCAACACAAAGACAGTATTGGCTTAAAAGCAAGAGTTCTGAGGACTAGATACTACTTTTTAGCTCCCTGATTTTCGAAGAAGGCAGCCAGGGAATACAAATCAGAAAAAAAGTGGGAAAAAGTCACAGAGCTACAAAGGCGCACAGTGGAAGAAATGATCATAACTGTGCTGGTCTTTCAATTATCTTGTTATATTTAAAATATTTAAAAGTATTTTTAAAATATTGTTCTTTATCCCACTAACATTTTATAGGGAATAAAAAACAATTCATAACCCTTGCCAAAATATTTTTGCAGCACTAGTTCATATTACAGAGCAAGAAATGCAGATGCAGAGGATTTCAGTAGCTGTATCTCACCCACCATTCTGATTGCGATCCAGTCCTGCTGGTGTTACTGTAGCTGCTAGCCAAACATTAAACTCGGCAAGCTGTGTGTGTGGCATAATGTGTTAGTTTCACTTCTGGGTGAAGCAGAAAAGTGGCAGTTCCAAGTAAAAACAGCCTCCTTTGCAATCTTTTCAGCTTGCTTCCTCTGCTGTTTACTGAACCATAGCCCATCCATAGATCAGTAGAACATTTATTTCTGTTCCGTGCTGCAGCATCTCTTCTACACAAACTAGCTCCCATTTTCACAGTTTCTGCTGACAAAAAATATCTCCAGCTGGGTTTGCTGGTAGCTCTAGGCTTTCCACCTATGGCTGACTCAAGTGTGTAGCAGCAGAGGAAGCAGAAGACGTTCAGACCCTGGAGGGATGGACTCCCACAGCTCGTCTCAGAGGATGGGGTTTGCCCCCCAGGTCTAGCAGTGCCAAAGGCGTCTGCAAGGGCATTCGTGTGGCTTCTCTGGCCCCAGGAATGCCAGACCCAAAAGTGCCTGGCGCTGGCTCTGAGCAAAAACAACGAGAAATAGCTTTTCTTCATTTCTGTCGGTGAGGACTAGTCATACTCTTTCATGCAATTAGGTAAACACTTCTAATTTGTTTGATCCTTCACATGAAATTCACCTTGGGAATGATGTATTTTGAAGCTATTCCCTGCAAGGATCAAACTGAGTTAACTACTGTTTCTGCCTCTTGTACAACTACCTCAGCAGTATCTTTTTATAATCCCGCAGAAGGCAGGTTAGGAAGCTCAATAGCTAGTGATATGGATCCCTTTGCCTAAGGGAGAACTTTCATGCTTTATTTTGCATATTTGCCTCCGTGTGACGGAACACTTGCTGGAACTGCTTGTCTAAAAAACTTCCTTCTCCAAGAAGAGGAGTTTGTGGAAGCTGTTTCTAGATCCTGAAATGCTCTCCTTGAGAGCTCCATTATGTGGTTTATTTCCATTATGCTACAGAAAGTGGAATGAGGAACCAGTGTTTTTAAATGTAATAGTTGCTGGGTGCCCTGTTTTTGGAAATAGGATATGAAAACAGCTGAATTTGATTTATAGTTTTAATTACAAAGAAAAGACTTAACTGATGTGACTGGAGTTCAAAAATAAAGGAGGAGAAAAAGAAGAGGGCCTCATACAGGTTTGATGTTGTTTGTATCAACGTAATTCCAGATCAACAGCGAAAGTTACTAGTTAAATAAAATCATGTAGAGTCTGACCCCACAATTAATTAATTAAATAAATTAATTACCCCAGTGGTGGCCTGTGGGACAGATCTCTCTCTTTATAAGAAGTGTTTCTTAGCTGGTTTTCACAGGCAGTTTTGCCAGTGTGCGTATTTGATACCAACATTAATATCTGGATGCTTCCTGAAGAAATTTTTCAGAAATATTGATAAAGCAAAGCATCTCATACTGACTACTTTGAGCAATAATTACTTTGGAAAATCAGCATAATGCATATTTTTATAGTTTTGTTTCAAACTGAAATATGTTTCTGATTTAAATCAAACTCTGCTCATTCTTTTCCAGGACTGTGAATCAAAACACAACATGCTATTACTTTGCACCAGCAGCCAGAAGAAAAACTGAGTAGAAACAAAAGTGAAACTCAGTGTCTTTGCTTCACTAATTCTAACATGAAAACACTAAGTGGAAAAATTAACTACAAACAAATGAAATGTTTTTCTTTGCATTTACTGGAAGCAATTTAAAGAGTTTTTAAAACAGTTCATAAAACATTCATATTTTTGTGTGAGTATTAAAGGTTCCTACTCTTCAAGGTCTCTGGTGATTGATGTGAATACAGTAGGCAGTTTGGAAAATGTACAAGATAAACTTGGTTCAGTTTTATGACATGAACTTCCACATTGCATTCAAGTAGCCCAGTAATTGTATCTTAATTGTACATAAAAATAATTTTAAAAAAAAAAATCATTAAGGTTACACTCTCCAGTGAGGAAATTCCAAAATTTCAACAGTTGCCCTGTTCTATTGTCTTCTGTCCTTTCAGTTTCTAGCTGTATCATACTCATATCCTGTCACACTGGCTAAGGCAGATTAAATTACACAAATAGATTAAATAATAATAAAAAAAAACTCAACAGGATAAGAAATTCACTAAAGTGAATTCATGTAAACATAACTTTTGAAGCTTCCTGACATTCAGAGGCAGATAAGTGCTGCGAAACAAGTTCAGGAAGGTTAATTTTCTGCAACAATGCAAAGCAAAAGCACCTTGATAGAGCTGCAGTTCATTGTGCTTAAAATCAGATATCATTAATCAGTACATATTTAACTTCTAGAAATCTTAATTTGAAAAATCCTTAACAGAGGTTTCCATCTAAATGTCCACAGATACTTTGAAATGTAAGAAAAAACTTTAATACATGTACATGTGTGAAAATATCTATTTCAACTAACGAACTTGCTTTCCACAGACTGAATGAAGAGTTAGAATGTACCCTCGGCAAGTTTGCTGATGACACCAAACTGGGAGGAGTGGTGGATACACCAGCAGGCTGTGCTGCCATTCAGCATGACCTGGACACGCTGGAAAGTTGGGTAGAGAGGAACCTGATGAGGTTCAACAAGGGCAAATGCAGGGTCCTGCACCTGGGGAGGAACAACCCCATGCACCAGTACAGGCTTGGGGTGGACCTGCTGGAGAGCAGCTCTG
>Ga0065711_1045172_pt1 | contig 13644 bp, 6 predicted proteins | sample Hoacrofraction12_FD_59098 | JGI IMG/M metagenome (GOLD analysis project Ga0065711, IMG submission 59098) | Hoatzin crop microbial communities from Cojedes, Venezuela - Epithelial fraction 12 v2 (version 2) | ecosystem: Host-associated > Birds > Digestive system > Esophagus > Crop | place... | reverse complement strand
AGTTTTACGTGCTCTGTCTGGGAATATGAAGACAACTAATCATATCCTCATTTAATATATGAAGAAAGTAGAGTACAGGTGTAGTGAAAAATGAACACTGTGTGTAATTTCATATAATGGACTTTATTTTTTTATAGCAGAGCAATAGAGCTACAGTGTCTCAGTCCAGGTTAATTTTGTCTCTGACTGGGTAGATGTAAGAACAGCCAAGCTACAGCTCAGAGTGAGTGGAACATTTAAATTATGAATACTTCTAAAAAAGCTAGCAGGTTTTGGGACTGCAATAAATAAGGCAAGGTAAGAAATCCAGGTATTGTATTTTGAAGACTGGTTTTGATCATGGGAAAGTGTTGAAAAATAGAATTGGAAAAGGTAATGTTTCTTTATTTAAATCTGGGTCTAACTCTTTAGAGTTTAGTAATGATGAAAAAGAACTGAATTTCTGTACCACAGCGACTACTTCATTTTGGTCTGTTTCATACTATTGGAGCTACAGTTAAGTTTTGGCACGTTTGGCAGCCTGATTGAAGTTTCTTGTGTGTAAGTTAAAATTTTAGGGATTTCTTTTACAGATCACAATTTTTGAAGTAGTGTTTCATGCCAGTTTTGAGTATCGTTATTGCTAAAGTTGTTGTTCACTCTTAAAGTTGTAAGACAATTTTGAACTTCCTGAAACTTTAATGACAAGGATTGTAAATAATATTACTGGTGACATTTTAGAAAGAACTTGTAATCTAGCTGCAGGTGACATTTTAGAAAGAACTTGTAATCTAGCTGCAGTATTTTTCTCTCTATGCTGGAATATTTCTCCTAGTGAAACCAAGAGCCATGGTTCCATCACAGTGAAAGAGTACAGGTATATAATAATTATTTGGTGCACCCAGTCCCTTCTCCGCTGTCATTTACAGTTGACAAGGTCTTAGTGTATAGGTGAAGTTTCTGCTGTTACTATCAATAGACAGGTGTTTACATTTTACACTGTTAAATGTAATCCGATTTCTATTATTACGGTCTTCAGTGTAGCCATTTCTGTATATCTGATATTCTAGTCTTCCCTGCTGTTACTGCTACTTTCCAGCTTTGTGATATCTACAGATTTTACTAGCATGCATTTATTTTTGTGCCAAGGTTATTAACTAAAATATTAAATCAGTTTCAGAACTGACCCTGGAGGATTTCCACTAATAATCTTTCTCTGATTTTATTTCCTCTTTCAGTAAATACCTCTACCTACACATTGTCATCTGTCTTTTAGCCAGTTCCTTACCAATACCATTACTAGTCCTGGCATTCATTCTTTCAGTGGCGCTATTACTCAGGTGGGGAGAAAAAAGAAAATCTATTAAAGCATTTTCATATGTGATGCTATGTCAGTTCATAGTACTGTGACAAAAAAATTACCTAATCCTGATGATTTAGTGAGCAAAGAAATTCGATTTTGCTCCCAGTGTTTGCGTGGTATAACATGGTGTTCATTATAATAATTCTAAATATTATGCATTATGTTTGAGGATGTGAAAGTTGTGTAATGTTAAAATAGCCTACATGTTTTCTGCCCGATTAATTGCAGTAGTAACATTCTCTTGCTAGTCACTTGCATCTCAGACCTGGTTTTCCTTTTAAAGAACATAAAATCCCCCAAAGTGTAGGAAATTAAATAATGAAAGCATGATTTATGGTGATGGCTTTTGTCCAGTGTAGCCATCAAAGAGATTATTGTCAGGTTGCAACTGTTGCATAAACGTTCATTCAGTCTTTGCTTACCTTGTTGTTTTAAACCGTAATTCCTGGAAAATACTTGTCTGAGATTCCATACTACTAATGTTATGATTGCTTTTGGCAGTCAGGTGCTTAGGAGAGTTGTGAATGCTGAAATGTAACACATAGTGATTCCTATTTGAATATTATAAGTGGGATTAACTTGTCGCTTATCAAAAAATCAGAACAGTTCTGAGGATGTCATGGAGGAGAAATGCAGAGTTTATGTATTGTAGTATCCGACTTCGAACTAAACCTTTGCATTGGTTCTCATAGGTTTAATTCTGATTAAGGAAAACTGATTTCTAATAAATGATGATGTCTGACCTTAACATGCCTCAGATAAATGTAAAATAAAAATTATGTGTCATCAGCAGTTATGCCAGCTCCACTAGAAAGTGGATCATGAACACAGAAGCTACTCACTACAGTTTTCCTGGGGAGATAAGAGTTCTATTATCCCGTTTAGCTTGTTCTGTTGTTTTCCTGCTTTTTCTATGAATATGCCAACACCCAAAATTTCTGTCCTATAATTTTTAAATAAGTTAGTAACTGTACTATGCCACTATCTATGTGAATGCAAAACTGCTTGCTGTATTACCTACTTATCTTTTAAATGTGTTGCTGTAATCTTTCTATGTTGCTGTTTTCGAGAACTGTGCCTGTCTCAATGCGTTTGTATCTTCCGTCCCTCACAGTTTACACTAACTGTATGTGTATATCTTACAGTATCTTGGTGAAGTTAACATAAAACCTCTAACATGTTGAAAAATTTTGGAGAAGATCATGTAAAAACCCCAGATTTTCACTTCAGCTTTCAAGTGTGTGTTTTCCTGTTGCAGGTCCTGATTTCTTTGGGCTAGAAAGTGTTCGATAAGGTTTTGGCTGTGCTTGTGTGACATCTTTTGGCTCTAGTATTCCTTCTCCATTCTCTAGTACCAGATCGGTGTAATTTAACATATATGTAATATTATTAGCAGCATCAAAAATCTAATGCCCTCTGTTCTAGAGAGAGTGATGAAATAATACAGTTGTTCTGAGAAATCGGGTAATTCCTGTTGCCGCATGAAAACAGAGCATGTCTCAAACTGGGATAAAGATGTTTCTGGTCTCCTGTTAGAATTTTTGACGCAATCCTGATTTGGTTCTTGGGTTCCGTAATGACTGAAATTCTCTGTGACTGGTCTGCTTGAACACAGAGCAGTAGTTACTGAGGACTGAGTGTACGTTTAAGGTGAAAACGCAGCTACTGTGTGAAATAGTTGAGATACGTGTGCTTGTGTGGGATTCATACTGCAGGCTTCGAGCTCGTTTGTATTTTATGATAATGAGGATTCTTGGCTGAAAGTGTCTGATGGTGTGATACTAGTTTGTGCAACATTCAAACAGCATCAGTAATAATCTTATTGAGACTTGTAATTATATTTGCATAATATATTAAGCAGAAGAACTCTGAATACCTTATCTGACGTGTGCTACTTCACAGGAGGTCAGAGCTGGTCCCTTCGATAGGCTATATTAGGAAGCTTGAAAGCTGATCATAGACAGATAACAGGAAACTGGAAAATTAGGTCTAGCTGAGAGGAGAAACATGATTAGCTCGAACAGAATTCAGCTGGTAAATCCTTGTTATTGTTCTTAAATAATTTATCTTCTCTCAGTATCGCATACTTTGTGAAAGTGCCAGTAATTGGTGGTTGTCTTTTATCATTATAATTTTTTAGGGTGTGGCAACAAAGTCTTTAAAATACTAATACAACTGAAACATAGGAAAAAAGCCATAAAATTCTTAGAATTTAGCTGGTGAGATGCATGTGACTGATTTTATAAAAAGTATATCTTGAAGCAGATAGCTGAATTACCCACTCTGGTCTTGTGGGCCAGCTGTTTTCATCCGGTGCCAGCGTGGAGGATTTCATGTCAGTACAGTATTTGAGTTGAATTCAACCTCAGTAGATGCAATTTTCAGGAGAGGCTTTTTTGTAAATTTCTAGTCTAATTGATCATTTTGAACCATGAGTTTATATCCAGGAGTATGTATTTGGCATTCAAATCTCTAATGCTGGGGTTTTATTTGTTATGTCAAACAAACGTAAGTCAAGCAGTACTTTCCCACTATTACGTAGTTTGTTTTACTACTCAGCTCCAAATCCGTGAGAAGAAAGAAGGTAATTTACGTAGACATTTTAAGGAATGTTTTTATTTACTAAAGGAACTAAGTATTGTGTTGTCTGTCTGTTTGTAACATGTTGTCTCGAGTACTCAAAGCTCAGTATTTAAACACAGTCCATTGCTTTACAATGTTTCGAAACAGAATAGGCAGTTTTCTTTGAATCTCTGTAAACAAAAATAATGTTAGGCCTGTAGGTGACTCCGCGTATTTATGAAGCGTTGTTTTCTCAGATTTCTTTAGTAATGGTGTTGGTAATGTCAGGAACTGTGGAAAAATTTCTCCATTTTTAAAAATAAACACCCTGCTGGAAGCCATTTGGCTGCTGTTGAGTTCAGAATAGTCTCTCGTGGTTGGAGCTGAGGCACAGGCACCTATTAGGAGTGATCTTTGACTCCACACTTTTGAAAATTAGAACAGTCTTACAGGATGTTTGGTTTGAAATTAGTAAAATTTTTACTTTGCTTTTTACTCAGAGTTTTCCTGAAGCAGATCAGATACAAAGCATGTCTAAGGAAAGTTTTTTATTAACTCTGCTCATGTATCGTGTTAATAAGTCATTTATAGGTGTGGCTGGTCTATTTGCTAATTTAAGTTCTGAACTGCTGCCTCCTGCTGAAGAATTTGCTTTTCAATTTGGTTTCCAGAGGGGAAAGCAATGCTTGACTCTCAGCCAGACAATAACGATTAATACAAACATTAGTCAAGTCACATAAGTTCAAATATCAATCAACTCTATAAAAAGAAGTGTCAAAACTAGCTAAAACTGCTCATTATGCAAATTCTGAAATGCGCCTTCTGTAACATTACCTGTCGCCAAGGACTTACTGTCAGTCTCCTTGTTAGCTGTTGGATGCACGGTAGACAACTAATTCTACTTAAACAGGCAAGCAACAGTGAGATTAACCATAGGTTAAGTGACTGAAAATAGCAACTTTGATCCTCCAAGTGATCAGCTGTTTAAATGGCGGAGGATGATAGATGGAAAACAAGCATGGAAGTGAAGGAAACAAGAAGGGGAGGAAGACATGAGTGACTTCTGAGAGTGATGGGGGATTTTTTGCACTTTTGAGTATTCCTAAACTGGTTGTTCAAAGAAAATATTCTTTTACTTTCTTTTAAATATGTGAGTTCAACCCCAGCTTTCCCTAGTAGTTGCAGTCCTTTATTTGAATCTGTCTTTAATACAACACTTGTAATTTAGGCATATCAGACCAGTCATGTCTTAATCACTATGTTAAGAAAAATAGCACTGCTGTGAAGTGCGTAATTTTCTACTGTGTGTTTTCTTGTTGTAATTTCTCAGTATGAGTTTTGTTGTGTTCTGACATAGGATCTAAAAATGACAAAGCTTGAATCACTTTCCATAGCTTTCACTGAGATGGAGGCTTCTGGTTCACCTGGGTGCTTCAGGAAGCTTGATACCACCTGACTGTTACCACCTTCCCCTTCAGCTGTCTGCACAGGGTGCCGCTTTTCAGCATTTCAAGGACTCAAAAATTCTCTCTCTGATAAATTCCTTCCTTCTGCAGTTAATGACTTTTGTATGAGCATCGATTGTGAAAAGCACAATAGAAAAGCATATTAATAACATTGGCTGTTACTGAAATAATCCACCATCAGGCTAGGATTTTGAAGCACATCCTTGCATGGGCTATGTTCTCCCGTTCGCTGTTTTCTGCCCTGTCCATTCTGCTTCCATATATATTTGTGCTGTACAGCAAAGATTGGTCAAGGAGCTGGTGTTTGAGAAGCAAAATTCCCCAGACTATGCCATCTTGCTTGGTATCCCATGGTCAGATGAAGGATCATAGCCTCAGTCTCTTACAAAAGTCTCACCCAGATCCTCTGCAACTTGAAAAGTAGACAAGGGTAAGAAGATCCCTAAGCGCAAGGAGTTAAAATGAAAATCCAAAACCTCATTGTATAGGTCAGGAATCTGTTATTTTGAATGTAATTTTAGTGTCAAAAAGGAAAGCACCCTGCTGACGCACAATAGCAAAATAAAAGGAAAAAAAAAATCTTTGAAGAGGTAGCAAAACTGTTTTTGAGATGGACACAGGAGACTTCTAGGGAGTCTTCTTACCTTGTGATCCCCCTGGGCATCGTCAGAAAAAAACCTGTGTGTTTTTCACGTTGAATTAGCTTAGCACAACTGAAAAGCTAATGCCAAATAATAATGTAAAATGTATCTTGTTTTACCTGTCAGGGTAAGATTTCTGACTCAGAAGATTTATTACCAGCTCCTCTTGGTTTTGGGTTTGGGGAAGTCCAGTGATGCGGGTGAGACCGCCGTGCCAGGTGTGGCTGCTGCGGTGCAGTGCATTAGGTGTTTCTGCAGGCAAGCACTACCTTCCCAGTCAGGGCTCTGAAGCTGCGCAACTCGGCACGATGTGTACTTTTCACCCTTTAAAAATTATTTTGCAGTCCTGAGTAATTTAGTAAAGAAAAAAAATTACGTGATGACAGAGGTGGGAGGATTTATGTGTTTCTTCATTTGTGTTTTCCTCATGGATTTACAGCCATTTATGTCCCTCTTCAGCTCCTTCCGCTGATGAGTTCTTCCACCCTGTGTGCTATTCTCCCTGCAGAGGACTTAGTTGAGAATTTCATGGGAGGGTGGTGATGTGATTCCTCATCTGGCTATGGAATAGCACATGGTAGAGTCCTCTGCTGCTTCTTTGTTTCTGGTGTAAAGCCTTGCAAGTGTACACTCCGGTAAGGCACTCGTTCTTTTTCTGGCTGCCTCCAGCAAGGTTATGGTTCAGCCTGTGTCAACATCGGTCAGGTTGAACTAGCAGCTGTTCATGTGGTTGACATGGAATGAATAATAACATGAAATAATCTAAATTTCCAGTGAAATACAGTTTTTATTCCTTCATGGACACATATATAGACGTGCTTTCACACATGGTCTTACTCTGTTTTTCTCTGTATCTAAAAATCAGTCACTTTGCTTTTATTATATTTAGTGGCAGTATCTTTTACTGTATTTTAACAACTTGTGACTGTAATTCCTTAAACACAGTCATTCATTAGTGCATTTATTTTTTGCGAATAAGCAACAGGCAATAAATGCAGTGCCAAATTTGCGATAAAGAACATTATCAAGCTGGGGAGAAGCAAGAGAGGTTATCCTAAATGTAGTTTTATTAGTTCAGGAGGATTAGGTTCTTTACTCTCTGCTGTTCTATTTTTTGCTTACTGGGAAGATATCTTCTTTCCTATTAGCATTTAACCTATATACTTTTAATTTAGGGCACAGCTAAGTAGAAGATATACTTGGAAAAGCCATTCTTTTGTCTGTTTTTCTTCACTAGCCCTCTCCCTCTTTTTTTGAAAGGGGGTAGATATTCTTAACAACACTAACTTCCATTAAAAAAAGAGGAATTGCAAATATCTGTGTAACTGCTGAGTAAACCTTAATTGGATGAAGGAAGAAGAAAGCAAAGGATCTGTGCAGCACATTAAAATGGCTGTATAGTAGTGTTGTTTTCTGAAACATTCTTCTTCCTGCTGGGCAGGAAAGTCCTTTTAAAAAAAAAAAAGTGAAATCTAAAGCCATGCTAGCCAGGGGGAAGAACAGTAAAATATATAGGATAGAACAGTGCTTCTTCACATAGCTTGCAACAGCTATGGCAAGTGTTGGATGTTTATATTTGTTCTCTTGGGATGGCATTGGTTTTCTTCTCATTGTAAAGCATTTTTTTTTAGCCTCCAGGGTTTACTTTGCAGCCTTTGCATCTTATCTTTGTTCTTTTCTCCACATAAGTCAAGAACAAGAAACAATTTATTTAAATTTTTGCAATGTGCTCTCTGTTCCTTTATGGTTTTTTGTTTTACATGTCTTTAAAGTATGTTCTACATTCTTTTGTGTGTGCCCACACCCTCCCCTCCCCCCCACGTTATATTTTTATAGCTTCATGGTGATTTTTATTGCTGATCAAGTACGTGGATGGGAGGGGGATAAGATCAACCTCATATTAAGGCTGTATATCCTTCCTTTGGCAAAATGAAAAGCATCCAGTGATCTCAGAACTCATTTCTGTACAGACCTCACTTCCCCTCACCTCCCATAATTCTTGGTATATCTGTATCTGTGCATTTATTCTTGGAGGAAGATAGGAAAGGATGAGGGAAGAGTTGCTGTTGGATGCAGTATGGGCCCAGCAGGTTAGTTTGATTCGTCAGTCCCTGAAATTTTCTCGTGGTTTGCAACTAATAGCTTGTGTCAGCTCAGAGCGCTCGTAAGTATCCCTAATAGTAAAAAAACATGAGTGACTTATACAGATACACATACAAACACATATATAAAAATATATATTAATACTAGTTAAATTGTCCAGACAGCTTCTGAGTGAATGTTCTTCTGTGAATTGCTTTATTAGTATCATCGGTGCATTTTAAAAAAATGCATATGGAAAATTTTTTTTTGACTGTCGTCAAAACTGATCAAGTCCTCAGTTGTCTAATTTACTCTCAGAGTTATTCAATGCAGTCGGCTGTTTCAGAGGCTATATGTGATTGTACTGAAATGCAGAGAGCAGAGATTGCATATCTAAAATGACAATCAAAAGGAAAGAAAGGATTTATCTGCCTAGAAATACATGCTAGTTTTCTAGCAAAGGTAGTAATTTACAGTATAACAACTGGGCATATTCTGGATTCCTCTTTAGCATCTTCTTTCAGGATTTCTTTGACAGATGGCACTCGCAGATGGACATAACATTCTTAAGGAGCTTACTCTTTCTACTCTTTTACCCTCCGGTAGCTGATGATACTATTAGAAATCTAAAAGCTTTGACATGAATTAGCCTTACTTAGAAGACTTTAATTTTTTAATCTTTAGAGTATGCTGCAGGGTAGTGGTTGTGGAGTTCCTAATCTGTTTACTTAAGCTCTTAGAAGTCAAAATGGAATGCCAATAAAGTTGACATGGCAAAACACAGCAAATGTACAGTTTTGTTTTTTTAATTGTCTTGATAATATTTTTATTACTATCTTTTGGAGGAAAAGTGTAGAATGACACAAAAGCATACAATTCAGCAACCCAGAAATAACTCTGTCAACTGAAGTTCACAGAGTTCAAACAAGCTGCTTGGTATTTCGTTGTAATTACATTGAAATGTGAAGTGAATAATCCTAATATTTAAAGTTGGGTGGTCAGTGAAACTTGTTTCTACCACCATCAGCTTAAATTAGTTTGGTTTTTAGTGAGTATTTTGAAGTATCATCTAATAGACTGTTACAAAAAAGAGCAAACTGTGTTCAAGATATTCGAGTACGCTTCTGTGGTAGTTAAATTTGTCTGCCACATACTTAATGTTCTTTCTCAATATTCATTTAACTTTGGGCTTGAACTTGAAGGCTATTATTCTGTCAAGTGTTGACTCAAATGGCCATTTTCTCTGATGAATGTTGTTGGTGTGGAGTTTCTGTTGAGGAATGTGAAACTATAAGCAGAATGATCAGATCCAAAAAAAGCGTTGTGACAGCTGGACAGGTTAGAGAGGCGAAAATAGTGAATGCCCTCAGCCAGGTCCTCCACTGCATGTATTAGTAGCTTATTGGAGAACTAGAAGAACACCAGATGGAGGCAGAGAAATTAAATCAGGTTTTTTGTTTTGTTTTCTAAATGCTGTGTAAATTAGAGGTTTCCAGCTCTTCTTTCACAAGTAGTATGTCGCTCACCATGGCAAAACTTCTGGTTCACAGCCCATTTTCAACAGGTTTTTTTTTCTTCAGGGCCCCTCTGGTGTAGGCTGCTTGCTAGGTGAGCAATCTGCTCCCTGCAATCACATTTTTACCAGAGGCTCCTTTATTTCAAGTTATTGTTTTATGTTCAGTGTATGCACAGTTAATTAGTCACATAAAGGTATAATTAAAAACCTACTTTGAACCCTACCTATGACTACCTGCTACTATGACTTGACTATGAGTAGATGGGTTCTGAAGAACCGTCAATAAGCCAACAGTCTTGACTTAAATCCTTTTCCTTTGAATATATTTATGTATTCTGTTCTAGTGCTTGTGTATTCCTGAGAGTATTCTTTCATAATCATAAAGAAGCATGCATATAGTTACTGCAAATTTATTAACAATTTAGCTAAGGAAAACATAGTGAGAACAGCAATCCATACACTGGAGTATGAGGTTTAGATAAGTAGTCCAAGCCAGAATAGTGCCTAGTTTGCATCTTCAGAAAATTCCATATATATTTTTACCACCTTGAGGTCTTACTGTAAACCTTGGCTTGCTGCTGTTGGTTTAAAAATAATAACAATATTAATAATAAAGAATTCTTGTCTCCCTTTGCTTGTTAAGTTAAAAATTGTTGTACGGTGAGTTTCAGTATTATTAACTAGAGAGTAAGGATGAGGATAGAGTCCTCTGTGAAGAAAAGGAAGAGACATTAGGGGAAGCTGACTGTAGCTGGGACTCCTGATGCTTCATATGATTAAGTTGTATTTCAGTAGAATAAACCAGCTAGCTGATCCTAGCTGAACAACCCCAACTCTCTCAGCTTTTCCTCACAGGAGAGGTGTTCCAGCCCTCAGATCATTTTTGTGGCCCTCCTCTGCACCCACTCCAACAGGTCCATGTCTTTCCTGTGCTCTGGGCTCCAGAGCTGGATGCAGGACTCCAGGTGGGGTCTCATCAGAGCAGAGTAGAGGGGCAGAATCACCTCCCCCAACCTGCTGGCCATGCTTCTTTTGGTGCTGACCTTCTGGGCTGCAAGCGCATGTTGACGGGTAATACTGAGCTTCCGGTCAAGCAGCACCCCCAAGTCCTTCTCCTCAGGGCTACTCTCAATCCATTCTCCACCCAGCCTGTGTGTGTGCTTGGGATTGCCTCGACCCATGTGTAGGACCTTGCACTAGGCCTTGCTGAAGTCCAACCCTCCTGCTCAATGCAGGGTCAGTGAGAGCAGATTGCCAAGTGCTGTGTCCACTTGTTTTGAGTAGTGCTTTCAGATTAACCACGATTCTGGATTGACTTTGATCAATGAAGGCATAGTACTTCCAGTACTATTTATGAACTGTATTGTTCTGCAGTTATGTTGCAGCTGATCTTGTTTCATGTAAGAATATTTATCTCATTTCCTGAGCATTGTGTCCTTCTCGAATTTTAGAAATTTCATTCAGTTAGTAGCAATTTTTACTAATTTCCTATGCTGATGTTTTGACTTCTCAAATAAAATACTTGGTTTTCAAATTGGCTTTTGTTTCTAGAAAAATAAAATACAGTCTTGTCTTGTTTGTTCCATCTTTTGTTTGCACATTTTTCAAAACTTACGGTTTTGCCTCAAATATTTTGCATCCTGAAAGACTATCACAAATAGCTATTTGAAACTATTAAAATTACCTGAAAAGAAATACAGTACAAGGCTCTCATGGTTTTATGCATGAATTTTTACTCAACAATACTATTTTGTTCAAGATTAGTGCATTATTAAACATTCAAGTGTTCAGTTCTTTATATGTGCCCAATTTTATATTGGTGTCGCTACAAGTTTTTTGGTCTAATAGAATAACTCAGGTATGAGACAACCCTGAGGAAAGTGACTAGCTTTTGTATTGATGCTCCACTTTAAGAGGCCGGTTAATTTTTTTTTTTTAATGTGTTTGTTTTTTTAATGGTTCCAGTCTTTGGTAGTCAGACTGTTTCAATTAACTTCCTTTTTCTAATTTGAACTTTTACCAGTGTGAGGATGCATTGGATATCAGACTTTCCGTTATGTCCATGATTGTTTGCCATAAGGAATGTCTTGCTGATAATGTCTGCAACTCTCTTATTTCATAGGTTTTTAAAATTACACCTGTTAATCAGCGTTGTAAGGTACTAAATTTAAAATGGTTATAAAATGACACTGTGTGTTCCTGACTTTAGTCTGTAAAACTAACAAGTCAATAGAAATAATCCTTAGACTTCACAAGTAACTTTGCCCTGACATCTCTTCAACATACTGCGTGAGGGGCCTAGTCTAGATATGAGGGTGTTCTCCACAGATATCTGGTTCTGTCAGTTGATTAGCATTTTAGATGAAAGACAATAACTAGAGGGAGTACGTAGTTGCCAAACACTTATCAAAAAGAATTTTTCAAATCACTGCTTATACTTATGGTTTTAAAAGAAGGAAAAAAATGGATATAAGCAGCTTTTAGAAATAATTATCCTTGTTTTATAACTGTTATCATATTTGAGAGCTCTATTATCTGAAAGCAAATACATATGCACAAGGGCCACAGGGAGACATTTTTCTAAGGTAAATTAATTTTAGGACATTATAATATGTTGTGGTGGAGCGTATATTTAGAAGACAGTAACTGCACTCAGTTCAAGTGTTCAGGAATGAATATCAGTGCCTGAACAAACTCAAGATATATATGTGTTGGCTGATGAACTTATTCCCTGTTGTTTGTTATTATTTCCTTTATTAGCATTTGAAATTCATAAAGAACATTGGATACCATAAAGTAAATATTGGTCTTGTGTCCAGAATACTTGTCTGAGTGGCAGAAATTAAAGAGCAGCGTGGAACTATAGAGAAAAGAACTGGGAGCGGACATGGAGAGGTCAGCTCATACTTTAAGTGTGCTGCAAGGCAAGATCAAACTATGGCTAAACCACTCTTGACAGATGTTTGTCTAACCAGTTCTTAAAAAAAGTACAGTGACGGAGATTATGAAATTTCCCAAAGCAATTTGTTCCAGGGTCCTACTGTCGTTGTTATGAACGTGTTTTCTAATGTCTCTTCTGAGTATCTTTCATTGGGAGTTAAATTCACTACTTCTTACATGGCCTGCGCTCAGTGTGGATAACATTTTAGAATTATAGAATGGTAAGGGTTGGAAGGGACCTTAAAGATCATCTGGTTCCAACCCCCTGCCATGAGCAGGGACATCTTCCACTGGACCAGGTTGCTCAGAGCTCCATCCAACCTGGCCTTGAACACTTCCAGGGAGGGGACATCCACAGCTTCTCTGGGCAACCTGTTCCAGTGCTTCACCACCCTCATGGTGAAGAATTTCTTCCTAATGTCTAATCTAAATCTGCCCTCTTTTAGTGTACAGCCATTCCCCCTTGTCCTATCGCTACACACCCTTGTGAAAAGTCCCTCTCCATCCTTCCTGTAGGCCCCCTTCAGGTACTGGAAGGCTGCTATAAGGTCACCCCGGAGCCTTCTCTTCTCCAGGCTGAACAGTCCCAACTCTTAGCCTGTCCTCATAGGAGAGGTACTCCAGCCCTCTGATTATCTTCGTGGCCATCCTCTGGACCCACTCCAACACATCCACGTCCTTCTTATGTTGGGGGTTCCAGAGCTGCACACAGGATTCCAGGTGGGGTCTCACGAGAGCGGAATAAAGGGGCAGAATCCCCTCCCTCGACCTGCTGGCCACGCTTCTCTTGATGCAGGCCAGTATATGGTTGGCTTTCTGGGCTACAAGTGCACATTGCTGGCTCATGTTGAGCTTCTCATCCAGCAGTACCCCCAAGTCCTTCTCCTCAGGGCTGCTCTTGAGCCACTATCCGCCCAGCCTAGATTTGTGTTTGGGATTACCCTGACCCACGTGCAGGACCTTGCACTTGGCCTTGTTGAACTTCATGTGATTCATGCCAGCCCACCTCTCCAGCCTGTCAAGGTCCCTCTGAATGGCATCCCTTCCCTCCAGTGTGTCAGCCACACCACACAGCTTGGTGTCGTCGGCAAACTT
>Ga0065711_1045171_pt1 | contig 13644 bp, 4 predicted proteins | sample Hoacrofraction12_FD_59098 | JGI IMG/M metagenome (GOLD analysis project Ga0065711, IMG submission 59098) | Hoatzin crop microbial communities from Cojedes, Venezuela - Epithelial fraction 12 v2 (version 2) | ecosystem: Host-associated > Birds > Digestive system > Esophagus > Crop | place... | reverse complement strand
CAGGTGGGGTCTCACGAGAGCGGAGTAAAGGGGCAGAATCCCCTCCCTCGACCTGCTGGCCACGCTTCTCTTGATGCAGCCCAGGATACGGTTGGCTTTCTGGGCTGCAAGCGCACATTGCTGGCTCATGTTGAGCTTCTCATCCACCAGTACCCCCAAGTCCTTCTCCTCAGGGATGCGAGTGTGTTTGCAGAAAGTGTGCCTGAGACTGTACTCTGGTGGTGCTGAAAGCTTCCAGGATAGTTTGAGCAGTATCCTCCTCCTTTTGGTGAAGGCTGTCGTTGTGGCATCAGGTGAAAATCGGTATCCCTCTCATCTCCCCTCCTTACTGTGAGCAGTGCTTGTATGGCCTCATGAAGCAGTCGGGAGCATCAGTAGACCTTTGGAACTGCACAATGCTGTAGGTTTGCTTTGCAGATGCATGTCCATTCCTCACTATTAAATTTTGTCTGCAGGCATAGTCGTAACCTACAGTGAAAGTGAATTATTGAGGATGTTTTGAATTTTTTACAAGTATTTTTTCTTTTGGTGTAAATTGGAGCACTGCAGTCTTCCCTGTGTTCTTATCAGTTGTGTGGATACTGGACACTTTGAGGAATTTAGTTTCTGTCAGAAATGACTGATAACTTCCAGTATAATTTCAGTTTTGTTTAGTCAGATAATTGTCTTACAAAATTAGTAACTGAGGAGTGTTTCCAAGCGATACAACTCTGATGGCAGAATTAGATCTGCAGCATACATACTTCCTCACCCCGAAATTTGTTTTAGAATAGCTTTTGGCTGACTTCAGTGTAGCATTACAAAGAGAAGCTATTGGTGAGAGAAATTATGGATCATTTTAGTCTGGTATCCAAGGTCACTTTCCAGCTCTTCCACATACATTGTGTGTCACCTTGAGCAGGCAGTTGATTGGGGGATAAAAATACAGCCCTAATAATGAGTGTGTTGGTGGGATTCACTGTTGAACTGTCAGTGTTTATATACAGTCCTTATGGGAAACTCAGATGGATGGAACATTAACAGCTTATTATTTTTTAAGTCTGTCTGACATTGTAACAAGACTGACAGTAAACTGAATCCCTTTTTAGAAGCTCTGATACTGAAATTACCATCTTATAATGCAACAATAGACTAGTCCTATGGCACGCGAGCGTTTCTGACAGTGCTCGAGAGGAGCAGTAGGTCTTCTTGGTTTTGGTCAGAACTGTGTGTTTGTATGTTTGGGAGCTGGAGATTATATTTCTACTAGCCTGCGGATGGAGGCACATGATTGATTCAAATCAACAATAAATTCTTTTGAATCTTGAGCTTATAGAATTAGCCACATTAAACCCGTTATGAAGAAACAGTTCACTGTGTGAGGTAGGATGTGATTGCAGCTTTTGTAACAATCCATTGAGTGTGGTGGTAATGCTACAGTTTCTTTCAGCGTTGCTGCATCTACGTTTGTGCTTTAGCATTAGAAGCAATGCTGAGTTTCACGCGAGTGAAGACTTGATCTGGAAGACCCTTAGCCATCTGTTTCTTTTGTACTTAGGACATCAATGGTCTTGTCCTTCAGAGCGTAGTTATTCTTTTCTTATGAGAAAATGGCATCCTTTGGTAATGAAGATGCATTTCAAGATTCAGCAGCCGTCTCCCTAAACGATTTAGAAAGCCTGCACAACTTCCGCAGCCGTTCTGCAAGTTTCAGCAGCACAGGGTCCAGTGGCCGTTTGCAGCTCCGTCAGCGAGTAGCCCAGCTCATGGCTTGTGTAGAGGACATCAGCTCGGATGATGAAATTCATGAAGAAGTGTCTCGCACTCTAGATGAAGCTTTCCTTATCTGGGGGAAAAAGCTGAAGGATAAGTGGCAAGAATTCAGGTTTTGTTCCCTCTGGTTGATTGGTTTTGTGTTGTTGTTTTTTCTAATGCTAGCTAATAAATAGATTTCTGATTGATGAAAAGTGACAGAAAATGTTTGTTTTCTGTAGACAGAAATTCTGAGGGGAAATTAGATGCTCTTAAGGTTGGTTACTTGTTCATGTTTCAATTTTAGCATTGGTTTTGTGTGATTTTTTTTTGTTTGTAGACTACACTTAGTTACCTGGAATGTGGGCACAGCTTCTCCACCTCCTGATGTCACTAGTTTACTGCAGCTCGATTCACTGGGCCCAACTATGGATATGTATGTTATAGGGTAAGTATCTATTAAACAACTTGCTTTGTGAGTTCGTTGAACAACTGTGGAGTCTCAACAGCTTACTGTTTATTTTGGGAGGACTGTGCAATGCTCACTGCCTAGGAGATGGTTTAACATTATTGCTAACAGAAGATGAAGATTAGAGTTAGTGACTTGGAACAGAGATGATTTATAGAAGGAGAATCTTCTCTCCTTTCTGCTGTTGTTTTGTGACAAAATAGAGAATATCTTTTTTCTAAACACATAAAAACTTCCTGGCTGCTGTTTTCTTTGTTGACACGTAGAAGTAGAAGCATATTCATTCTGATGTGAAAGTTATCAAAAATTCATCATGTTTTAAAGAAATTAGTGTAAGCTTATTAGGCACAATCTGCCATCATGTTTTCCAGACTTTCTTGAAATCTTAAAGACCTGACAGTCAGGTTATTTGTCATAACATATCTTGGGTCTAACATCATCTCTTAAGCTCTGTCTTCAGGTCTATGTCAGCTCCTTCGATTTTGCTTTTCTCCGTGTTAGATGTGTTAGACCAGTGGACTGGTTAAACTGCTTGTAAATGAGAAACTGAACAGTGAGAATTTTCAGACTTACACTGAGAGGTCTGTTAGGATGTTGTGGTCTGTGTTCTGAAAAGGTTGTATGAATTCTGTCAGAACCAAGTGATACACTGTGAATAATCTTGATGTATTCAGCTTACAGGAGGTGAACTCAAGAATCACGAATTTTCTGTCTGACATGGCATTTGATGATCCATGGAGCATTTTCTTCATGACTGTATTGTCTCCACTGGGATATATCAAGGTAATTGTTTACATCTCGTAAGTATCACAGCAGTGAAGGAAAATGTCTTTCCCAGCTCCATTTAGATTTTTTTTTCCCCCGCGAACTCTCCATAAAAGAGAAGTCAGGGGGGGTTTTTTTGCAGGTGTCTGTCGCTTCCATAGGTACACGTATGTTACAAGTGATTCTTCATCACACTTGTGTTTCCCTGGTTTGTTGATAAAGACAATTTTAATTTTTCTCTATTAATAATAATGTCCTTAATTTTAGCAATAAAAATTGGACATGTGGTTTTCCATTTCTCATGTGGAATAATGGGGCAGTTTTGATGGTTTTGCAACTCAGATGACAAACAGCAAGAAGTTGTTCAGATGTGCTGGCGTTGGCCTGTGGAAGTGCTGCAGAGCCATGTGATGAATAGAAAAATACTCCTGTTGTAATAAGAATACGTTTGCAAGGAACAGAGTAATGAAGGTTATTTAAAATGAAATGTGATGTGAACTTCTACTCAACAGCATATTTCTTGTGGCCACAATATCTCTATCTCTCTCTTGTTTGTAGAAAATGGTTTTGCTCTGGGCAATATTGGGGAAATGTATTGTGATGCTTCTAATGTAGTCTGCTTAAGTACCTGCTTTCACTATAAATATCCCAAGCAATGGCAGTGATTTTCGTTAAGATTGGTAAGGTTTCTTTTTCTTTTTTTTTTTTTTTAACAACTTGTTTGCAGGTGAAAATAAATTGCATATATGTAAAACAGGATTTTAGTGGGTATATATATTTTTCTGAGGACTTTATTTTTAATTGAAGACCTAGAGCATTGTATGGTAGTTTAAATGACAAGATTTTTGGTAGTATTTGGGGCATAAGATCAGCTAAAGTACTAGCTATTTTAATGATGCAAACAATAAACATAGGATATCCTGAATTTCTCTGATAAAGAGATATTAGAAGCGTTTTGAATGCTGCATTGCTTTTCTAAATCAAGCATTATTTCAGGGTGATTTTGCTGAGAGGATTGTATTATCTGCATGCTAATCAGACTCAGTAGTTGTGCCATTCTTTTAACTAATTAAACAGAACAAAGGACCCATTGGGAATTATAAAAAGGAAAAAAACCCACCATTGTTCATTCTAGTGAAAGTAATTGCTGATAAACCTTTAAAATCTGGCTGTGGGCTGACATTCAGGCCCGGTGTATAGACAGTTAGAAAGAATTCTTAGTGGTATGCATGGTTTATTTTGGATTCTCATTTATAAATGTGCCACTTTGGACACAGTAATGAATGGATGCTGCTACCTGATGGTTTTCAGCAGGACTTTGTTAGCTCTGATAATAGGAGGGGACTGTCAGGTCAGGTCAAAACCAAAATAGGCACTGAGGAGAGCTTGTGCTAGGACTTACCTGGGAAGCTGAGGAGGAGAGGAAAGTTGCCCCTTCTTTGCTGACCTATGGCAAAGTTGGCTGTACAGGGGCAGTTGTCATACCTAGGGCCTTCTGTCCCTTCAGTAACATTTTCAGACTGTTAGATTGGTTGGGGTCAGTCAGTTCTTTCACCAGAAGCAGAATTGCATCCCCTCTATGAAAGGTCTTTGCTGGATTTGGCAGTACGTGTTGGTGGGACTAATGCTAGTTCCAGCAGAGGAGGGATCCATTGTGTTTTGATGTTCAAGACCTACAGAGAGAAGAAATTTCATACAGATCTTGAAAAATGTCTGGTACTGGCCCACAGCACAATGAAGTGTAGCAAATAGTAAAGAGACTGAAAGATCTTGGTATCTCATGAATGTAGTTATGGAAAGGAGAATACTGGTTACACCAAATGTTTGATCAGATACAAATATTTATGTGTTATCTAGTAATTGCTATCCATCATTTCAATATACTGTTTAGTATTTTATTGTGTTCAAAGAGAATGAAAACATTAACATATGTTCTGAAATCACTTAATTGTGTACATGTGGAGGCAAAGAAGGGAGGAATTCTGTTTTAAAGTTTGGACTGAGTTTGTGTACTTCTCCAGCAGTTGTGTAGTCAGTGTTATCAGTTTTTATTCTAATGTAGTCTTGCTCCAAGTTCATCGAGCGTAAAATTGAACTACAATTGATATATTTCAATGTCTGTATTTTAAATTGAATCATTATCATTAAAACAAACACTTAAAATGAGTTTTGTGTCTCATGTCAGGAACATTGTGAAGTTCATATATTTTCAATGAAGAACATCTTTGTTAGACTGTTTCCACACCCACAAAAAAAACCTCAGACCACAAAAAAAAAACAGTATCTTAAAACTTAAATAGTGTATTATGTGCTCCCTAAGCATCTTTGCTTTGGAGGTGTTTGGTAAATCAGTTTTTACAGGCATTGGAGGCAAGAGTTACTGCTATTTGCAGCTCATTATTTTTGCAAATGCCTAGAATTAATTGCTGTGCTTTTTAGGCATTTTAATGGCATTTAGAATGATTAGTTATCTGCTGAAGGATGTTTCAGTTTGAAAATCTTGCTCCTGTTGGAGGACTTGTAGGTGTGCATTATTAAGATTATAGACAAAAAATCAAGGATTTGTTTCTTCATGAACAGGATGCTTAAAGGTAGAAACAAGAGGCTGGTGAGGCAGAAGAAAGGTACTAAAAGATGTTTGGGCAAATACACGTTTTGAGGTCAACTTCAGATTTGTAATATGATGTTACAACTAATGTTAATTAGTTGAGAGATTCAATTTTTTAGAAGCAAGTCTACCGTAAGAATGTGTTCTTTACAGTACTGACATGCATCTGCATTTACTGTGTCACAGTATTGAAGCCAGGCTTGGCGAGGGAATTGCATGGCGTCTGCTATGGCATTCTTCACCTAAAAGCTCATGTGAAGTAGACCCAAAGAATTCTAGATACCTCCCTGGAAATGACCATTCCTTTTTTTGTATCTCTTCTAGCTCTCCTCCGTCCGCATGCAGGGATTACTACTTCTGATCTTTGTGAAGCATGTCCACCTTCCCTTCATACGGGACATTCACACCCACTACACACGCACAGGCCTGTATGGCTACTGGGTAAGAAAGTGTCTGAGACTTGGTTGCCTTGGTTACTTCTGGTGGTGTGTGCCTCTAAATGATTTCATGGTGGGAGAGAGGGTATATGGTTTACTTAAAAATGAATAAACTGACAAGCAGCAAGACTGACTTACTTGCACCTTGTATGCAAGTGTGCAGCACGAACCATAATTTTACCAGTCTATTAGCTGATGCACAACAACTTGTGTAGGAAGAAATTGTATTCATTTAAATCCAAACAGAAAGATTTAAAAATTTATAGGTGGTGTTAATAGTTACGTTTGCAGGTGTTGACTATGGTTTCAGAGAACATTATTCATCTTCCATACCAGGGAAACAAAGGAGGAGTCACCATTCGCATGTCCCTCTATGGTCATACAGTTTGTTTCATGAACTGCCACTTGCCAGCTCACATGGAGAATACAGAGCAGCGATTGGATGACTTTGAGAAAATTCTGGAAATGCAGTTTGAAGGAGAGAACATTCCGAGTAGCTTGGATCATGAGTGAGTTGCTCAGACCCTATTCTGTCTTACTGTTTTTGTCTGTTAAGTGGTAAACTCATGCACTGAAAAGTTTTAATTTTGGAGTTTTCATCCATCATTTTTTAAATGTCTTTTCAGCCTTGACGCTGAATCCTGGGAGGAAAAGATAACCTGGAAGATGAAGGTCCATTTTGCAAGACTGTTCTCTTCCAGTCTTGAATTATATTAAATTTGTTAGCGTATGTACTGCACATGTCATGTGCTGGAGAGCTTTGGAAGCTAAAGCCCGTTTGTGCCAAAAATCCTTTAGATGACTATTAAATGTGTATCTTCCTCCATTTTTTCGAGGAGATATGTGTTATGTTTTGGGCCGTTTTTATTCCTGTTGAAATTTTAGTGTCTGGCTGAGGGCTTCTCAGCACTCTTCCCTCAGAAGTCTCACATAAAAAAATAAAACAAAAACCAAAACTAAACCTGATTTGGGCCACTAATTGAGTCATTGTTCCTTAATTCTGCAGGGATTATTTGTATGTTCCGTTGTTTTCTTGTGCTGGAATCTAAAGGTGGTAACAGAACTATGTAACACAGGGTTGAGAAAAACATTTTAGTCTGGTAATTATTTTTTTCTTATATATCCATAAAACTGCTAGGACAGATAAATCTGGAATGGATATGTAATATCACTTTAAATGTTAATGAGTTCATTAAAATTATATTAAAATGTGTGACATGTGAGTTTCAAAATTATTTCCTTCTATATCTTAGTATAAATGTTTAATATTTCAAGTTAATGTGTTTAATTTCCTTAATTATATGCATGGGTACGTACCAAATCAGCTGCTGTCGTCTTTTAAGAAGAAATCAGAAATGACGTTAAGATAAAAGGTGGTTTTTTTTCCATAAGATCAAGTCTGGGGTATCCACCCCTGAACAAAACATTGAACCTAGAGATTTTCAAAGAGAAGTTAATTTGCTTGAAAAAATAGCTTTCCTGTAGTTTAAAACATTGCTGATAATACGCTCCAGTGCTTTATAATAATAACTTTCTTTCCTAATAACTATAGAACACACAATATGTATCCCTGCTTTCCCAAGGCACTAAACTAGAGCTCTGAGTTAGTGGATTAACATAACCAGCTGGTGTATAGGTCATGAATTTTGTGATTTATTTTACCTACTGTTAAAATTTAATTCTAAATCTGCCTCTAAGAGAAATGTAAGTCATTAGGGAACTCAGGACAAGTTAATACCCAGGCAGTAATGAGCAAGCAGCAAGAATGCAAGGGACTTAATTTACTACTTCAATTCCTTTATATTTTTTGTTTAGCAGCAGGTTATCGCTGTGTAAGCTTATCTATAACTACTTCATGATTGTGTTTAAACTGTTTAGATTAAGTAATACAAGTGATTAGAGCACCTAATTAGTGTAATGTCTTATGTTCTGTTGAATTCTTCCCTCGTGTTAATGGATTCCTATAAATCTTCCTTTTTTTTTTTTTCCTTCTTTTTTTAAAGCATTCTCTTCTGGTTTGGAGATCTAAACTTCCGGATAGCAGATCACGGCATACATTTTGTTCGAGAATCAATAAATAACAAGCGTTACAATCTGCTGTGGGAAAAGGACCAGGTATGTTGTCTTAATATGTCTGGGGGTTTTGTTTAGTTTTGTTCTGTTTTTAATGCATACAAACACAGCACAGTAGTTCACATTACTTCTTGAGTTTGTAATTTCTGTCAAAGAACACAAATTAAGAGTAGTCATGAGGTGGAACAGATCTAGCTGTTCACTCTCTCACTTCACAGTCATAAGCCCCAATTAATTGCAAACTTTTTCTGCTTTTGCTTAGTTTCTTACTCATTTAGAATGCTTATGTTCGACTGAAGCTTTCTTTGAACTTTGTGGCTAGTGAATTGTTCCTCACCTTAATTTCTACTCCTTTATTCTTCTCCCAAGAACTATTTTTAAGAGAAGCTTATTCTGGAATTTGTTTTAAGTAGAACTACTACAAAACTTTTAAGCAGATTGTGTTAAGATTTCTGGTAGTAACAAAGAAGCACTGCTGAATTTACTTTTCCAGTTATGTTGCACTGACTGAGATGTTGAATTCTTCGAAGATGCTTTCTCATCTCCTTTCCCAAGTGCACTTTAAGCTCTGATTTTTAAATATAACCTTCAAAAGTTACTTTTTATTTCTGCAGTTAAATATGGCAAAAAAGAAGGAAGCATTTCTTCAGGATTTCATAGAGGGTCCTCTACAGTTTAAACCGACCTACAAATTTGACCTTTATTCGGATGTATATGATACAAGGTAAAAGCATAAGATGAGTTTAAGCATGGAATAGTAGAGTGAATGTGGTGCTTGACTAAATATCACTTTAGTAAGCAAACCTGAATTTCCTGAATGTACTGGTTAACCGGGGCTATTGAGCTTGTTCAGTGGTCAAATCAGAATAAATGAGTATTTCTGGCTGAAGAAGCCTGGGTCTGCTGAGTGCATGAGGGAAGTAGTGAAACAACCCAGCTTTCTTTTTGGAAAGACTACATTAACAGAATAAAGTAGCACTTTTTTAAGCTACTTCTTTTTTGTTCGTTAATACTAAAAGTGCCCATTGGTTGTCAGAAATCAGCAAAAGGAAGAGAGTAATTGTCTGCAATTTTTGTTTCCCTTCACTGTTTAAGCATTTCATTTGATACTGCTGGTATTTGGAAATAAATGTATATGTGTCTATAAATTATTTGAAGTTGAAAATGGAGTAGCTTAAGTTTCCAAAGTTTTTCTCTGATGGTATACTTTGTTGTTAAGTATTAGTCTTATGTTTCAACAGAAGGATAAGTTCCTGTCCAAACAAAGGTTTTGTATTGATCTTTTTCTTTACTTCCAGAGAGCAGAAGTCCCTGTTTTGGTTTAAGTAAGAAGAGAACTTTCTGGATTTCATAGATTTGTAAATATTTCAGAATCAAAACAGTGCTCCTTCCTGAGCTTTTGATTTGATTTTTGTGAAATATTTGAAAATCAGATAACAGCTGATTTTCTTCAGGGATTTTTCTGAACCTGTCTGAAAGCTGCAGTGTTGTCTACTCTGCTGTAGCACGTAATATTGGAAGTTTGTTCATTTGGATCCAAAGACGTTTTGCTCACCTAACTGAGTGTGAAGTGATACAGTGGAACCAGCAGTAAATCCAATTAACAAAAACATTCTAGGAATTATTCATAGCCTAATAGTCTGTATTGACTCATTTAAAGAACAAAAAGTATGCTTACACTTACTGTGTGCATTCTACTGCTGTTAAAGCTAGCAGAGATATTTTGGTCAGATGAGAGGTGATCAGTAGACAAGGCAAGTACCCTTGATAAGTGTGCTTTGTATGAAGCACACAGTATTTGGTTATCTTTAATACTTTTTCAACGTGGATTTTGAGGTTTTGTTTCCCATCTCATGTGCCTTTTTCTGTAAAACAGTGAGTGTATTAACTTAAGCTGTTCTTTTGGTATTTTCTTGCACAGCAGAGCAGACATATGGCAGCTCATAAAGATTTCTGTCGGTTTACGTAATTAGTGGAGTAAGTGGGATTATGGCCCTTTAGTCGTTTAAAATCTTTCCACCTTACTGAAGGTGAGTCAGCCTTACATATGGGACGGGGTAAAACAAAAGTATGTTGAATATTGAACTAAATGGCATTTCCAGTTTATGATGATTTTGATATTCAAAGTTACTAAACTGACAGTTCTCCTTACACATCCTGCTCATTAACTTCTATAATTCAATCCAGTCCATTCTAATTCCTCTTTCATAGGGTATGATCTTTTCTCCATTTCAATTTGAAGTGATACATCCATACAGAGAGTTGCTGTTAAGTCTTCTTCCCACTACAGAGAGAACCACGAAAGGCTCATGTCTTCTGTTGTTGTTGATATGGTATAAAAGGAAACTCTGAATTACGATTACAGATTTGATGTATAGCATGGTTTCAGGCACAACTTTCTTGATTATGGAATTTTTAAAGCCTGTTGTTATGAGACAGCAGTAGCTTGCAAACTTGAAACGCAGGCTAGTACAGTTTAGAGGAGCTTTAAATAAAGCATTGCTGTGTCACCTCTGATTAGTATAAGCTACCTAAGTTTGTCCGGTGTTTATTGGTAAAAGAAACTTGTTCTCAAATGTTTTGAAGAATTTCAAACATCATTCAGACTCTTCCTATATCTTCCTTAAGTTTATGCCCCTTTTCTCAGAATGACTATACATTTGAAGCTTGGGGCAGTTGCATTATCATCTCAATTTTCTTGCATGTTTTTATGGACTATTTTAGGAGAAAGTATCATCTCCTGTATGAAGCTGACTAACCCGTTGAAATGCCCTTCTCCCCTTCATTTTACTCCTCTTTCAGAAACGTATGAAACTTATCTGTGTTAAATGGAGTTGAGTTCAAATTAAGGAAACTTTGGCTGTAAAACATATTGAACAGAGCTGTAAAATGAAGCTTGGATGTGATTGCCTGCTTTTATTAATATGTATCTGACAGTCTTTCAACTTTGAGTAGATTTTGCACAGTATTCTTTGATTTTGGGAACCGTTTTTTTTCTCATTTCACGTTTATCTTACACTTCTGCAGTGAGAAGAAAAGAAAGCCAGCGTGGACTGATAGAATTCTTTGGAGAGTGAAAAATCTCTGCCAGCATGCATCAAAAGAAGGCCAATTCTCTGAAGAGGAGCAGACAATTTCTGTTACTTTGAATAACTATATCAGTCATATGAGCTATGGCATCAGCGATCATAAACCTGTTACAGCAACTTTTGGGCTTGAGGTGCTGTCCCAGTTATGTTGTTAAGAAAGTTTGTTTTACTCTGTGTTGCCTTACAGAAGCTAGTGCTAAACTTTGTAAGTCGTAATCTCTGTTTCATTCTGGTTACAGTGAAGGCAGCAAATTGCTTTTAGGTTACTTCCATTCAGTTAAGAGTCCCACAGCAGGTGTGGCAGAGAATAACTTGAATAACTGAGTGACAGACATGAATGACTCTAAATTCTGTTCTTTTGTCTAGTTGAAGCCTCTGCTATTAGATCCTTTGGTCAGGCTGAATCCTGAGGGTGAGTGGAGTGCGGAACACGATGTTCTCATCAGCTATTCTGCAGTGCCTGAATTCCCAAGCAGTGCTTGGGACTGGATTGGACTCTTCAAGGTAATGTTACCACATCGTGGCTCTTCACTCTGGTGAAGATGGTGAATATGACTGAGGTAGTTGATAGTCTTCTGCCATAGGACGTTGTGATTCCTGCTAGTGCAAAACTCTCTGAAATAGTCACGTATCCTTGATTGCTGTTTCTGTATGCCGACAGTTTAGTTGCATAGCATGCCAGCTGTTTTGCACCCTTTAAATTATCTACTAAGATAATATGATGATTTATTTAACTAAAATGGTGCAGAAGCTGTGAAAATGAATTGTCCTCCCCTAATGCTTGCAGTTCAAAAGATTTACATGGCAAAGAAAGGACAAGAATAAAAGAAAGTCAGTGGAAGGATGAGAGAACAGAGCACTCATACCCTCTCAGAAACAAGTTTTGTGCGTGCCCCCAAAATGTTTTGATCCTAAAAGTGGAGTGTTTTAATTACTTCAGTGATGTAGTAAACATCTCTCTCACAACCTAGAGTTTTCTGTGTAGTGTGTTTTTTGTTTCCTTCAGAAGGCTGATGGTTTGCATCTTTCTTTGCAGGTGGCTTTCAGGCATGTGAATGACTATGTTACTTATGCTTGGGTAGAAGATGATGAAATTTCTTCTAGCAAAGACAGTAAACAAGTAAGCCAGTTGTATGTATTTCTAACATAGTTTCCCGTAGAGTAGCATTCAAGATCTGTTTGTTCCATATCCCCTTCTTGCAGGTTCTTTATCTTCTTTCCCAGTCGAAGCTAATTGGGAGTGATACTATTGTTTAAAATCCCTCTTCGTAATTCTTACTAATTTTCAGGCAGTCTAGCATACCTGCTCAGGTGTGATCATGTTGCTTAAGGGAATTGATGAAAAAGCAATTTATTCCTGTAGTGACTTTTCATTGCATTAAAACTACTGGCTTTTTATATGTTCGTCTGTTTCTGCCACTCAAGTAACTGGCCGTGTTTTCATCTGATTTTCAAAGTTGCTCAGTGTATCCTAAATATTTATTGTATCATTTTTGTTACAATTGTAAATACCTAATGTTACTAAAACAGTTAGTTCCAGGTATCTAATACAGCTACAGGTTAGGGTTTCTTTGACTTTTCTTCGTTTTGGCGACATTGAGTGGTTTGGTCCCTCTTTAAAAATTGCTGTCTTGTTGCATAGCTTTATAGAGGTATTGCATAGAAGTATTTATCTGAACAAACAAATTAAAATTTAATTTTGGAGACACAGTGGGTGCAAGGATGGATGAGATTTTCCAGACAACAATGGAAAGCGGTTATCTCTTGTTAGAGATTTTGTAAGTTAGCATCAAGTTTATAACAAGAGCCCGAATTGTGTTGTGTCAATATTCTGAATGTCAACATTTCTCTGATATCATGCTTTCCTATCAGTAAGCTGGAAAATCTAAGCTCTATCAGTGTTGTTACTATGAGTGTCTATGAGTGAGGATACTATGGGCCGCAGTTTAGGAACTGTAGGATCTTTAGGATAGTACAAAACGAAGGTGGTGGGTTTGCTCTGCTATTTCATGTCACAGTTATTGCCACCAGGAGGCAGCTCATCTCCCTCCTTGCTGCTGTTGTGGCCTTGTCCCTTCCCTTACAAAAGCTCTGGGTTTCTTCTCGCTTCTTACTGAATCAAATCAGCTTGCTTACATGGTGAAGGATATTCAGTTCTCCTCCCTAACTTAGTTTTCAGGTGTTTTCTTGAGTTATTTCCATCCTTATCCTTTTTAGCTTACATTTTAAAACTTGCTTATAAATAGTAAATACTGATTTTTATGGTGTCCTGAATGGCAGAGACTGCGTTTTTGAAAGTCTCTTTCTCTGTGGAAATTGCCCATTGCCTGTTTTTATTCTTGTTGACAGGTTTACATGAGTGCTGCAGAAATACCTGATATGGGAGGAGAATTTTTGCTTTGTTTTTATAGCAATAATTTGCAGTCAATAGTTGGTATCAGCCAGCCTTTTCAGGTAATATATTTGGAAGCT
>Ga0065711_1045170_pt1 | contig 13645 bp, 4 predicted proteins | sample Hoacrofraction12_FD_59098 | JGI IMG/M metagenome (GOLD analysis project Ga0065711, IMG submission 59098) | Hoatzin crop microbial communities from Cojedes, Venezuela - Epithelial fraction 12 v2 (version 2) | ecosystem: Host-associated > Birds > Digestive system > Esophagus > Crop | place... | reverse complement strand
GGATAACTCTGTTTGAATTGTAAAAAGTCTGTTCCACTCAAAGGCAAACCCTTTTTATTTCATTGGAAAGTAACTTTTGGCTAGTATAAATAGAAAGCAGTAGTTTTTAAACATTAATTAAAATACTGTCTGCAGGATTTCAGTAAAATGAAATTTTTTTATAGTTGAATATATATCAGCTACAAAAATTATATGGTTTAATATATGTATCTCTCTATATAACAATATATAGATACAAGATGAATACATAAACCCTTTGATAAAGACTCAAGAAGTAAGTAGCAGAAAATTGAGATAGGAGTAAAGGGTAGTGAAATCCAAATACAAGATTTTAATAATAGCGACCATAGAAATCTACAGATTGTTGTAAAAGAGAGAAGAACCAACCGACCAACCCTGAAACCATTAAAAAGTTTCAGAATATATCTGGGTGTAATAATCAGTGTCATATTTTACTGGAGTTCACACTTTGTGGTAGGTTAACGTGGCATTTTTTATGGGCATACACCAGATAAAAAGGCACATTTCGTCTTTGAACCATATCAGCTTAAAACCGTGGTAACACTTTCTGTGATTACCAACATGATTATAGCCCTTTAACCTTCCATGCTGATTTAAACTTAGAAATATGTCCCAATTTTAAACATCACCCACAGGGCACATCTAAATGTGTTCTAAGGTCACCCAAGGCAGTGAAAGTACAGTTTAGAAAAAATTGTGTGTATATATACATGCATATATAAATATTTTTATTGTATATATAAACACACATATACGATTAAATTACATGAGGGATATTTTGCAGAGCTGGATAGAAGCAGAAATCTGACATTTGTAATGAAAGTACCTTTGCATGAATAAAAGCACTTCTGAATTACGAGCTTAGAGAAAAGCCTCTAATGAGCACAGAAGGTCATATTGCACACGAGTGCATGACTGGCTTTTCTATGCAATGAAAAGTAGAACAGAGATGAGCAGCAAAGGTACTACACCGCTTTTGCATTTCAGGAGTACCTGAAATGAGCATCATTCCAGCATTTCTGTATGTTGCTTTATGTATTTTGATTCATACTGTAAATTGCTGACATGCTAGAGAAACTTCCTACTGTGCATGTTACAACATGCTGAGGATTCCAGAAGGAGCTTTTTCTAACAGTGTAATAGGAGGAAACTCATAGCAGTCATTTGTTACTCTTTTCTGCTTTAGAAGACAGCCTGTGGGAGAAATTGTTGCTGGGGCAGAGGTCATGGGGTAACGAGAAGATGACATGAAGCTCAAACTATCTAGTGTTCCTGATAAGCTTTAATAATTACTATTCCACATTTTTCTTTGACTGTATTTGGTTATATGTTCCTTATTTCCAGATCAGTATCATAGGTAGGACCAGAAAATAAATGAATGAATGTAAGTGCTTGATGAAACGACTGTGTGCATGGGAATTACTTTTTTTTAACTCTTCCTAAATCATGCATAAAGTTGAGACAAAATTTGAGGTTTTGGTAAATTAAGTAATGGGGTCTTCTGGTTGGCTTTTTTCATTTTTAAACTCCATGTTTAAATTAATTATATCATCACCTGATTATGTTGGTCAAGATCAGATTTAAAACAGAAAAGTAGTCTCAACCTAGCACAGTATGTATTTTAATGCATTGCTACAGTGCTATAATCAGTAACGTGAATAAAGATAAATACTGTATGTTAAGATTGTTTATCTTGTCCCACATTTTTTGCTATTTGAGAATTAAAGCTTAAGCAAAATATTCTTTGACGGTTTTTCAATTTATATTACCCTGGATATTTGAGTGTATCTTCAGTTTTGTCAGGCTGTAAATCTCAGGGTGAGGAATTTAGTTTTTTTCATGAAACTACAAGTTGCTTACATATATAGGGCTTTATATTGTATCAAACATATTTTCTATTGGTTAATAATCATTATAATGTCTCCTAGTTTAAATGAACACTAAGGCAATACTTATTGCCTGTTGTACTTGTTTTCTAACTACAAACCTCTGAGGACTCTGGCAGCGAAAGTTAAACTAAAGAAATGTGAATAGGAACAAATAAATTTATTTTGACAAGCAGTTTCTCTGCTGAAACATGTAAGTTTCATCTGACCAAGAATTTACAGTTTTTATGCTGAATAAGCCATTTGGGTTTTGCACCGTTGACAGAGCAATACCGGAGCATTTTCCCAAGTTGTCTGTGATTACTGCTTACCCTTGGGCATGAAGGATCCACTTTTTGTTTTTTTCCCCTACTTGGAAGGTTTTGATTTGGGGAGCTATGGTGGATGACAAGGTCTGTTTCTCTATAATAGATGGCTTTACTAGATGTAAAATAATTAGTTAAGTATTCACCATGCCTGAGAAAATGCGAGCATAACAACATACAGCTGGACTATATCACATACCATGGTGACTGTATTTTGCCCTGCTTTAGAAAGTTATTTAGGGAAGACAACCAGTCAACCAGCTGTTCTTCAAAATGGATTAAAGTGGCATGTTGAGAATTTCTACAGATGTGTCTGCCATTAGTCAGTAATAATGATCTTATATTATTTTATTTTGGCAATTACTGCACTAAAAAAGTAGTTTTGCTAGATGAAGTGAGTTTTATTTCCCATAGCACTGTACATGCTCCTCGGAGATGAGAAGGTCTGGACGGGAGTCTTTACTGCAGTTACTGTTGTATTCGATACTTAGGCTGAACAGTGTAATAACTTACACAAGGCTTATGCTGAAATCTCCTGAAACCTTATGGTTTGGGGATCCTCCAGGAACATGAAAAATATGGAATCATATTTACTCCAAAAGTGGAGATAACTGAATCTGAGCTTCTAAAGCTAGGTCAACACCAGAAGCCCCGTTACTGGATAAAAAGAAGTATAGTCTGCCTCTCTAAATGATGCCAAAGTACCATCTTGCTCACTTTTAATTTGTTATATTTTCTCCAAAATTAAATGCCTAAATGAAGTAAAAAAACCAAACCAAACCAAACCAAACCAAACAAAACAGCACCCCCCCGTAACTGGTTTTTGTTTTAAAGAAAAATGTGTGGAACAGGCAAATTAAAGCTGTTTTTTTTTTTTTCTCTTTCAATTTAATAGTTGAACTGGTAAAAGGAGAAGTCATTTTCTTGTGCAGTGATAAAAGTTAGACTTCCCTTGACCTTTGAGGTGTGTATCGCCTTTTTGTCTAGAATAACTAATGTTTTGTCATTTTCTTCCATAGGAATAACAACAGCAATTGCAGGGGTTATGAAGTTGTAGTAGCAGCAGCAACCATTCATTCCCTGTGAAAAGTTAACACAAGGAGGGGGGGAAGTCTTGTAGTACTTACCCTGTCCGTAGCTACTCTACAGTGGGGGGGCTGGTTCCATGTTGTCGCTTCTCCCACATGTTACCAACATCTTGGCTAGAAATTATAGAATCATAGAATTATACAACAGCTTGGGTTGGAAGAGACCTTTAAAGGTCATCCAGACCAATCCACCTGCAATGAGCAGGGATATCTTCAACTAGATCAGGTTGTTCAGAGACACATCCAATCTGACTGAGTATTTCCAGGGATAGGACATCTATCACCTCTCTGGGAAAACTGTTCCAGTGTTTCAGCACTGTCACTGTAAAAAATTTCTTCCTTATATCCAATGTGAGTCTGGCCTTTTTTAGTTTAAAGCCTTTACCCCTTGTCCTATCATAACAAGCCCTGCGAAAAAGTTTGTCAACATCTTTCCTATAGGCTCCCTTGAGGTACTGAAAGGCTGCTATAAGGTCTCCCCACAGCCTTTTCTTCTCCAGGCTGAATAATCCCAACTCTCTCAGCCTTTCTTCATAGGAGACGTGTTCTCATTTTGTGGCCCTCCTCTAGACCTGTGCCAGTAGCTCCATGTCTTTACTGTGCTGAGGGCTCCAGAGCTGGACACAGTACTCCAGGTGGGGTCTCACCAGAGTGCAGCAGAGGGACAGAATCCCCTCCTTCAACCTGCTGGCCACCCTTCCTTTGATGCATCCCAGGATATGGTTTGCCTTTTAGGCTGCAAGCACACATTGTCAGTTCATGTCCAGCTTTTCATCCACCCGTACACCCAAGTCCTTCTTGACAGGGCTCCTCTCAATCCCTTTATCCCCACCCTTTATTGATAGTGGGGGTTGCCCTGACACATGTGCAAGACCTTGCACTTGGCCTTGTTGAACCTCATGAGGTTCACATGGGCTCACTTCTCTAGCTTGTCCAGGTCCCTATCCCGCTCATTGCAATTGCACCTCTCATCTTGGTCTCATCTGACAGCTTTCTGAGGGAGTAATCAATCCCACTATGTCATTGATGAAGTTAATAAACAGTACTGGTTTCATTATGGACCCCTGAGGGACACCACTTTCCACAAATCTCCATCTGGACATCGAGCCAATGACCGCTACTGTCTGAATGTGACCACCATTAACTGATCCACTGAACAGTCCACCCATCAAATCCATATTTCTCCAATAAGGCCTTTGACATTGTCCATGGGGGACCATGTCAAAGGCCTTATTGAAGTCCAGATAGATGTCATCCGTAGCTTTTCCCTTGTCCACTGATGCAGTCAGTGCACCATAGAAGGCCACTAGGCTGGTCAGGCAGTACGGGACTTGCCCTTGGTGAAGCCATGCTGGCTGTCTCAAATCACCTCCCTGTCCTCAATGTGCCTTAGCATATCTTCTAGGAGGATTGGTTCCATGATCTTCCCAGGCACAGTGGTGAGGCAGATAGGCTGGTAGTTCCCATGGATGCAATGTTTCCATTTTTCCAGCCACCAGGGACTTCACGTGACTGCCATGACTTTTCCAATACCATGGAGAGTGGTTTGGCAACTACATCAGCCAATTCCCTCAGGACTCTGGGATGTATCTCATCAAGTCCCCTAGACTTACATATATTCAGGTTCCTCAGGTGGTCGTGAACCGGATCTTTTCTTAAAGTGGGAAGGACTTTGCTCCCCAGTCCCTGCCTGGCAGTCCATGCGCTTGAGAGGTGTGGGAAGAGAGGCTGCCAGTGAAGACTGAGGCAAAAATGTTTTTGAGTATCTCAGCCTTCTCATTGTCTACTGCTACCAGTTTGCCCGTCTTATTCATCAGAGGGGTATGTTTTCTTTGATCTTGTTTTTCTGGCTGACATACTGTGGAAACCCTTCCTATTATTCTTTGCATCCCTTGCCAAGTTCAGCTCCAGCTGCACCTTGGCCTTCCTGGCCCCATCCCTGCACAACCTCGCAGCACCCCCGTACTCTTCTCAGGATACCTGTCACTGTTTTCACTGCCTATGCATTTCCTTCTTGCCCTTTAGTTTGACCAGCAGGTCTCAACTCAGCTGTGCTGGGGTCTTCCCTTCCTTGCCTGACTTCTTACACCTGGGGACTGAGAGTTCCTGCACTCTATGGAAAGCATTCTTAAAGATCTGCCAGCTCTGTTCTGCTCCCGTGTCTCTGAGGGCAGTTTTCCAGGTGGTCCTGCTGACTATCTCCTTGAAGAGGTGGAATTTTTCTTTCCTCAGATTCAGGGTCCTGACTTTACCCTTCACCTGACTGATATCCCTCAGGACTGTGATCACTGCAGCCCAGGCTGCCTCCAGCCCTGATGTCACCAATTAACTCACTTGCATTACTGACCAACAGATCCAGTATCGCATCACCTCTGGTAGGAGTGTCTATTACCCGGCTTAAGAAGTTATCTTCAATGCACTCAGGAGTCTCCTGGATTGCCTAGAGCTCACCGTGCTACTTTTCCAACTGATGTCAGGGTGGTTGAAGTCCCCAAGTAGAAAGAGAGCCTGTGGGCTTAACGCCTCCTGTAGCTGGAGTAAAAAGGCTTCATCAATAGATTCCCCTTGATCAGGTGGCCTGTCTCCACAGTGAAAGTGTCCCAGGGCCTCAATTCAGCATATGCATACGGTAAAGAGAAACTTCCCTTCTCCTACAGACTGTGTACAGACTTTGGGAAATTTCACCTCAGCCTTCAGATGTAAAATGAAAATATTATTCCCATGATAAAACTTGAGGGAAAAATATTTATTTCAGAACATGGTTCTGAGACTATGGTCTTTTCATGTATCATTACTACAGAAAAAGAAATGTTAGTTTGCTAACATGTATAACCCACAGGACCAAAATGTGTCATGGTGTCTAAGAATGCATGATTTACCTAGTCCTAGCAATGAAAGCTGATTTAAAAAATTTTTTTTAATACTATATTATTTTTTCTGTGATTGCTGTTGAAAATTGAGATACTGCCTTTTCTTACTTGTAAGCAGCCACAGGATTTTATTATGTCTACATTTTAAAGCTGGGGGAGCAATTGATTAACTGAAATTCAGTGAAAGAGGAGAAATTCAATATTGTTAAAAAGCTATCTCTAAAAATAGAAGTGCTTACCAATTCTATCTTGCATAAAAATACAAAGTAATTAGGAGAATGAGTGGAATGGGAAAGGAAGGAAGGAAGTTTTTCTAATGCATTTTTAATGATTGTTTGCTTTTCTTTTTAATACTTGAAAATGGAGAAAGGAGAGAAGGCATCTTTTACCTACTTCAGTGGCCTTCGAATTACCATTAGGGGTTTGATTTGGCCATTCAGCCATCAAATCGGCACCACTGAAGAGTAATTTCACAGTTAACAAAGCCTCATTGTTTCATGATAATTACTAAGAAGATGCATGGCTTTAAGACATATTTCTTGTTATTTCCCTATATCATTTATCAGGTCTTACTTTCTCTGGAATCGAGCTAATATGTTAAGATACCACTGTAACTAATAGTTGAAAGTGTAATACCTTAAGTAGGCTGGTCAAGAAAAAGAATCACTAATTCAATAGTGTAGACTGCTAGAATTAGGACCTGTACAGCTCTAACACATAGACTATGCAGTTTCCTCCTCAACTTAGGGCAAGAAGTTTGACTGCAAAGTTTCAGTTCGCTGAATGTTTGGAGTGACGACTCCAAATGTGTCTGGATAAACAGTAAAATTGCATTACATGGATTTGGTAGTGACTTTTACTTAGTTACAACAGAAATTATTTTTATTCTTTAACTTACTGTTTATATGTTCAGATTCAGGTCTAATTTTAGCAGAAGAGATATCTCTATCTAAGCAGGAACAAATATTATGGGTTGTATGAAAAGTAGAACTAATTTTTGTTCCTTGCTGTTACACCTTTGTGTGTTTTATGAATGCTACTTTCAAAGTTGTATGAAAGTCTTGCTTGAAAATCCAGTACTTGTCTTGGACCAAAACAGATCAATTTTGGTATTAACTACATCTTTAATGTGAGCAATACCCTGTTTGTGCAGTCTGGGTTTTCAGTCCCATCCATGTCCTTGACCAGGCATGGGGAAAAGCAGTTATTTAAACCAGTCATTATTAATTACCAGAATACACCTATTCGTTTTTGTTGTGGGTTTTTTTTTTTTTTGTGCATGTGTGTGTGTTTGATATGAATTCGACTTTAACTAAATAAATTTAATGAAGGAATACTTTAAAGCCTCATTTGTCTATGCCTTCGAAGGGTTTACTGTATTTGTAAAAACTAGCCATAGTATTCAATCCATGCCAATTTTTGGCGTTTTTTTCCTGTATGTATGTGTGCGTACACAAAGCAACCAGGGACTTCATGGATTCACATCGACATATCCCAAGATAAGGGTATTTTTTTAAAAGGAGAACAAATAGCATTTTTTAATGTGATATCACTTACTTCCAGTCCTGGTGATAGGCTACCCTCTATTATAATACCTAAACTGACTTCAGAGTTGAAATTTGTAAGGTAAGAGGAATAACTGTGCAGTAGTTCATGTGATTAAAACAGTGCTTATTGATGAAGAATGCAAACCCCATAAAGGACAAATGCAAACCTAGTAAAAGGTAGTAAAATCAGTCTAGCTTACTCATACTTACATTATACCTGAATCAGGCTGGAAGAACATACGGCTACAACCTTTCTTTGAGTTCTGCCATAAGTTTTATGTGTAATCTCAAGCAAGATGCTACTTCTAAGGGCTTAGAGAGTTGTATGAAACTAAAAAAACAAAAAAAAGTGTGACACCTGTGAGTTATGTGCCACCTTGGCAGCTTCAAGGGTAGCTAGCAAACTTATGTTAGAGAGGAATAGCAACTGGAAACTTGCTCACTAGACTCCATGTATAAATTTTGGTGGGTGATAGTGTGCCCATCTTCCAAAACTGCAAGCCCAAGCATACCAAAAATCTTGTTTCTGCAGTTTGTTCCAGTTGTCAGGAAAGGCTGAAAAAAACACATTAAAAATATTTCATATAATTATCACTCTACTTTTAAACCTTTGTGTAATACTCGGTCCTTATTTTTGATACTCTTAGTTGCACAGTTCTACAAACTGCACTCTCTAGTACCCTATAATTATAGTTCAGGTTGATTCTGAATTGATGCTAAGAGTATCTACATAGATTTTTTTATATAGTTGGATCTTCTTTCAGTTCTTTCTTTGTATTTTTAATTACACACTCAGCTATTGCACTTCTGTGTTTGAATGTATTTTCCCAAGATTTTACTAATTTGTTCTCCAACTCATCACATCTCAGGAGGGTGCTACCCTGCTCTTTTTCTACTTAAGTTAGATGATAGCACACTTTTAGGTAAAATGTTTTTGTCCCTTATTTCTTGAACTGCTCTCTGCCATCTTTGAGTACTGAGTCAGAAGAATCACTTTCAGGCATCTGGAAAAGATATTTAGTTGTACATATACATAGTTTTATAGTTGTTATTTTATTATTTTAAAAATCTCTATGATTTCTTAAATCAGCTTAAAAGATTTATCTCTCCTGCTGATACAACTCTCTTCAAAAAAGGCTTTACAAGTGTGTTATTGTTTTCTTCTGTGGACAAAATGGCTTAGACTAGATGGCAAGTAAAGTCAGTTTCAGTACAAAGTTAAAAAAAAACACAACAAAAGACTTTCAAGATTAGGAGAGGGTATGACAGTATGATATACTTTCTGTCTTACTTCCACGGTGGTCAGGTTTCATGCAGATTTTTATTCTTAAACAGGAAAAATTAACTTTAACAGAGTGCTATGTTGCAATCTAGTGGATGATGAGTAGTTTACATACTACAGCAAATTCAGATCATCTTCCTTTACATGAATTCAGAGCTGTGTTTCATTTATTAGCTTAGGTGATGCATTTGGAAATTCTTGGAGGCAACTGACAAACAGTTCAGGACAACAAGATGTGAAGTACTATTTCTTGCCATTAAAATTTGCTAACTGTTCTTTAGACTCTTTCCATTTACAGGACAAGTTACATTTATCATAGTCTATCTTGTGATTCTAAAAAGTATGTGTCTAACTAAACAGGGTGAAATTCTGGCGCCTCTAAAAGCAGCAGGTCTTATTTTGCTAAAAATTTCACTTTTCCCAGAGTTTTACTTAGTGTCTTGAGTGTAAGTTTTAAAAGGATATTATATATAACCCAGAACTACTGTATCTTGTGGTTAACATCTGTGTCCCTAATTTGACATGACATACTGTGATGAAATTTGACCAGAAAATTGTTTCTCTATGAAAATGATTTATGAAGGAAAGAAAGCAAAGAACAAGAAAAGAAAGTAACAGCAGTGTAAGCACAAGATACAGTCAGGGGAATTATTTCTGGTAATACTGATAAGCAATTATTATTCAATATTTTCTTCCTATATAGTTTGAGGATACTGATACTTTAAAGCCAGATGCTGATTGACTGGTATGAACACTTGATAGTGTGTATGCATGTGATGATGCATCACAAGGACTAGAGGTGAATATAAAAAAAGCATTTACTTTTCTAGGAACACTGATAAATTTGACGTATTTTTCTGTTGATGTGAATGACTTTCTTCCCATCTTAAATGCATTTTTTTTTTTGAGCTATCAGCAAGAAGCCAGATAACCTTTGCTTCAGGCAGGCCTGTGGGATAGGCTGTCCTGGAGCCATGCAATTTGGAATTTCAGTGCCTTTGGCCACCGAAGATCTTCAAGGCATCCTGAGGTAACAAGACCTTTATCAGGCTTGTGGGTGCTGCTCAGAATGGCAGAAAAAATGATTAGGGGGCTCAGAGCAGCTTGGGATCTTCAGCAGGTTGCAGCTGGATTGCTAGAAAAAAATAATTGGGAGTGACTGAAATTTTCTTGGGTTTCACTGAATTTCAGTGAAACCAGACTGTCTTAGAGGAAGTTCTTACTTTTGGTGAATCAACAGGATTTAGTAGATAGAGCAAGATGCATGATTTTTGGTTAGCTCTGTTTGGAACTGAAAGGAAACAAATGTGCTCCCCGTAGTTGAAATGCTCATTGAAAAACAGATTTCTGAGGGTGGAATGGTTTAAGGAATCCACCTACAATTAGTTAGTGATTTTTAAAATTCTTTTTTCTCTCTGTTTGGACTTACTTTTCACTCCCTGTTGCAGTGAAATTCAAAGGGGTGGTAATTCCAAACTAGCAAAGAAAATCTTTTAAAGACTGATATAAAAGGAATCATCTTGGACAAAAACGATCAGAAAGACATTTTTTTGAGTAAGAAAAAGTCGTATGCTTCAGTAACCACAAAGTAACAAGCAATTCCACTAAAGATTTCAGTATCAAGAAAATAATTTTTTGTTTTATGTCCTTTAGATTATGCAATGCCAAGGCCTCATTTCCTCCCAGGGAAATAGCTGTATTCTCTGCTTGAGACATTAGTTTTCATCATAAAATGGAAATCTTTGTGCTGAGAATGGAGTCCTTGGTCTTGATGCCATCTCTTCTGTCCATACATCTCAGCAGGTGGGGTCAGGTGTCTTTTAGCTTCTTAAAGAGTCCTCTATGCTGCGTCTTTGGTGCAGCATACAAGCTTTTTTCCTTTCATATTGGTGTAACTCCAGCATGGTCCTCCCTGATGGCAGAAAGGTTATATTATATTATGATGATGAATATCAAATGAATCTGCCACCATCCATCCAGTTAGTGAGACGAATAAGATGTCTGATGCGCAACTGCACCTGTTGCTGTTAGGCAAAATAAGCTATGCTTTGAGCAAAAGCTTCTACTCTGCTTCAACCACAGTTTGCGTTACATTTTGCTCATTAAAACAATTAATTTACTGTAGCAAGGGACAAAATTAACATTAAAGATAGGCAAAATTTACAAAAATAACTTAAAGAACTGAAGTAAATAATTATGTTCAGTGTCTGCTGTTGGTTTTCAGTGTTGTGTATTCAGGGAAAACAGAGGTGGTGGATATTGCAGAAGTGTAAGGGACAATGTGTAGGTGAACTCTGTAATTACCAGCCTCTCTAATCTAATTAACTCACAGTGTATTTATTTGCTTTACAATTACTTTCTTTTTTTTTCTTTTAATAATTGAATTCTCATTGGCTAGTAGAGAAAACAAAATCTCACTTTGTTAACAAGTAAACTCAGCAACTCTCTATTCCCAGATCTGGGACAGATGATAATCTGTCTTGGTTTGAATAAATTTTTTTTAAGGTTTTGGGGCTAATGATTAGTGTGACACATTGTAGAATTACCATTTTGTATCAGAAAATTTTCAGTTTTGTAATCTGATTTGTAAACCAATACATTAGTAACTCCTTTCCCAAAAAGGTTAAAATAATTTAGTGATTATCTTACTGTAGCTTACTTCGATGCCTTTCATGTCTGTTATAGTGGAATACGATATATATTGCCTTCTGTTTGTTCTGCAATATGATATATATTGCCTTCTGTTTGTTCTGCATTCAAAATATTGAAATCTTTCCTGCTCTGATGAGTATTGATCATCTAAATATTGCACTTTAGATGAGCATTCATAACCATTTATTTTTACAAATAGTTTGTTATGAAATTATTCCACAGCTATTTTGAAAATGGAGTATTTGCTGAAAATACAGTTTTTTGGTTTTAAGGTTGGAACTGACATTATGAGGGCCGTGACTGTCCGTCTAGCTCAATGACTTGTCCCCACCAATACCCTGTTGCAGATGCTAGGCAAAGCGTGTAACACCAGAGTAAATCAGAGAAGCCCTTCCCCCTTCAGTTTCCAGCAATGAGCAGATTAATGACTTTATGAGCCAGAGGCTACATTAAAACACTGTATTTAGTGGCTGTGAATTGATATCTCTTCCATGAACTTATCTCATCCTCATGAATTCATTTATACTTTTGGTGTCTTGTGAATTTCACTATTTAATCACATTTTGCATGGAGAATGTAATTCCTTCTGATAATTTTGAATTGCTGGCTGTGGTAGTATCACAAGTTTATTCTTCTGTGCTGTGAAAAATAAGGAAAAATTCTTCACTCTTCAACTTTCTTTATATCAGCTATGATGTTCTAGGCATCTGTTCAATCCCTCCAGAGTCAACTTTTTTTTGCTCCAGAGCTGAAGAGATGTAATTTATTGAGTTATTTCTAAATACAGAAGCTGTTCTCTATCTGTCCATTCTGATGCCCTGCTCCACCCTTTTTTGGCAGGGAATGACCAGAGCTACCTGCAGTATCGATGGCAGGGAATGTTGTGCTCCATGGATTTTGATATCAGCAAATTCAGGATTCTTTTTTCCTCTGTCCTCAGTTACTGATCGCAGAACCACAGAATCACACAATGGTAGGGGTTGGAAGGGACCTCTGTGGGTCATATAGTCCAACCCCCCCTGCCGAAGCAGGGTCACCTACAGCAGGCTGCACAGGACCTTATCCAGGTGGGTCTTGAATATCTCCAGAGAAGGGCAATCCACAACCTCCCTGGGAAGCCTGTTCCAGTGCTCCGTCACCCTCAGAGGGAAGAAGTTCTTTCTCATGTTCAGACGGAACTTCCTGTGCCTCAGTTTGTGCCCTTTGCCCCTTGTCCTGTCACTGGGCACCACTGAAAAGAGCTTAGCCCCATCCTCCTGACACCCATCCTTCAGATATTTATAAGCATTTATCAGGTCCCCTCGCAGCCTTCTCTTCTTCAGGTTAAACAAGCCCAGCTCCCTCAGCCTCTCCTCGTAGGGGAGATGTCCCTGTCCCCTCACAATCCTTGTAGCCCTCTGCTGGACTCTCTCCAGTAGCTCTTCATCTTTCTTGAACTGGGGAGCTCAGAACTGGACAGAGTACTCCAGATGAGGCCTCACCAGGGCAGTGTAGAGGGGAAGGAGAACCTCCCTCGTCCTGCTGGCCACACTCTTCTTGATGCACCCCAGGATCCCACTGGCTTTCTTCACAGCCAGGGCACACTGCTGGCTCATGGTTAGCCTGTCGTCCACTAGGACACCCAGGTCCCTCTCCGCAGAGCTGCTCTCCAGCAGGTCCACCCCAAGCCTGTACTGATGCATGGGGTTGTTCCTCCCCCGGTGCAGAACCCTGCATTTGCCTTTGTTGAACCTCATCAGGTTCCTCTCTGTCCAACTTTCCAGCCTATCCAGGTCATCCTGAATGGCAGCACAGCCTTCTGTTGTGTCTACCACTCCTCCCAGTTTGGTGTTATCAGCAAACTTGCTGAGGGTACATTCTAACCCTTCATCCAGGTCGTTGATGAAGAAGTTAAACAAGACTGGGCCCAGTACTGACCCCTGAGGGACACCACTTGTCACCAGCCTCCAACTAGACTCAGCGCCGCTGATGACAACCCTCTGAGTTCTGCCATT
>Ga0065711_1045169_pt1 | contig 13645 bp, 10 predicted proteins | sample Hoacrofraction12_FD_59098 | JGI IMG/M metagenome (GOLD analysis project Ga0065711, IMG submission 59098) | Hoatzin crop microbial communities from Cojedes, Venezuela - Epithelial fraction 12 v2 (version 2) | ecosystem: Host-associated > Birds > Digestive system > Esophagus > Crop | place... | reverse complement strand
CTGGGGTTCGCAGCCAGCCCCAGTGCGGGGTGCTTGGCTGGGGACTGGGGTTCGCAGCCAGCCCCAGTGCGGGGTGCTTGGCTGGGGACTGGGGTTCGCAGCCAGCCCCAGTCCCTCTTGAGAGTTCCCCGCGAGCACAAGCGGGAATGTCGCCGGTCGCCCTCCGATCGGCGCTCCTTATTCTGAGCCTTATTCTGGCTGAGTTCGCTCTGCCGATCCCAACTGCTTGTGGTTGGGGAGGGGGTGTCTGCGCCGGCTTTGTGCAGCGGGCATCCGAGCCTGCTGCCAGGAGGGAACCCCACAGAGACACCCGACTGGGTCATAGAATCACAGAGTCACTAAGGTTGGAAAAGACCTCTAAGATCATCGAGTCCAACCGTCAACCCAACACCACCGCACCATGTCCCGAAGTGCCACATCCACACGTCTTTTGAACACCTCCAGGGATGGGGACTCCACTAATTCCCTGGGCAGCCTGTTCCAATGCCTGACCACTCTTTCAGTGAAGAAATTTTTCCTAATATCTAATCTAAACCTCCCCTGACGCAACTTCAGGCCATTGCCTCTCGTCCTATCACTAGTTAGTTGAGAGAAGAGACCAACACCTGACTCACTACAACCTCCTAAGGGTCGTCCTTACCCAGCCCCATGGCTGGGCACCGGCTGTGGGTACCAAGCAGGATGGAGAGGCAGCAACCCGCCTTCACAGAATGGTAGCGGTTGGAACTGGTAGCAGATCGTCTGGTCCAGCCCCCCTGCCGAAGCAGGGTCACCTAGAGCAGGTTGCACAGGACTGCATCCAGGTGGGTTTTTAATCTCTCCAGAGAAGGAGAAGCAGCATCCTGGCGTGGCTTGGTTGGCATTTGCAGTGGGCCTGCAGCTTGGCGTGCGGCAGCAGTGCCCCTCCAGCTGCTGCCAGGAGCCCCTTCCCCACCGTCATCACCACCTCGGCTGCATCGGCCACAGCCGGCTCCCATGGAAAGCGTCTCTTTTTCTTAGGAGAAAGATTCACTTGTCCTGAAGTCAGGTTAACCTGATGTTCATACACGCCACAGCTACCCCATATTGCTCTTGTGCTGTCTCTTGCTGGTTTTAAATAAAAGCTGTCTGAGCAGCTAAAATACCAGTCCTGCTGAATACTCACTGGGGAAGGCTCTGTCGTATTTGGTTACGGCCACTAACACTGAAAACAGACATCAGGTGCTATTCCACGCGTATGCGTCAGGAGCTATGATTATGGCTGCGTTGATGAGACTACCCAGAATTAAAATAGAAAAGTTGAGGACAGGGAGAGGGGAGAAAAAAATCTCTCCGAAACTTGTCGACATTTTCAGACATGTTGTCATTGCTCCCGCAAGACACAAAATGAGAAAAACAACACTCTAGACAATAAACCGTCTGTATCTGAGAGGTTTGTTCACCTCTCCTTACCGGCTGATATGGAGGAATTTATTTATTTTTGCAGCAGATCAAAAGAAGTTCTCATGGTGAAGTTCAATCATTATTTATTCTGCGGCTTCCTCCTTACTTGTGGTTTTCCTCTGTTTTTCTTTCTGCTAATGGAAGTGGCTACAAACAGTCCTTGTTGAAGACAGTAGTGACACAGATGGAAAGCAAGATTAAAAAGAAGGCCACAAGGAGATATGAGGGCACGACATCAAGAGCACGAGCAGGATGAAAGACATTAGACACAAGGCAGAAAGGAGAACTGATGAGCAGGTGACTAGGCAGAACTCGCAGCCAAAAAATAGAAGAACCTGGCCCTGCAGCTGACATCAATTCTCTTTTGCCCAAGCACATACACAGATGTTTAACCCTACTGTCTGCACACATCCCCACCAAGCACTGGTTATTTGGTTCCATGCTTGTTTGTACAGCAAGAAATGACTTAGAGGCAAAAAATGGTTTAGATTAGGCTTGAATCTATCTGTTTGGTGAGGAATACAGGCAAAACACGAGGCTGGTGAAAGGTCTAGGGAACAAGTCTTATGAGGAATGGCTGAGGGAACTGGGGCTGTTCAGTCTGGAGAAGAGGAGGCCAAGGGGAGACCATATTGCTCTCTACAACTACCTGACAGGAGGTTGTAGTGAGGCAGTTGTTGGTCTCTTCTCCCAGGTAACCAGCAATAGGACGAGAGGCAACAGCCTGAAGTTGCATCAGGGAAGGTTTAGATTGGACATTAGGAAAAAATTCTTTACTGAAAGAGTTGTGAAGCATTGGAACAGGCTGCCCAGGGAGGTGGTGGAGTCCCCGTCCCTGGAGGTGTTTAAAAAATGTGTAGATGTGGCACTTCGGGACATGGTTTAGCAGGCATATGGTGGTGTTGGGTTGACGGTTGGACTTGATGATCTTAAAGGTCTTTTCCAACCTTCATGATCCTATGATTCTATGAAAATAACCAAAGGCCAAAAGTCCTCCTGTGCCCTTCCTGTTACTTCTCCTGAAGATAGTCAAGCAATCTCACAGTGGTCTGGGACGGGATCTTAGGTCTTGCCGTCGCGAAGAAAGAGCACACATGTAGCACGTGAAGCTGTACAATGAGTCTTGAGTTGTACAGGGACCTTGCTGCCACAGAAAGGAGAATGACCTGCCCTACTTCTTCCTTCTCATACTCCTGGCCTAGACCTTCTGCATGTCTTTTGTAGCAGGTTTGTCCACTTCAACACATTAGAACAGCAGAAAACTAATCCAGCGAGAAAGTGCGTCATTTTCTGTTGGACGGAGTTGCGTGGGCTCAGCTCAGGTAGGTGAGCTCCAGAGCTGACAGAAGGAGAGAGCGGACAGGGATGTGAGTAGGGGTGGAGAAGAACTGCTTCCCTATAGTGTTTATCCCTGCCCTCCTCTTTAAATTATTATCTTATGCTAAAATGTACCATTTTTAGAATCATTTCTAGGCACACTGAAGAAATGGTTCCATAAACTTCCCTTCTTTACAGCCATGTGTTTGGGAATCTTCTTTCCTCAAGAAAACCAGGGCTTAAAAATCGTTGGTCACGTTTAATGCTCCAGAAACAAGTCTCCCAACGTTTCTTCCAGTAAATACTCATGTTTTCTACTGCAGCTCCTTCTTTCTCCTAAGCAGCCTGCGGCTCCACTGAACGCAGCTGAGATTCAGCTGGTGAATTTTAATCTTTTGCACAGACCATTAGCTTATACACGAGGGAATAAAGATTGACTTTTACGCCTATGGGCTCTATGTCATAAACCATATCGCCAGGCATCTCCGTAAATACTCCTGAAGGACCCCAGCACGCTCCCACTGAATTAGATGCATTTTTGCCACCGATGCCAACAGGAGCAGCCCACATCTGGCAAAATGAAGAGTCCCTTCTAAGCGCAGTGCCCTGAAAACGCTGCAGACTGACGTGCCAGACTGCTCTTGTTTATCGGTGGAAACATCCAGTGCAACTTGTAATGTAAACCTCAGCTACCGAGTCCCTCCCTGCTTCCAGGCAGCCGTCCAAGGTGTATTTAAAGTGAATTTCTTCTTGACCATTCGACACAGTGTCTCCAGATCCTCCTCAGCCGGTGATGCAATGTTTACAGTGGTTTCCTACTGCATATTTAACCTCATAAACTTGTGAGCCACATAGCTATTTAATCCAGCAAATCCTGCCTGTAAATATGCTTCAGGGAAAGACTTTCAAAACATTAGCAGGTACTCTGAGACAACCAAGTTGCAAGACTCATGAGGTACTAGTTTTCTAATTGAAAGATGGAGAAATCTGGGACACAGAACCTTGTGTTGCTACACCAAAGAGAATCCTAGGACCGGTTTACACAGGCATTGGTGCTGCAGGTTGACTAATCTAGCAGTTTTCAAAGCATGGCCCAGAGATGCCTACAGATCCTGGAAGAACCGCTGAGGCATTCATGTAAGACAGGAGAAAAAAGAAAGGCGGATTTACTGGAAGCAGGTTAAAATTCACAGTACATATGCAGCCCCATATGCACATATGCAGAAACCGGAGCTGCAGAAGGGGGGAATTTGCGAGTGAGAAATGGTTGAAGAGTTCTGGTCTAATCAATCATTTCTTTTCATTGCTTCAAAGATCAAGAGTACCCCAAAATATCAACCCTGTTGAGTAAGCACCATGTTCCCACAGCTAAAAGCAGATGTTTCATGAAATCTCATCTTCTCACTGGTATTGGTGCTAGACGAAAGACAGAGTCCCTGCCCATGGAAGCAGCCTGGAGTTTTGAACACATAATTTCCATGAGTCTTCCAATATTTTTAAATCCGTGAAAATAATAATAATAATTCTTTTAAAAAGTAACAGCACCAAGTGGTTAAAGTAGAGCCTTCATTTCTTCCCCCTGAGGGTGGTGAGGCACTGGCACAGGTTGCCCAGAGAAGCTGTGGCTGCCCCCTCCCTGGAAGTGTTCAAGGCCAGGTTGGAGGGGGCTTTGAGCAACCTGGTCTAGTGGAAGGTGTCCCTGCTCATGGCAGGGGGGTTGGAACCAGATGATCTTTAAGATCCCTTCCAACCTTTACCATTCTATGATTCTATGATTTAAAACCCGGGAATGACAATCAGAAGCCCATCATCGCCGATCTTCTAGCTGAAGGAAAGCAAGGGAACACAAAATCCAGGCAGCTGTGGATGAGAAAAATGAAAGCTGCCGGAGGATGAATAAGCACAGGTGCCAGCCAGACTGACACATGGGGAAACCCAACTCCTTGAGCTGCAGAGCAGGAATAGACCCAGCATCATCGGCACAACTTGTCTCCGTGTTCAGCGCATCGCAACCCTGCCCTCAGGATGCTCTTTCGAAGTGTGAGTCAGCAGATAACACTCCGGTCTATTTTATCCTTCACACTGCAAGTGGAATTGCCTATGTGAGTGAATTGCTAAACTTGTTCTTTAATGAGGACAGCTGCCTAATTAAGACTTGGCTGAGACGAGCCATGGACTTTACACAGGCTACCTAACTGCCACCAGAAGTGTAACAACCTGCATTTGCTGGCAGCCGGGCTACGTACAAGCCTGTGACCTGTAGCTGAATCTACGATGCCAGTGGGAAGAGTAAGTGACTTACAGCAGTTTAATTAATCTTGAAAAAATACCCCCCCAAAAAATCCTTTGCCAGAGATCTTTCACAGGGTTTTCCTTCCTCTTTTCCCAACCTTTTCTGTAGACTTTAAACCTGGGCTTACCACAAACTGACACAATTCCTGTTGTTTTTCTCTCTCCCTCTGACTGACGCACTGTGGATGCAAACTCATGGACCAGCTCACTGCCACCTGTGACAGTGGTCCTGCAAGCAAAGCATACGTCTTTCTGCTGAATTCTGCCAAAAACTAAACTCACGTTCTCCGACCCATTACGCTACTAAGTTTTCTGCTTGTCAGATCAGCCTCCTAAATGCAAACACAATATAGGCCATGCAGTTTTCTCTTCATTTGTCTTTCAGTAACATGAGGCAGAAGCCCTTGGAGTGTTAAATGGATGTGTTTAAATAAATTATTTACTCTGAAACATGTTTATGGCAGTTTAGATGTAATCAGTATTGTTGCAGCTGGATTAAAAGTCATCGAAACTGATAGGTCTAATTGTAACCTATATTGACAGTGCTGGAAGGGACAGCTTAGTGTGACCTTCTGTCCACAGCAGAGATATGCAAAACCACTTAAGGATTCAAAATTCCTGGGTCAAGGGTCTTTGGCTGAGTGTTGCATGGGAAAGGGAGAGGAGTTCAGGTGAGGAGAGGGATGGTAGTGAGGAAATAAGAGATAAGGAAGTTTCAAAAGAACTCCATCAGATTCTGTTTGGTGCCTTTTTGAGAGAAGATGAAAGGAATAGTGTCACTCAATGAAAGGTATGTTCGTATTATCAACCTGACTTGGGGCAATAGTAATTCTAATTTTGATGCAGACCTGCTGCTGTCTCCAGCTGTCTTCTGGTGGTTTCAGTTCCCAATAATTTTTCTTGTGCGTGAGCTGACTTCTCTTCCAGAGGAAACTTGACTGGAAGACCAGCCCAAATGTACTCCAAATCTACAGGAGACACTTAGGTCCCAACCAAAGGCTTGGACCTGAAAATATGAAGATGGTCTTTGCTTGTTTGATTCTTCTGTACTCAGGAAGTCTGCATGTTCTTGGTACCACCTCCATTTCCTGTTCACATTGGTGTAATGTAAGCTAAATTTTAGCTGTTTAGGTCAAAAGAGACAACTGCTGACAACCTAATTCCTGGTCACATTTGCAGAATACACTTCTAATATCAAGCTGTATAACAAGCCCTTTTCTTCTTTTGCTCATCTGTCACCAGGTCTTTTCAATGATGCCTATGTTTGTTTTGCTAGTACAAAACATTGGTGATATCCCGAAAACAGATTGTCTAGGAGCAAAGCAAACTGAAGAGAACGCATTGTAAAACCAACACAAAAGATACTGGGCTGTAATATGTACTACAGCCAGGTTTTGGGGAACCTTCGATCTTGAGTTCACTAAAAGTCATGACAAAAGTTCACGTCCATCAGAAAATCCTCAAAATCCAACTTCACAGAGCATGCACTGACTGTAAGTGTATAGGCAGTGGATAATGCTATAGTGGCGGCGGAGAGATACAAGCAGCTCCTTTTTAGAGTGAGATTGCTTCAGATGTGGGAGAAACCAGCCAGAACACTGATTGAAAGCGGTACTAGTGTTTCTGGATCTTAATGCAAGGAGATGGACGTGGTGTGGTAGTTTTTCCTCTGCAGTGCAAAAGAGCAACTAGAGAACAAGCAGAGAGCAGTGGTCAAAAAGCCAAGAAGACAGCAAGAGAAATGTAATCAAAGGGTCCCTGGTGGTCAGCCAGGAGTGGGAGAGACCCTAGCAGCTGGACCGCTGTGTGGCAACTGGGAGTGAAGAAATTGCCCCTTTTGACTCTGTTTTCAGGAAAACAAGGTTGTGCACGTATCCTCTGCATGGGCAGATTGCGCACGAGACTCTGCACAAGACTGAGTGAGGGAAAGCATTTGTTATTCTGTTAAGTTCTCCTCCAGCAGAAGTCATCCAAAAGAGTCCAGGATGCAAAAGAGTCCACCTGCTTTTGCTCTGAATTGTTGATAAATTGAGGAGTGAAGATGGCTGGATACTGTGCTACTTCAAAAAAATGGTAATTTTGTCCAGAGCAGAAGGAATGTTGACTCAACAGTGGGTGATTACATACAAGAAGCAAATGGGAATTTAAGGCTTATGAGGCTTGCGTTTCATGAAAAATATCTGACACACAAACCACATTGGAAACAAATTTAAAGTCTTGTGAAGTGAAACGTATAAGGGACCGCCTATGTTCTAAAATAGTAAGACACCTCTCCTAATTCATCTCCTCCATAAGTAAAATAGAAGGCAGTGAAGTTTTCAGGCAGATGTCTTTGACATCAATGCTATTTGATCTGACTAAAAATTATTGACTTTGTACTGTTTCTATTATGATATTTCACACGGTCATATACATGTAGCCTGTATGGCTCAGTCATCCTGTACTTCACATCCAACATTGTCTGGGGACTGTTTCCAGAGCCTGAAAACCTGGCCAAGAAATACAGAATCTAAATTGATGTAATTAATAATTACAATGATAATGAAATATAGTTGTGGCCAAAATACCTGGCCAAAGAGATACTAACCACATCCAAAGAAAAAAAAATGTTCCTTCCCCAAGAATAATTCTTATTAGATTTTCCTGGGAACACTGAATATCCTCTGGGCTTTGTGGTGGTTTTTTTTTCTTTTTAAAAATACATATGGGTTTCCATTTTGTCTGTTTTACTTGCCCTTGTGTGACTAAACCAATGCTTTGTTTTTTCCATGGTCCAGAAGCATCTTTCTGTTGTATTTCACCAATCTCAGGTAACTCAGACCAGTGCGGCCACAAGCATAGGGGAAGTCAGGAATGGCAGAGAGTGCAGGATGTCGTGCCCATCCACCCTACTGATGCAAGCAGGCTGAAAAAATCAAGTCTTACTCTCCCTCCTGTGGTCTGTTGGCTTTAAGGCAGTAGGAGGCAGAAGGAGAAGCCAAGACCGCTCGTTTGCTGAAGGCATGTGGTTGAACATGTTAGAGCAGAAGTGGAGCTCTTCATTTATTTGTGTTGCAGTAGTGCCAGTCACGGACTGGGACCCCATTGAGTCAGTCACCATACAAACCTGGAACAAAAGCAGTAATCCTTGAGCTCTGGTTAGCCCCTAAATCACCCTCCTTTAAGGGATGGGGATTTGCATATTTATGGTTGGGAAATAACCGTGCTTTAGTCCATTGGAGCCTCTCTTGTTACAAGCACGCGGGGGGTTGTGTAGATGGGAAGAAAAGAATCAGTGTTACAGTCCATGACCACGTACTGCATCCAGCTCTTTCCTCTGACTGAGACAACTGCATTCCAGTTTCAGAATAGTTATTAAAAGCCCTGGGTTTTTTCCATTTTTCTCAGCCTCGAATAATTTTTGTGACGAGCCATAGCAGCACCCTGTCTTCCTCACAAATGAAAGTTAAGTAAACTATGCTCTAACTCTCCCAGCCAGAGGGAGGACCTGTGACAGCAACTTCTTCCATATGCTCATCTTCTGTTTCCAACTTTCATTTCATAAATAACAGGCTTTCAGAGTTGCCCACTCCACACAGCCCAGCACTGATTTACTAGCTGTATTTCTACAGCAGAGGATTTGCATGCAAAACTAGAGTCAGAGCATTTACACAAGAAGACAGCAGTTAAAAAAAAATAACTGAACATAAAATACCACTGAAAAACACAGGCTTTGCCACTGTAGACACATAAAAACCCAGCTCTGCATGGGTTTATCAATATCATGTTTATCCAGCCATGGTATTGAAAAACACGTGTACTATGCCGACTGCATCCAGGGTTACAGAGGCTGTGAGTCTTCCCAAAAGCACTCCTCAGAGAGCAAACACCAACTTAACACTGACTTGGCATGGTGCCAGGCTTAGAACTTGACCCAAACATGAATTGCTTATTATTAGAGCAAGTTTACAAGTCCTCAGCAAGTAGAAGGAGAAAACAGAGGGAAAGAGGTGGTCAGCAGAGATAGAAATAACTTCTGTTTTTGAAGAAAAAGGGTACTCAGATCTCTGCAGCCAATTTGTGTCGTGGTAAGTCATGCACCTGGTCAGGGCAGCGTGGCCACCAACCACTGTGGTCATTGTTCCTCAGGAAGGCCAGGGCTTCTGTCAAGATGGGCAATGCTGATGAGAGGTTGTCTAATAGTAAACAGCCAAATGCAGAGGCAACTTCTAGTTATTTGTTGCTGCCATCTGCTCAAGTCCTCCCCCCCACCCCTTCTGCTCCTCAGAGTTGGCCACTATCATGAGATTGTCCATGAAACATGTTAGGAAGAACCATGTGTGGCCATAGCCAAGGCCCTGTTTGAGCAAACCCAGAAGGAGAACAGTTTATTCCAGAAAAACATACTTCCTCTGTTGGGAGGTAATTGAGAGAAATTTGTACCTGCCATGAATCTGAGATCTGCAAGGCTGATATCATAGAATCATAGAATGGTTTGGGTTGGAAGGGACCTTAAAGATCGACTGGTTCCAACCCCCCTGCCATGAGCAGGGACATCTTCCACTAGACCGGCTTGCTCAGAGCTCCATCCAACCCGGTCTTGAACACTGCCAGGGAGGGGGCAGCCACAGCTTCTCTGGGCAACCTGTGCCAATGCCTCACCACCCTCATGGTGAAGAATTTCTTCTTAATATCTAACCTAAATCTGCCCTCTTTTAGTTTACAGCCATTCCCCCTTGTCCTATCACTACACACACTTGTGAAAAGTCCCTCTCCTTCCTTCCTGTAGGCCCCCTTCAGTTACTGGAAGGCTGCTATAAGGTCACCCCACAGTCTTCTCTTCTCCAGGCTGAACAGCCCCAACTCTCTTAGCCTGTCCTCGAAGGAGAGGTGCTCCAGCCCTCGGATCATCTTCGTGGCCCTCCTCTGTGCCTGCTCCAGCACATCCAGCCTAGAGGCGCAGTCCTGAACAGCACAGTAACAGCAGGGAACCAGCTGGCATTTCTGTACCTGTTCATGCCTGGATGCTCTGCAATGCCTGAGCTAGCTACCAGCACATGGCCTCACCACCCGGATTAGCACTGTAACCCCTGAGCAAATGAGTCGTGGTCTCTCCTGTGAATCCCACCGTAATAAATTTATCAGTGGCTAATCTAACTGCTTCAGTCCATTGGTTTGAATTTCCCTAGAAAGGCATTTAGACATGCAGGGAGCATTATTAATAGAAACAAAAGTTCCTCCAGCTTCAGGTACCCTCTGAGCTCATTTCAAACATGATCAAGTGCATGGATTAGCTAAAATTTGATTAAACATCTCCAGTGACAGTTAACAGACTCCTTTGGTGCCTGGTGCCTTTTGTAGATCCCTGGATATCTTTTGCACCACTGTTTGCAGAGCCAAGCCTCAAGCAGGTATAGTTTGCTTACATTTCTAGGTAGATTTTGTGACAGTTTAATATTTGTGGTACAAACCCCTGTGCTAGGCACTCTGCACGGGGAACAGGAAAAAACTCCTGCTCTGGTCCTCACTTCCTGGTTTGCTTTAAGTTTGACCATTGATCATATGGAATCAGTCCTGGAAATACCATGTATTTCCTTCTCCCACCTTACTGCATACCTAAGATACCTCTAGTAACCTCTCAAAACCCAAACCTCCTCTTAAGCGCTAACAGCATGTTCTCAAATACTTTGTCTAGACTTGAAATATGTTTAAGCAGCAAAGTCTGAGGGGTAAACGGACAGCATATTTAGTCCACAATAAATTAACTGGAGCGAAGGCTACTCTTCAAGGCCAATACATTCTGCCTCTCCTCAACAGCCTGAGGAGAGTGAGGGAGGAACTGGGTCGACCGATGCTTTCCGCATGTTGCACGGGATCCCCCAAAAGGCTGACGTGATCATCTGTGGGCTCAGACATCCTTTCCCAGTGTCTCTGTTCACAGCTGGTACAAAATATGCCCAAACAGCTACGCTCTCAACTTCAGATCCCCAAACCAACAGCTATGGACAGCTGGGTTATTCAAACACGAGTCTAATTCAGCCCTTTAAGCACATACAAAACACCGATGAACCTCTCTCCACTGCCTGCAAGAAAAAAAGAGGACAGGCATTTTCCTATGCTCTTACTACAAAGCCAGCAAACACCTGAAAATAAACAGGACTGCAGGCATTCGTTACTACGAAAATATTCGAGATGCAAGGCTTCCCTCTGGTGGAAAATCCATGAGCTGACCACTGTTCATTAACACCTGCACTCCAGACGTGAAAAAACAAATGCCAACAGTACGTAGAACATTGCTGTTGAAACAGCAAGCGGCAAGTGCATTCACATACGAGAACAGGATTATGCTTGAATCTTTTGTGTCACACGTAAGGCTGGACCTCTTCCTAGCTGAGGGATTCGCTCTTTGGGAAGTAGTCTGGAGGTGCTAGAGCTGAAGGAGATGAGAAACTGCCCCTTCCGTCATAACTGCTAATTCTGGACTAAACTTTTGTTAGCCATAAGAACATCAGGTACAGGATTTTCCATTAGGGTCTGGGCTTTGGAACAGGTTCTTTCTCTATGACGAGAAATTTGTCAGCCTCGGGGTATGGCTGCCTGCCCACTTGTGGGACGTACTGGGTTTGTGAGACAAGGTTTTGGCACCAGAGGGGGTCTACAAGGGTGGCTTCTGTGAGAAAATGCCAGAATCTTCCCTTTTTTCCAACAGAGCCAATGCCACGAGGGACCCGCTGCTGGCCAAGGCTGAGCCCATCAGCGATAATGGCAGCACCTCTGGGATCAATTAGATAAGAAGGGGAAAAACCTGCTGTGGAGACCTCAGTTACCTGAGAGGAATGAGAATACATGAAAGGAACAACTCTGCAGACACCAAGGTCAGTGAAGAAGGAGGGGGAGGAGGTGCTCGAGACACCAGAGCAGAGGTTCCTCTGCAGCTTGTGATGAAGAGTATGGTGAGGCAGGCTGTCCCCCTGCAGCCCATGGAGGTCCACGGTGGAGCAGATATCCATCTGCAGCCCGTGGAAGGGACCCCACGCCAGAGCAGGTGGATGCCTGAAGGAGGCTGTGACCCCGTGGGGAGCCCCACGCTGGAGCAGGCTCCTCCCAGGACCTGCGGACCCGTGGAGAGAGGAGCCCACGCTGGAGCAGGTTTGCTGGCAGGGCTTGCGACCCCATGGGGGACCCACGCTGGAGCATTCTGTTCCTGAAGGATTGCACGCTGTGGGAAGGACCCACGCTGGGGCAGTTCATGAAGAGCTGCAGCCCCTGGGAAAGACTCATGTTGGAGAAGTTTGTGGAGAACTGTCTCCCATAAGAGGGACCTCAACGCTGGAGCAGGGGCAGAGTGTGAGGAGTCCTCCCTGTGAGGACGAAGGACAGGCAGAGACAACGTATGCTGAACTGACCACAAACCCCATTTCCCCATCTCCCTGTGCTGCTTGGGTGGGAAATTGGGAGTGAAGTCAAGCCTGGGAAGAAGGGAGGGGTGGGGGGAAGGTGCTTTTAAGATTTGGTTTTATTTCTTACTACCCTACCTGGCACTAAATTAAGGTAATCTCCCCAAGTCAAGTCTGTTTTGCCTGTGACAGTAATTGGTGAGTGATCTCTCCCTGTCCTTATCTTGAGCCATGAGCTTTTCTTCTTATTTTTTCTCCCCTGTCAAGCTGAGGACGGGAGTGACAGAGTGGCTTTGGTGGGTGCTTGTCCAGCCAGGCTAAACCACGACAGGGAAGAAGAGGAGGAAAGAGGGGGTACTTGTGAGAGTGGACAGCAGTACTGCATGACCCTGGGCCAATGAATTTTCATGACATTTAGGTTAACACAATCGTTGATTGGTGTGGGGATAAGTGATAGGCATTTATAAAAGAAACCCAGAATAAAACAGCTCAAAACAAAAGATTTTGGAAGATCCACAAAACACAGCTGTAATTTATAGCAATCAAAATTAATGCATCTGTGTTTCACATCCAGACTACGTAAGGCCTTTTGAAGGTTTTGCTAAGATTAACAATAAGCAAATAAAGCCTAACTCACCTATATCTACAGCACAGGAAAATACTTAATGTAATGATACAGGTGGTGGATGAGCACACAGATGCAGAACAATCTGTTGCAGATGGCAGCAAACACACCTAACCCAAGTTCAAGTCCGAATTGTGCCCATGCCTCTGTTGTGTACAAAGTGCAGTTAGTTATATACTTCAGAATCACTGCTGCTACCACCATTTTTTCAGCTCCTCCTACCACCGTTTCACAGGCCACGAGGAAGGGCACAGCTCCAGCTATGGCAGATCTGGACTGAGATGCCCAGCCACGCAGGCAGGTTCCTGCCACCAAAAGAGGTGCAGCGTTTCTGACACCCAGCCAGCCAGCGTGGATAAATCATGAGCAACGAGGGCTCGTGGTTAGGGCTACAAGGATGGTGAGGGGACTGGAGCATCTCTCCTATGAGGAGAGGCTGAGGGAGCTGGGCTTGTTCAGCCTGAAGAAGAGAAGGCTGCGAGAGGACCTTATAAATGCTTATAAATATCTGAAGGGTGGGTGTCAGGAGGATGGGGCCAGACTCTTTTCAGTGGTGCCCAGCGACAGGACAAGGGGCAATGGGCACAAACTGAAGCACAGGAAGTTCCGTCTG
>Ga0065711_1045168_pt1 | contig 13647 bp, 7 predicted proteins | sample Hoacrofraction12_FD_59098 | JGI IMG/M metagenome (GOLD analysis project Ga0065711, IMG submission 59098) | Hoatzin crop microbial communities from Cojedes, Venezuela - Epithelial fraction 12 v2 (version 2) | ecosystem: Host-associated > Birds > Digestive system > Esophagus > Crop | place... | reverse complement strand
CTGAACATGAGGAAGAATTTCTTCCCTCTGAGGGTGACGGAGCACTGGAACAGGCTGCCCAGGGAGGCTGTGGAGTCTCCTTCTCTGGAGATATTCAAGACCCGCCTGGACAAGGTCCTCTACAGCCTACTGTAGGCAACCCTGCTTCGACAGGGGGGGTGGACTAGATGAAACACAGAGGTCCCTTCCAACCCCTACCATTCTGTGATTCTGTGATTCTGTCAAAATCCCATGAGTCAGAGGTAGGTTTATGTCACCTTCCCTCTCCCTGTTTGCACAAATTTGTGTGTTATGCCATGCTGTAGATTCCTTATGGGTCAGATCCAAAGTAAAGTTGGGGAAAAAAATTGTATTTACTTCAAGAGACTTTGGAACAGACTACAGTTTTCATTAGCAATTGGAAATGCAAGTTTTAAGATGCACTTGATTTTTCTCTCAGCAGAACGCTCACATGATTTCACTCTGGTAAAACAGATTAAATAACCCATGCGAGTCACTGATAGACTACATCTGTAACTTTGTTGATATGTTAAAAGATATTTTGAGTAGCATTACCATGCCATCATGAGCTGGGAAATATGTGTATAGATACACATGCAAGTGTCCAGGGGCCAGAAGAAATATATGTACATTTACATGCATATTTACACAAGTGTGTATGAATATATGAACACTGTAAAAAAAGTGTAATTTACGTCAATATGTTTTTATAGTTGCATTTGCCCAGTTTAACGTTGTTAATGATAAAATCATCCTGAAGGCGTTGGCCCCCATCTTGCTATAGTTACCTTTCTTCTTTACCTCTATAGCAGAGTTCTGCTTTCCTTGACTGTACAGTTACATATATCAGAGGAGTCTCTGATAAGCTTACTCATTACTTTAAGAACATAGCATTTTTTTTTTTTTTGCAAAAGATAAGTTCTGGGTTTGCTTATAAGCCTATCTAGAACCACTTTTCTTCATTGTTCATGGCTTTGTCATTATCCAGAATAAAGTGTTCGTAGGAGTGTACACATAATTTTTCCAAACCTTAAGGTTAACCCAACTGCCTGGTCTTTGGCCTACTGCTACTGTTAAAAACAGCATCACAGTCACTCAAGTTCCGACTAAATTTTTCCCACCATACTTAGAACTGCTGTATGACTCCAGTTGTAAAAAAAAAAGACTTCTTGTAAGTAACCTTGTAAGTCATATTCTATGCTCAGATGGACCTGGATACTGCCATTAAGAACACAAGGTCTTACACTGATGATGCCAACAGCCCCCCCCATTTTTGGGGGTTTGATGGTTTGGGTTTTGGCATTTATTCCACCCAGTGATAAGAAATCAGGAAAGTGTTGCCTTAAGGACAGTGTTAGGGATTCCAACCTTTTAAGGAATAAATGTCAATTTTCCTTCAGCTTACTATCCTAAATTTGAGACCCATGTTTGCTCTTGCTTACCCTCCAGTTACCATCAGTTTCATAAATAAATCACTAGAATGCTCAAACTTTTCAACCTGATGAATAGTTTCTTTATATTACCTTTCTCATACAGTATGGTATCAGATTCTGATTCACACTCTCCCATGACGTTACAATTTTTCAGTCATTTATTTTTAGTCTAATTCTTTTTAATTACTTCCCTCTGTAGCTTCATGAGCACTTAAAAGCTAAAAGTTACTGCTTTTCTAGACCATTTCCTACATCAATCAATTTTCTATCAAATAGTTAACTCGGAATGGTCTCCAGAAGCACTGGCTTCTCTTTCGCATAAGGAAAAAAATATGAATAATAGAAAAATACATTCAGGATTTTTCAGAACAGTTAGCCTTTATTAGTGCTGGTGGAAAATGGAAGAATTTTACATTCAGGAAAAATACCTTTTTTCCCTCCTTTTCAGTTTGCTTGGATACAGGAATTTAGCTCACAGGACTGATGTCACATGTTCAGTACCCATTACTACAGGCATAAAGATGATTTGTATTTAAAATTTCTCATTCCTTGTGCTCATTTGTTTTGCAAACAAATCACCAAGGATAAACAAACAAAAAAACAGTGTGTCTAAATCATACAGACACCTAAAATTTTAACTTTTCCATGGCAGACTCCTCCTAGGAAATATTTTCTACACAAGGCAATGCTAATTCCCTAATTTAAGAATTGAATTTTGTCAATCAACATTTTAAATTAACAATGGGCAAGATGGTGTGAGGAGAGGTAGTTTATCTGCCAAGTGAACTGGTGCTAGAATAACCGCGCAACACCATGCCTGGGTAAAAGGAAACAAACTATCAAAGAAACTTTGGCTGATATCTCAGAACAAAGTGAAAAAAGGGGGAGAAGGATTATTTATCTAGTATTTTACAAACACAGGACAGATGTTTTAACTCAGATCATTGCACTCACCACATTCATACTCAGTAACACAAAAGAAGATATGGCAAAGTCTGAAGATGCCAAACAACATTCTGGATGATTTATTCATTGCTATCTCATTCATTATTAATAATAAAAAATGAAATTCTGTAGCAGCACCAGCCTATAAAACTAAGTCCTCCACAATTCAATTCACTGGGTTGAAGAGACATGCTGTGATCTGGCCAAGCTGATTATTACTGTTGTACTGCTTCTGAACTGGTTTTCAGAATCCCTGAATTCAAGGAAAAACATTATATAAGTTTACCTGTGAACTCAAAGCTATTTTTCGCTTACAACTTCTGGCAGTTCCAAGATCAGTTCTGCATCACATACTCTGCAACTCTTCCCACCTTGCTGCAGATCACTTACTGACAGTTCGTGCTAACATATACAATATAGACACTGGTTCTTTTAGAGTTTAAAGTGTCTATAATAAAGTCTTTTCAAAAGAAGATTGTCACACTTGTTTCATAACTCATTTACTGTATTAGGAAATGTACCCAACATTCCTACAACTTGTTCCATATTTTTTCAGGACTAGGTTTTGTTTGTTCTAAAGAAAATTCACTTATTTGTTCATTTGAACTAGTAACTCTTCAGATGTATTTAGTCAAACTGAATTTTAGAAGCTGAAACTCCTGCAAAAAAAGGAATAAACTCTTCCATTTGAGATCAGGTGTTATGCAATTCTACGTAATTCTGAACAACACATTAAGATCAGAAAAAAATTTATATTAAACACACTAGATATCATAATACATAGCTTTCATGCTCTACCTTATTTATCATCAGTCTTTTGAAACACTCCATAAATATTAGAGCATATACTTTCATATCTTCTCCAAGATAGATAGATATGGGTCCATTACTGTACAGATAAGAAAATCAAGTTAGATATGGTTTACAAATGAGACATCGGAAGCTTTGTGACAGGATGTGAAGAACTTAAGACTACTGAATTATTGCTGCTTAACTGCAAAACTATTCATCTGTGGTTTTGTTCTGAAGAGTCATTTTAAATACTGCATTTGACTATGCATTTTTGTATGCTAGATTCTATTAAACAAATTCATTCTATCACTTTTCTGCAGATGAAAGAGATTGAGATGAAACCGCTTCTCACACACAATTTGGTCTCTTTGATTACATTTACAGGCCCTTCAGTCACTCCAAAACCCCACTAGTCTTTTACTACAGTTTTCAAGCTGTGACAATTTAGATAAGTGAAATGTTAAATAGCTCATTATAAGTCCACTTCTGCACCATGGGAATTGATGGCAGCATTGCCACTGACTTCAATGAGAGCTGGACTACAGTTCGAAACACATCACATATATATTCATCAGAAAAATTTAAAATTCAGAGACTTTCAAAACTTCTTCAAATCAGTTTATACTGAACCAGCCTTACTATAAACCAGGAAGATGTGGTTGGCCAGTTTTGCAGAATGCTACAGAAAGCTACTGAAAAGCAGCTTTTCTTGTTCTGTCATTTTCATCCAAATCTCTTGTTACGACTTCTCTGACAAGCAATTATCAGGGACTGAAAAGTCATTTCCAACATACATAACATAATTGAATAAAAAGAACAGGGAACAAACAACATTCAAAATTGTCTTCCGAGTCAGGCAAAATATTTATCTGCTAGAAACTGATCCCAGTGTAAAGCAGCAGCCAGAATGCACATAATTTAAGGTTCCAGCTTATAAGAAGTCACACAGGCGAAGAGCTTTGGTAATCTAGTGCATAAGAAAATCGTCCTGTGTAGCTGGAATAATGCATATTTCAAGTGGGTATGCATTTCATTCTCTCTTACTTGAATCTAAAGATGCAAAGTGTAACCAGCCTTCTAAATTCTGTATTTTACAGACTGTTTCTGTTGTCCTGGCAACATGAAAATGCTACTAAATCTCCCTGTGATAAAGAACTAGATATGAGTAATACTGAAGATCTGTAAGAATATTCAGAGACAAGATTACCTTCTATCTTAATTTACTTTCTATGACAAATATAAAGATATCAATCTACACACTCAGCATGGTGTCTCTTAAGCAAGGAGAGAAAATCCAAAGCTTTAGCAACCTTCCCACAAGTCTTGCTGACATAATTTTCAGGATTCATTACATGGAAAGCCCCTTTAAAAAGGTAGGACTAAGACACCGTACCAATGAAATGGGAATATAGCTCCTTTTCTCAGCGTTCCTATAGAGCATGAAGCAGTGTGGACACGATACAAGGCAGCAGATAATTCCTCAGTGACCCAAGTAAAGAGGAAAGTTGATGGCTCTTTTCCTTGAAAATCCTGTCCTGCACAGAAAGGTACTCTGGAAACTCCCTGCAGAGAATGACTTTTAAACCTTATCTGAAAAATGCAGTAGTGAAGACACGGACATTATAAATGCATTTTTTTCCATATGAACAAGTTTGTGTTTTAAACTTCTTCCCTCTGTTGCTACAGAACTGTTGTGTTGACAGAGGTGTCATGGAAGAAAAGGCTACCATTTTCTAGATGACTGTCTCTTACCCTTTATCACTGTAACTTAGTCATCTTTTCTTCAGAACTACTTTTTGCACATGCTACAGGGTATTTGGAAGGTCAGGAATCAGCATTTTGCAACTATATATTTCTTCCTTTTTTGATTGTTCTTTTTTGTATCCACCAAGATTTTTCACTTTTCTAGTTAAGACATTCAGGAGGGTAGCTTCCTACATTCCGCAGATCATCTCCATTTAACATTCCCCTGGCGATAACTAGAGCTCAGGTAACATATCACGTTAGAGACACAATTGTTTCCAGATAAAAAAAGGATCTACCTCAAAATACCATGCCTAGAGTGCTGAAAGTTGCAGCCACACCTTAACATCAGTTTGAGGAAGAGTACAATATTTTTAAGAAACTGCATGTCAGCTGAGGTCTTTAAGACCTTTTGCTCTACTTTGGAATAGTCTCATTTAGAGCTATTTATGTGTTTAAACACACATAATGGAAGTTTCTTTTAGTGATACATGACAGAGATTAAATGGTCACTTTAAATGTTGGCTTTCTTTTAAAATGTATAGCCTTAATGAATCAAACATCAGCTATTTCTTCGCAATTATATTTTTGTAAGCTCCATATTAATAATGCAGCACTCCACTCACTATACAGAGTAGCCCTTATGTCAAACATAAAATAGCAAACACTTATGTTCATTGTTGGCATCAGCTGCCATTGAATCAGCGTCTTCATATAAGCCTCTGAATCCAACATTGCAGTTGTACAGAAACAGTACCAAACAATCACAGAGGTTACAAAATTACATCCAGCATATCTTCTCTGTACTTGCTCATGCCATCTTGGTTAGCTAAAAGGAATTATGGCTGAACAGCCACGACTAATTCCAGGTCTTCTCTTTGTATTTAAGTATTATGTTACTGTATAGTTCAACTTTTTTTGTTCAACTGTGTTTTAGCCTAGCAAAGCTACTAGAGTAAAAATAAAAGCACATTGTACACTTAAAATTCTGATCAGGAACCTGCAATATATTTAATTTCTTGAATGAAATATGGCCAGGGAACTTGGATTAACAGCACCTCCTGTGTTCAGCCTTTAAGACCATGGGCAGTCAAGGTTTGGTTCTTGGTTTCCAGCTACTGTTTCCATTCTACTCAAGATCTTGATCTGTGGAGTTGATTAGAACCATACTTACGGCCTTCCAGATACCAGAGCAGAAGTAGGTATTAATGTTTGGATGGACAAAATTAATATTTAAAGATTATTTCAAAGGCAATTTGTTTTCTGGAAAACTGAAAGAAATAATCAGGTTATCTTCACAATTAAGTTGATTGTATTTTAAATACAGCAGACCTCCACTAAACTGCTATCTGTTTTGTTTCAAAATTTCCATTTAATTATTCAGGTCATCATTTTATATTAGGTTTGTTCATGAAAGCTTTGTGCATAACAGTATTTTCAGAGGCTAGATCCTGGAGGTGGAAGGGAATTAAACCCACGTGGAGAGCTGTCTGCACTTATTGGAAACAGAAGGGTTTACTTGATACAAATGAGTATATTCTGTTTTACACAAACATTTGGCCTCCAATATGTCCTGGCTTTCAGAAGTTTATTAAGCACACATTGCATTTCTTATCCGAGTTCTAACCAGCTACTGTTCTTAGGCCAAACACAACTCTTACGGTTTCCATAACAAAAATTACTATTTCCTTTCAGTCATAACAGCCCTAGAACATCAAACCATGGGATATTTCTTCTTTCTAAATACTAATTCAATTTATCTTCAGAATATAGTACTTCATTTAGAGATAGCTCCTTTAAAACAAAAAAAAAAAAATCAGAGAGTAGGTGTGAAATTCTGACATTTGTTTTTCAGCTCTTGCCTCATGCGGAGCTAAATGGTGTTTACAGGTCAAACAGCATTTGATTAGACTAGTTCTGGTTATTCCAGGTTGTCGGTGAACGAAATAGCAATAGTCAGGAGTAGGAACTATTACTCCTTTTCAATTTCATACCTTGAAAGTAATGGTAGGGCACTCTCTGGAATTAACTTTAAGAAAATAACTAAAATAGCCATCAAATGAAAATACAGGACAACTGACTTCAGGCATTCAATGGAAGGTACCATTCCTCAAGAGTAACCTAGTGCCAGATATAATTCGTCTTTCATTCACGGGTTTAAAATTGAAATCTAAACCCTCAAATGCAACACTTTCTAGTAACAATATATAGCCACACATCACATCCCTGTGATGCTTCAGAATGTCAGGGCATCGAAATGCGCAGACCTTGGTGTAATCCGTCTTTACCATCTGAGGTTATCGCGCTCTAGGGCGTAGCCAGTATTTCAAGACTACAGGGTTTCGTGCTGCCCTAAAGCCAAGGGCCAAATCTAGACTTATGGACAATGGCAGCTGATGAGCTAAATGTGCAAAAGATCTACTGTCACTGCTTTTAAGTCATTCTGTGACAACTGTATGTCTACACTGCACACAAGAAGAAAAAATACTTTAAAAAGTACAAACCAAAGAGAAAAGCAGTTTGTGCTAGTAAATGGGAGACTTGTGACAACTTTGGCCTCTCTACTTACAGATGCCCTCAAAAAAGAACACGGTGCCAATCCTACTCTGACACTACACAAGGGGGTTAACCCATATGCTAAATGCACTCTGGAATCTTATTAATATTGAAGTTGTCATGCCTCTAGTTCTTTACCTCTAATCACACAGATTATGTCAAATATTAACTTGTAGGACCGACTAAAACTGGGAATAACCCCATTATGTGCAACACTATTCAAACTTTTAGAGGTGATACTGCAGGTAGCATAAGCCTCGCTGTAGCTCTAAAATTTGGCCTCTTGTGTGAGTTTAAAAAAACGCAGCAGAACATCCTCAGGTGATTTAAGACAGAAGTAGTCGTCCTGGGAAAACCTATAGAATTGATGACTATAAACTTTACTTTGCCAAGACTAGTAATCTTCCTTAATATTTCCCAGGAGACAAAAAGATACTATTGCAATTTTTTCTATTAGGTTTGTCAAAACAGATTTGCACTAACTCACACTTCTCCTTATCACTGCAGGCTGTGAAAGCAGGCTCTGTGAGCACTGTGGGCTTTTCATCACTGGCATTTTCCATCAGTGAACTTGGCTCTGGCTGGCAGTGATAACCTGCAGCACTGTGCCTCCTGCATTCTTCTTGCAGACTTCTACACCGTTTCACTTCACTGCTGGCTTTCCACTGATGTTGTTTTCTCTCATCATCTGTCTCTATGCGCATGTGATCACTGCTACTTTGATGTTTAGGGTCTTGCCTTAATCAGTGTAAAATATGAACACCATAGATAAACAGATTCTACAAAAAGAAAACTCATCTAGAAGAAGGCTCTATACTTCTGTTGCATACACAACAGCTCTTCTACCTAAGTTCGTTACTATATATGAGAAAGGCCTTAACTCCAGATACCTTTCAACATACCCTAACGCTACCATCCTACGTATGTAAGGTACCTCTTCGTTACTTTTTATAGAAGGGCTAATATTGCATAACTGCCAAATATGAAATGATAGCCACTGTAAAGTTCAGAAAAATAGGAAAATCTTGTGAAAAATGAAATCTCATCACTTTCCATAGTTTATTCTCAACCCTGCTTAAGACAAGGACACTGACCTGAATTCCTTGAGAAAACTGGGAAAGAGAAGCTTTATGGAAGTTCCCTCCATATCTACCAACTTTTAGATGAGCTTTTCCATTAAGTGAGCTGGAATCACTTCTTTAAAACAACAATCTAACAACTTGGACGAGCACACCAGGAAAGCAAGCAGTGGAAGAAGTACAGTTTCAAGAGAAACAATGCAACATAGGTACTTTCTTTCATTTGTTCTGGAACTGTTAGGAAATGGCCAGTATTAGAGCCCCTCATGAGACATGGTGGTTTTGCTGTTTTATTTAAACAATATTGCAGTTTTCTTTTAATGTTTTCTTAAATATCTGCTATATATTTGAAGGCTTAATTTTTCTTGTTTGTGACAGAAATATTCAGAGATAAGCCTCAGACATTATTTTTAAGGCCTGACAAACAGTTTGGTTGCTCTTGTAAAAGAAATACGCACTATTTTGGAGCCCAGAGTTATACTGGCTACATCTCAGCCCCAGTGCTGGAGAACACACCCTGACCACAACCCAGCTGCATGCCAGGATAAGATGTGAACATGTACTTTAGTGTCCTATAACAGTAAATCCAGACATGGAAAAGCTTGAAGCTTCCGTGCACCTCCCTGCAGTCCTCCCTTTCCAGGTTCATCAGGGAAGGAGGACTGAGCATTACTCTGCCAGCTGTACCTGTCCTTAAGTGTAGACACAGCCATTTTCCGCAAACTGCCTAAAGCAAAGTCAGAGAAACCAACACTCTGGCACAAACCACATTCGGAACAGTTCAAAACTGAATCAGCAAGTGATGCAACATAAGTTGATTAATTACATGTACATAGCACAGGTTTAAGCTTCTGCCTTAATTATAGGCAAAAGTTCCAAAACCAGTTCTGTTAGAGAATGGACATTTTGAAAAACTGCAGAAGCCATCTTGCCTCAAAACGTTGAACATGTTTTGCTTATGTAGCTTCTGGTTTAAAGTCTCATTTTGAAATTGATTTAGTTCAGCCACCACTTTTGGTAAGCAACTGACACAGCACCTTGTTTCTTATAGATGCTCAGGCAGCATACTTCACTGGAAGGATCAAAGTACATTACTATTACAACTTCTAAAACAAACCCCTTCTGGGTAGTACAAATGTCTATTCATAATAGACAAAAATAAATGAAGTTTAGGTTTACATATTAGTGTGTGTATACGCATAAAGAGACTCATAAAAAAGACTGAATAAGTTTAGAGGCAAGCATTAAGGCACTTTGTTACATTCAAATGTCAGTTCACCACTTTCAAGGTTAAAGATTTTTCATGCATCATTTTCAAATAATCTCTAAGTATTCAAGAATTTTGCACAGCCTTGGTTGTATTTGAAGTACTCTATGTATTACAGCTGCAGTTAACTCTGAAGTGCGCCAATGCCAGAACGACAAACCATTCAGTCTAAGGTTCAGTTTGGATGACTACGAAATTTTCACAACAGCAGAACTCTGAGGCCAATTAAGCCGTTACAGCCATTTTAAGGTGATGCAAGTTCACCAGTTTACTCTGATGTTAGTAGAATCTGATTCAGGCACCTTGCACTGGAAAAGATGAGGCACTGTTGCAGGAATGCCATGTTGCTGTTCCAGAATTGTCCCAATACAACAAGCCCATGAAATCAAAACAATTAATAAAAAAGTTTTGATTTTTCCCCTACCAAATATCATAATTAATCTTCTTTGACTATGTTTGATAGAGCATATTCCATTTGGCATACGGATATAAGTGGCAATGAATTATGTCTATAGAGATTCATTCTTTCTGAAGTCCCCAAAATACATTCAAAGCTTGACAGATAAAATGAATATAATAAACAATTTATTAAATTGAAATGCAGTCACCTCTGGGGTGAACTGCAGTATTAATATTTTCTCCTGTGAATGCATCATTGTATCCCTCAGAGATTAGTATTATCTGATTGGAGCTTGGCTATAAAATTGCTTCAGGATCCCTTTGAACAGCTGGAAGAATATCTCCTGATTTATGATGGCTAAAAAAAAAAAAGGTATAGATGTTGCTCTGAGTGAGTGTCTTCACTGGAGGTAATACAGTTTTTCAGCATAGCACAATATAGCACTAAGAACGTAACTTGGTGTCTGGAAGGCAACGTCCTATCAGTCAATTACAATGCTAACACTGAGAAAGCTGCTGACCAGTGTCATCAGATCTCATGAAAGCTTTAACCTGGTTAGAGGAACTTCGAAATTACATTGTCTCCTCTTCAAAACAAGATGATGATCTCTTGCTCTAGTGACTCTGGCCAGGTTTTCCTTTGCTGCCTTTTTTTTTTTTTTTAAACAGTCATGCCCATTGCATGCACTTTTTTACCTTCTTGTGAGGTTTAAAGAAGTTTTGTAGGGAATTAGGAACAGAAGTTGCATTGTTCAATTTCATGCTAGGTTTTTTTAATTAAAAAAAAAAAATTTTCTCTAGAAATACTTCACAGTATAAAGCATTACTTTTACTTAGCCAAACAGAATTTACATTATATACATAAAAAAGTAAAGTACATCTGAATAAATTTTTTCCTTTGGAAAAAATACTAGCTTTCTGCAGCACTGGTATTAGAGGCGATATGTCATCCTCTGCTTGTTTTAAGTACTCTATTTAGTAAGAAATTGGGATGTTGATTACCCCATGTTGTACTGTTAAAGAATCGTACAACTCATTTCCTCTAAACCAAAGAAACTAATACGATAACAAGTCACTATTTCTTCTAAAGAATAGTTCAGCAGGACGAAATGTTTTAAATTGTATTTACATTCCTTTCGTTTAGAAACAGAAAGTGAAAACAATCCCATAATTTTTAAGTCTAGATTATTCTCTGATATAAGACCTAAATGCAGTAGAACATTAAAGCTAGCAACATTTCACTGAAACATTTGTGCACTTTTCTCATTGTATCTTATGACTGCTCACCCCTGCACTGACATTCAAACATGGGAAAACAAATTATATGGAGAAGAACATCACCACTTTCTCCCAGTAGACATCACTTGCCACATCCCTCTTGCCCCAGGAGTCCCACTAATAACTCAAGTTTTAAAATAATTCAAATAGAAGATTAAAATATAGGCAGACCTTTTTATCGCCTTACTACTATCAGCTACAGTCTGTTGAAAAGTAAAATTACTAGCATAATGCAATGAAACCATTTAACAGATGTGCCTCCAAGGTGCAATCAGGTTTAGTGCTAGATGCTATACAGAATAACTAAAATGACATGCTGCTTCTTGCAAAGGGCACAAGTCTTCGCTTCCTTTTTCTCCACTAACAGTTTTGCTGTGAGTTACTAAAATCCTATGCAATTAATTATGCTTTTACTATGACCAAAACACTAACTGATATTTTGCATATTTTAATGGTTTCTACATACTTTTTTTACCCCTACCATTCTGTGATTCTGTGATACTGCAATTTTCCACAAATACATCAATACAAGCAGAATACACTGCACTTACTGACACACCCCTGTATATCGAATAACAAGTAAAATAAAAAAATCCAACTCACCTCTCTCCTCATATGTGCTATTCATTGCTCAAAAGTAGACAACTGCCAAGTTCAGATCTAGATTTTATCTGAATCAGGTTCATTTGATCTAAAAATAAATCTCTGTTTCCTGAGAGCATTCCAACTAGTGCAGGCATTCCCTCAAGCCCAAAAAATTAGAATAATATCAGCAGAGCTATTAAAATATGAACATAGAAATGGATCATCGAAAGGATTCGGGTTGTTTGGGTTCAGGTTGTAAATTCTACAAACGTAATTCCAACTGCTTACTTTACAGCAATATTACTGTAGTGAATATCCCTCCTTAGAAATAGAATCAGTTTTTATTCAGCTTGAGGGGGAACATTAATGCTGTAATTTCTTACCACTTTGCAGCTTTGAAGGATAACAGAAATGAAATACACAGGCAATTATTTTAGTTCCTACTTGAATACCAGTTTTCTTTTATGTGCATTTTAAAAATTCCAGTCTGATATATCCAGGAGAAGTTTCTCCTCAACTCTTTTTATACTGCCAAGGCTAACCACACACCTCTCTGCTTTTTTTTTGTGCAATCAATATTCTATACCTACACTGCTGAGGAAGCTGTCTACTAAAGTCTCAGTTTGCTTCTCCTCCATATAAGCTCCAGATTTCCCATTTCTATTCCCATTCTCTTCTTGTCGACTCTAACATTAGGAGTCACCCTGCAACAGGAAGGAAGAGATCTTTGGTGGTGAGAGGAGGCACCTCAAACACTTTGGGTGTGGGTTCCCTTCCCCTCCACCAGATTCCTCTGTTCCCTGGGGTGAATTCCCTCCTACTTCTTCATCTGTAAAATGGTAACACAGGTGGGGAATGCTAGTAAAGAGACTCTAACATGTGGATTTAAGACACTTGGAAGTGCTTAGATAACACAAATAAAACCAACCAGGCAGAAGTCAGCATAATATCCTGCATAATACCCGACCTGAGGGACTATATGATTCCACTTCTTCCAGAAACGCAGTCTGAGAAAGTCCAGGTATTTACTGCAGTCTGTTCTCACAGTATTTTTCAACTTTTATACTACTTAATTTGCACAGGTGATAGGTGCTGAAATGCCAGTTGTGTAGGATTGCAGCCTGGCAACAAGCTCTATTATATGAAATAAACAAACATCAAGGTCTTCCAACCTTTTCATCTTAAATCATTATCTGAACTCACAGCATTTGAACAAAGCACAAGAACAGTTAGATTTGTGCTGACAGCAACAATAAAGTCACAGAATCACAGAATGGTAGGGGTTGGAAGGGACCTCTGTGGGTCATCTAGTCCAACCCTCCTGCCAAAGCAGGGTCACCTACAGCAGGTTGTAGAGGACCTTGTCCAGGCGGGTCTTCAATATCTCCAGAGGAGACTCCACCACCTCCTTCGGCAGCCTGTTCCAGGGCTCCATCATCTTCAGAGGGAAGAAATTCTTCCTCATGTTCAGACGGAACTTCCTGTGCCTCAGTTTGTGCCCATTGCCCCTTGTCCTGTCACTGGGCACCACTGAAAAGAGCTTGGCCCCATCCTCCTGACACCCACCCTT
>Ga0065711_1045167_pt1 | contig 13647 bp, 9 predicted proteins | sample Hoacrofraction12_FD_59098 | JGI IMG/M metagenome (GOLD analysis project Ga0065711, IMG submission 59098) | Hoatzin crop microbial communities from Cojedes, Venezuela - Epithelial fraction 12 v2 (version 2) | ecosystem: Host-associated > Birds > Digestive system > Esophagus > Crop | place... | reverse complement strand
TTGTCTGCAATTCGCCTGCCCTGCCCCCCCCCCCCATTTAGGCTGCTAAGTCAAACATTGAGTGTGATTAATGATGACAGAGATTACTGCGAGCATAAAGTTCAAGAGCTGAGCTGTTTATTTGTTTAAGAAAGTTGTTTTCTGAGTGTTTCTCTATATATCTAGCCACATGCTTAGACTGAAATACCCCAGCACAGTCACTGGTTTGTACGAATATTGTTTTGACAGCAAAGAATGCTTGTGAACATCCAGGATGGGGAGGGGAAATACTCAGTGTCTTAGGACTCGTTCCATTTTCATGTGGTCTGTTCTTGTATCAGTGGCGTGGGAGGAAACGCCGGTTGAATAATACTGAGGAGACACTGTGTGTGAAAGTACACTGGATCAGGTGAGTAGCGCCAGAACATAGGCAGCTTCTGTCCATCAGCAAATACTCACTAAAAGAAATCCAAATTAAAACCTTTCAGTTATGAGAGTAAAATTTGGTTCTTCAAGTTGAAAGCATAAGACAGGGGATGGCTGTATCCCTACGCTGGCCAAGAACTCTGCCTGATGCCGTTGTTGACAAGCCAAGTCGTGGATTTATATAGCTGGCTGCATATATCTGTCATCCTGTTTTGCAAAAAAATTGGGCCAGTTTCTCAGGAGTGAGATTTGCTGGAGCTTTTCTTCATCTTCTCACACCTGGGACCAAAGTTATTCCTAAGCTATGCACCTGCAGTTCCCACTGATGTTTCAATTACAGGTGTATCTGAGGTCAAGATTTGACTCATGGCCTGTAGAAGCAGAGCTTTTGATTATGTCCTGGGTACTGGGAAGGCAAAGTGAGTCTTCCTTCAATTCAGCGTTCCCCCTGGCTGGCCATTCTTGTTTACTAAGTTTGACTTAACAGTTTAGATCTGCTTATAACTGAAATAAATTTCAGCTGTTAATCAAAATAAATTAACAAAAGGAGGGAAAACGAAACCTGCCTAAATCACTTTCAGGTGAATCTAACAGCTTTTCTAAACACCACTGCACTTGATTACTCTGTTGCAAATTTTCAGCAAGGGCTCTGGGAAGGAGTATGGTGTTTAAATTATTGCTTCCTTTTTAAAGTTATCCCCATGATACACACATCAATTTTTTATGAGAGCAGTTCCTTTGAAAATTATCTTCTTGTGTTTTCTTTCTTTCAAAATTTATTCTGAGAATAAACTGATTTTTCATTGTGACACACTTTTCTCCAGAGAATAGCATTGTTTTTCTTTTATTATTTTCTGGTTCAGTCCATTTAAGTCACGCTCCTCCTCCACTTCCTTACTGCTCTAAGCAGAGTCAGGGGTTAGTTAAGGAAAGTTGTGTCTGAGTTGTGTCCAATTTTAAGCTTCTGACTCAAAAAAAACCCACCCTCAAAAACTCACCCTTGATTTCTTGTTCTTAATGGGTTGATTGCCAGATTATTTCTTATTTCTTTAAAATTATAGCACTTGTTTCCTGTTTTCAAAGGCTAAAATCAGCCACTTAAGCATGACTAAAAAAACCCCAGAGTGCCTAAATTAGTGTGCATAGTTAGAGCAATAACAACTCTATCAGACTGCAGGTGTCACAATACCCACACACACATAGAGAAAACTGGAAAACAGGAGGCAGTCTTACTGAACCCGAAGGAATCTTTTATAACAGAGTTCATGCTTCTTAGCTTATGAGGTCAGGCTACAGAAAAGCAGCTGACACTATGATATTGAAGGCTCCAGTGGTTTTCCTGCAGGAATAGATGGATGACCTGGTTGTTTTATATTGCTGACTTTGTCCATTAAAACAGCAAAGTAAAAACTGGTTTTCCTCATGTGGGTTTCTTCTTAATGAAATTTGCTCCTTGTCATCAAACCTATTTGTATGCTTTTTTTCCCCTCGCTCTCCTTTTTTTTATAGTCTCTGCATGTCCTTACTTCCCGATTTTGGTTGTCAGGATACAGTTCAGCCAAGGCTAAAGTGCTCTGACACAATCCATGCCAAAAATAAGGAGAAAATAAAACAAATTATTAGACTTTGTATCTTGCCTTATCATTTCAGTGCGATGTTTAATTCCTATTTGAGCTCCTCAAATTCAGAAGAATCAGAAATGATCAGAAATATTTTCGGATAGTAAAATTCAGGCCTATTATCAATGCCAGGTTTCAGCTTTAGTGACTGAATTCTGAGGTGTTTTGTGGGAGGTTCCACTTAGGTCAATCCCCAGAATTTAATGCAAATATTTTGAGAGGAATCACATCTCTTACATATTTGCAGAACAATCTTAAAACAACTCCTCTTACATATGGGTCTACCATAATGTTTTTTTTTTTTTCCCAAAGGTAACTTTGTCTTCATGTCCTCAGAATTATCAGGATTAGAAACACAGAATCATAGAATGCTTTGGGTTGGAAGGGACCTTTAGAGGCCATCTGGCCCAACCCCCCTGCAGTGAGCAGGGACATCTGCAACTAGACCAGGTTGCTCATAGCCCCATCCAACCTGGCCTTGAATGTTTCCAGGGATGGGGCCTCCACTACCTCTCTGGGCAATCTGTGCCAATATTTCACCACCCATATTGTAAAAAATTTCTTCCTTATATCTAGTCTAAATCTACACTCCCTTAGTTGAAAGCCTCGTCCTGTTGCAACAAGCGCTGCTGAAAATATTTTCCCTTTCTTTCCTATAGGCCCCCTTCAGGCACTGGAAGGCTGCTGTAAGGTCTCTCCGCAGCCTTCTCTTCTCCAGGCTGAACAACCCCAACTCTCTCAGCCTTAAAGGTTAAGACATAGACATTCATCCAACATCCCGTCATTTCCTCACTGTTCTGATCAGATCAGTCTTGCAGACAACTCATCATATAATTTAAGGATAGCTGGAGTCTACTGTTTCCCCACTCTTTCTGCAGCCGTATCACATATGTCAAATTTATGTAGACAGAAGAGCTTACTCATCAAGAACTAAATCCTTTATTTGAGAAAATGAAAGCTCAGAAAGAATAAAGTGCAACAGGAAGGAATATTTTCAGAGAGCTTTTGTTATGTGATAGTAGCTTCTTTGAAAAAGTTGTTTCACTTTTTTTATGACCTGTTTATGACTGCAGAAGAACTGCAGAAGAAAAATGCTGACCAGTACACTCTTCCCCTGATCTGTCTCCTGATAAGAGAGACTGCATCAGCATCAGACAGACCAGAGAAGCTGTTTTCTGCAAAATCCTGTGCAAGTCATTTACCTGACTGATATAATTCCTGTATATATTGTGCTTTACATATTACTTTCTTACTTAAAAGACTTTTTTTCCTCAAACACCTCCTTTTACAGGCTGTATACATACCATAATTCCAAGCAGTTTAATATCTGAATGATCTAAGCATTCAAACAGATAGAACAACCCAGCTGAAATATTTCTTAGCCAGAGTAAAAAGGCAGCTGAAGTGAAAAACTTACCTGGCACTCCTGACTAGAATCAGGTTACATATTTGTATCCTTACATATTCAATTCTGTTGTTTTAGAGTTGGAAGAGACCTGTCTTAAGAGTTGTTTGAAACGTGATTAAAAATCTCACTAGAAGGATGATTTCAGTGAAATTCTACTACTTCAAATTTGAATCCTATTTTGTTTTGCTTTAAGCTCCCTTGAAGCCACTCTCAGGCTGTTCCCCAATTTGACTTGATTTCCAAGCCTGAACCTCTGATTGAAACCCAACCCAAAAGCAGCTAAGAACATCCTGGTCTGTGTTCACTAAAAGCTCCGGTGACTTTGAATCCAAATAAAACATTGTGCAGGGAACTTGTGTTGCCTTGGGTTAGCTACTTCTGAGCAGTTTCTCACCTGCAGGCCACATCTGTCTAACTCATCAGCAGAAATGGGCATATCTGTGCCCAGGACCAAACTGCTATGAGATGTTCATGGAAAAGCTAGGAAATCCCTGTCACTCTGTATAACTATTAGGCAATCACTTTCCCTGGGAACCTGCTTTTGCAGGAGCAGACAGGCTGTCAGCCCTGAAAGTGGTCTTTTTGTTTATGTACCTTTTCTGTTCTTCTGTTTACTTAAAGGGACAGAATTGTCAGCTCTTGTAAGGCTGGGCTGCGTAACCGATGGACTATCCACCTCAGACTTGCATTTTTTAGTTTTACGTTTTTTAAAAAGAAGAATCTTATCCAAACATGGGTGAAATGGGCAGATTTATGAAGGCAAAGTGGAAAAGGAAGTTTATGTTTTTTGTAGGGACTCACTGCTGTGTAAATGCACTGGAGGAATCTCTTGGCTGTTTGGGCTTTTGCATAACAGCTAGAGACCCAGAGCAATTAGATTTTCTAAGTGTAAGCAAGAGAATCTGTTTTGTTTATGCAGAGAAGTCCCCTAGAAGAGAGGCAGGAGCAGAGACATAAGTAGTAAGCTCATATGTTTGGAAAGAATACAATGTACTTATAAATATTATAGTGGCGTCGCTATAGTTAAGGGTCTGGCAAGATTTCTGTTGTAAACTCTTCTTGTCAGAGGTACAGGACAGAGCTGTAAAAATTCCAGGCTGCAGCTTGGCATGTTAGGGCTCAAGGCAGGAGCACAGGTTTCCCTCCCACCCCCTCAATAAATTGGCACAAACCTGATTGTCCACAGGGAAGTGATATTAGGCAGAGCCCTCGCCTTTCTCTCTGAAAAGCAGATGATTTGTATTCCTGTCCTGTCAGAAAAACTGGGATACTGAAAATGTGCTGGGACATCAGTTTGTACTGCAGAAAGGAACACCAGGGTGTTGAGGTATGGTAGGTGGAAACAAACTATGCAAATGACTGAGTCCTTTCATGTTTGGATCCAGTCTACATGTCTCTAGATGTATGGTTTGCCAGAGAGAAGATCATGCAATTTTTTAGGAAGTTGCCTTCATAGGCAAATGCTGCAAAGGGAATGAAAACCAATGAATGATCTTAGAACTGAACATTTCTTGAGTCTATTCGTGGTTTACTGGTTGCAGATTGTTAGTAGTTGAACTTAATGACAAAAGGAAGCATCAGGATCTGTTCTTGATCCACAGACTGAGGCTGTGATGTTTTTGTGTATTAATTGGCAAATCTGGCACTGGTAACAAAGGCAAACTTAACTAGGAATAAAAAGGAATTCGTCTGCAATAAATTTAGGCTATCCAAATAACCAGTGAGAAAAATAATATTTTACATTTGAACAGTGTATATGCTCTTTAAATTCAACAAAAAAGTCATCAGAAAAAGTCCACTGTGTTCTGCTCAGCCAAATACCTTAGTATTCCTGCACACACTATCTCTGAGCTTGGTCTTTACCAAACAGGAGCTGAAAATCCATATGCAAAGGATCAAACTGAACACTGAAAGTTTTTATACAGGAGATGGTAGATACATATGCACTAAACATATTGATAGCTATAATTACACAGGGATTTAGGGACCTAGTTTTGGGGCTAACAATTCATGTGAATGTCACCTGATCTGGTCTGCATGGCTTATGTATATATTACTAACCATTAAATTATCATTAATATTGTTACCTTTTGGTAGTGGCTAAAGAGGAATGAATTCTGCTCAGGTATCAGGTTGACAAGAGAAACGCCACAAGAGACATCTTGAACTGCTAATGCAGAAGAAAAGATCATCAAGACAATAAATCAGTAAGCTATGCAAAATGTTGCAGCTGTGCCAAAAAAAGATTGTAGACTACAAAACATGTGATTTTACCACGATGGTTGCAAAGAGAATTTAAGCTGAAAAATGGAATTCCGTTTGTTAATTTTACTATAAATCGTTAGTCAGACAAAAATCTCATTTGCTAAAGGCACTGCCCCTTCAGCTTCTCTGCCCACTGTGTAAGTTCAGTGCCTGCAGACCAAGTTTTGTACAGATGTACATCCTGTGCAGCCTCACTCAACTGAGTGATACAGGGTACAAGGCAGTGCTGGAATTGTCCCTTTGGATTCAATCTGGCTTCAAGTAAATGTCACCTGAAGAAGCTATGGTGTCTAGTGAGGTGGTTTCTCTCATTCTGAAGTGAGGAAGTCAAGATAAGATGCTATTGGCCTAAATATCCCATTAAAGTGATATTTGGAGTCTGGCTTAAATGCAGAAAATTTGGAGCCGACTGACTGTCCAATCTACACCAAATCTATTTTGCAAAACAGTGGGATGTGGAAATAAAGTGCAAAGTAGGGCACAATAAAGCTGTCGATTTTAATATAGATCTTTATAGATTAGATGCCTTGTTTCTGCCCGTAGAAGTAAAATCACTGGAGAGAAAAGGCTGATCTATTCTGCTTCACAGTAATTCCACTCAGTATTTACTCCTTCCTTATACTGGAACCGGGAAGCCTATGAGTCTAAGGTAAGAAAGACCCTCAATTATTCATCCTTTTTAAGTAAAGGCTTAATCAATATCCGTAATTACCTACATAGATCAGCGGGTTTTAATTCTAAAAGACAGAGAGAAAAAATAGAGATCTAGTGGCTGGAAGCCGAACCTGTATTAATACAGAGAGGAAACACAGAACATATTTTTAAAGGTGAGGGTAATTATTCATTAGAACAAATTACCATGGGGATTTGATGGATTCTCCATCCCTTGAAGTCTTTAAATCAAAAACGAACATCCTTCTAAAGCTATGACTGAAGTCAATTTGGAGTTACGGATTTGCAAGAATCACTGGGTGAAATTCAAAGACCCATGTTATACAGGAGGTCAGACTGAGGCTCATAACTGTCTGTTTCCTGGCCTTAATAATTTCTGTTGCTAGAGGGAGAAGAGGTATTCATGTTCTTGATGTTGTACCAATAACCAAAAATGTCTACAGTCTGATGTCTGAATTTCAAAAATAGAAGACGAAATTTTTGAGTAATAGCTGACTTCATTTTGAAATGCTTTTGTGTAGCTCTGTGTACGTGTTCATTCACATCACTGGAAAAGATATCAGTGGTCTTCAGCACATGTTGTCTAGGAGATAACAAAGAAAGATAAATAGACAGAATGATTTTTACTAATTTTCTTTTTAAAAAATCAAAGAATCTCCTTGAAACTGCTTGGCTTGGCGCTGTGATTTAGTGACATTTATAATTCCAGTGGTAACTACTCATTCCTTTCACCTAGTTTGCTTTGGAGGAGACATTGACCATATGTAATATTTAAGTTGCAAATAGCTGTAGCCTTATAGCTAAAACAGAAATTACACTCTGAAAAATATATGTGAAGGTGTGGAAATTCATTTTTCCCTCTGAACTAGGCTGCAGCCAGATCATGTCTAACAATATCCTCAGTGCTACGTAGGAGCACTTTGTATGTGCGCGCTTACATCTGTATGCGTGCACAGATGCATGCATGCGAGTGATGTGTCATTTCAGTAAAATAAAGAGAGAGAGAAAAACCATGGAAAATCCGATCCAGTACTACTGAATTCCTGGACAGGTAGTGCATGCATCAATCTCTCCTCACTTCACATTCTCAGGACAGTTCAGTGTGCCTGAGGCCTCAGAGGAATTTTTCTCATATGCCTCCAATGTTTTTATGAGACTGCCTTGGCAGGAAATACATATGTTCTTAATAATGATTAAAAAGAATAAATTCACCTTTCAAAATCAAAGTGCAAATGGCATAGCAGGTGTAATTGAGGCAAATGATTATGGTATTTGTCTGTCTTTACAGAAAAAGCTCAAGAGAATTTACTATCTCCACAAAGGTATAATATTTTTAGTAGGTCTTGAGTACATGGTTTGCCAAGAATTCAAGGCTAGGTATAAAACATACCATTCAAACTATGAATATGAACATTCAACTGGGGTGAAGAACAAGTTTTCAAAAAGAAAAACAACAAACAGAGTTTGAAATAACCAAGGTATAAACTCCCCATGTGAAATCCAATGGGGCAACTGAAACGAAAAGGAGCGTTCAGCATGGGATTGCTGCACTGCCAATACAGGAAGAAAATGGATTTTAGGATCAGATGGCTAGCCTAAGGTCCACCTGATGACGTGCATTTTCATGTGATTAAATAAAGTAGATAAGGAATACACACTTTGCATGCAGGTCTAAGTATCTTTAGATAGCATGTAGGTAGCTCTTAGTGTAGTTCTTTGGGGCAAAGGACTGTATCTTTGTAAGTCTCATGCATATTTCTGTGACGTAGTGAGAAATTCCGGTCCCTAGTGTTCTCCAAAAGTAGTTTTGAGATCAGACTCTCACCCAGCATCACCTCAACCCTTCCAGCTGGCAGTGTACATCAGAACAGTTATGAAGAATATAAAAGAGAAACAGGCAAATTTAGACTCAAAGCAGCGCATTTGACTAGCACTTTCCTCCAAACTGGGGTAAAGAGGATGGAAGGAGAAAATAACATGTTGTTCACAGATTTCACAACTCCGATTCGTGGAATATTTGTTATAATTATTTATTTTATTTGCCTATCACCATGGCAGCTGAGTCTTTCATGTATAAAAAAATTATTAGAAACACATTGGGGCCACATTTCATGAACTCTTGCATGTTACTTTCTGGTGTGTAATTGTTTCTCCTTCATTGACTAGTAATTAAGCTGCAGTATGCCTAGGCTTGCAAATCCAGCAAACTTGGAAAATTCCTTTAATTTTTAAAGTTTGTTTGTTTGCCAGGTGGTTTTTTTTCCTCCAAGCTTGTCCAACTTTGAAAATTACAACTTAAGTAAAACCAAAAACATAAGTGTCATGGATCGCTGAGGGATTACCTTACCACATTAATATTCAATAATGCCAGCTGCCCTTGTTCAGCACACGAGGGCCTCGATTCAGCAGCGTGATGAAATGGGGCCCAACAGTTTGGTGGAGAGAGCAAGCTCTTTCTCATGGAGCTGGTCAACATTTTCAAAGACAGATTTTTTTCCCCCCCAAAGTACACAGACAGCTTAGAACAGTTTCTGGTAAGCAGAAGAGTTTGGTAATCTCCCCCAGAAATGTTATGATTTTAAAAGTTGGAAAAAAAATCCATCAACTTCCATAATTTTCAACCCTGTCCAGTGGAAAAGTTTCCAAAGTTTTCTAACCATCTTCTTTATTTTTGCCTCTTTTTTAGCTTCTGCTGACCAAACTGCCTTTGTGATACATATATTCTACCAACTACTGAGGCATATGATGCATGTGAAGGGGAGAGAGAAGACTGAAAAGTGGGGCGCCTTACAGTTCTGTGAAAGGTTTTTTTAGGTCAGGCAGTATTTTGCAACATATGCATTTGCCCAAAGATGCTCTGGTTATAGACCCTTGCTGTGTTATATTTCGCTTAGCCAAGAGGTTAGGGATGCTGAAGATGAAAACAAGTTTTGCTGGAGCTAGCACAAGAGTTGCAACAAGCCAAGCAAGCCACTTGCACAGGTAGTTTCCCATTTACGCATCGGTAAGGAAAATGAACTCCTGCTGAGAAGTCCTATGTCACTTTAAGGCTAAAACTGTAGGGTGATGCCGTTAACACGGTGAAGCGCAAAAAGGATGATTGGTTCTAGGGGAGGCGATGGCGGGGCTGCTGAGTTTTCTTTCCCAAAGCCTTCACTTGTTTTCTAGGCTGACTGCTTATGATTTTGTTAGACTCACTTGATCGGAGGGATGGGGCCCCTGCAGCTCCTTGCGGAAGGAGCACTGGGACTCAGGGTGAGGGCTGGATTCAGGCAGGGTGTTTTCCAGTCTTCAGGAAATGAAGATGTAGCACTCTGGAACCATGAGCAGGAGGAACGATTTGTTTTGCCAGGAGCGATGGGAGCGGGGACGCTGGCCTATCTGGCTGCTCCTAGGGGCCGGAGAGCAGGCAGGCTGTGGGGAGGGAGCCATGCTGGCAGCTGAGCCCTCACCCCATGTCTTCTCGCCATCGGTACCTCGGTGCTCCCACGATGCACAAGTGTTTCCAGATGAATGGATTGTGTCCAAGTGTTTGCCTTTTGGCTATTAGAGCTGCGAGAACAAACAAGTTTTCTCATGGCTAACTGACTTCCTTCGATTCCTTCCCCCCCAGAAAGTTGCTTCTTGTTTGTTGTGCCATGACAACATCACTGTGCTATCCAGAGCGAGTGTGTTAATACAGGAAGGGACAAATCCAAGAGGTTTGACTGGCAATTTTTAAACTCCAGATGGCCATTCTCCAGCTACCTGTCAGCCTGAATAGGAAATAAGTCTCCTGACAGGCTCACTTCCTTCCGTTTGCATTGTTTTCAGCAAAAATAGTTTTTTAATAACTCCCATAATAATGTTCCTACGAGGAGCGGCCTGTAAAAGTTAGCCTGAAACAGGACAAACATATAGCAACGTCTATTGACTTTTCACCTATTGGTGGCCCGTAGCCAGTGGGCTGCGGCTGATTATTAACAATAAAATAGGAAGTAACCTTAGATTAAGTACTGCTAAGAAGTGCCCAATATCCAGAATTCAGAAGCAGAACCTCAGCTCGGAGTGTTTAGGGAGGCTGGTGAAATTAATAAAACAATTTTTGTCACTGATCTTTTCTAATTCGTCAAATCCTCTTCATGTTGTATTTCTTCACAGACATTTCATACCTATTTGCTGTCCACTAGTGTATCACAGCTGAGAATGTGTGGAGCAGTAGTTGTCTTTGTTTAGTTCGCTTTTAAGCTGACTGTAACTTTTCTTCAGTGACTGCTCCATTGTTCAGCACTTATACTTTTTCCCAGTATGCCCATACTGTCTTACCTTATGCCAAATGTTACCAGCATTTCTGAAGATTCCCATACACGTGGCAGTGGTACTGGAATTCAAAACCTGCACTTCAAAGGGCACTTCAAAGCTCTTCTGATTTTTTGTACTGTCTTCCATACTTCCACACTTGTGCCAAGTGTTTGATCAGAGCCAGTATGTGTAGCCACCAATCCTAGGGATTCTGAGACATGAGATTATTCTGTTCTGTTCTATTCTACACTAGCTTTCCCTACCCTTTCATACCCTTTCATACCCTATCCTATCCTATCCTATCCTATCCTATCCTATCCTATCCTATCCTATCCTATCCTATCCTATCCTATCCTATCCTATCCTTCAGTTGTTGTTTTGCGCCATGGCCAATAAAGCATATTTTAAATGAAAGTGATGTAACCATGTGTATTTACTAAACTTTATGACTGCAATAAGAATAATCTTTTTTAAGCAGTTTTTTCATATAGAGACCAAACAAGTCAGATCTGATTCAGTACAAAATACAGACAATTCTGATTTGAAGCCATCAGTTTCAGTATACTTTTACTTTGAATTTTGGTAGACCTGACTTGCTAATTTAAAAAGAAGACCTTACTTGCTAATTTAAAAAGACCTGACTTGCTAATTTAATTGGAATTTAAATACCAAAAATTGTGTTATTCCCCCCTCTTCCCCAAGATTCATCCACAAAAATGGATCAAATCCAGTACCTCTATTGTCTTTTGTCCTTTATGCCATATAGATATATAAGTGAATATATACATAAAAGTTTCCAGAAGTTTCAAAAGTTGCCTACATCAGAATATAGTTTTCCACCAGATCCACCAGTAGAACCTGGTAGAAATTGTTCCTTCACATTACAGTAGCCTTCCTGCAAGTTAATTGCACTTTTGCACAGCTTAGTTGTTTCTTTCTAAAGTCCATGAAGCATTCCATATGTTCTCACTAGCTCACACTGTAGCTAGGGATTTTCTTTTGGTCTATATATAACAAGTAAACAGTCCAGATATGCTCAGATTTGTTTTGAAAACTTTCGTCTGGTTAAAATGAAGGATATGACATTTAGAAGTGAATTTATGAAGCTAGGAACAACAGCAAGGAGCAGCTGGGAAGAGATTCAGGGGCAGAAGTATTATCTCTTAACAGCCTCCATTTGTATGGAGTGCTGATTACTTCGGAAAAAATCCATGCCCAACTATCACTTGAACTCGGACCAAGAATGATTGAAAGAAAGGGGCAATGATAGGCTGGGAGTGTTGGCTCGAGTGCTAACTGTGGAGCACATTGCTGGGGATCATTCATTTAATTTATCAAATCGTCAGCATAGCTACATGTCTGCAGGCACCCCCATGCAACCCACCCTGGGATTATATACAGTGTGCAACTACACACAGCTGCTGTGTAGGGCAAAGCTTGTGGGACAGCTGAGGAGGGGGCAGAGGGAACAGTCTAAGGAGGGACACAGGCAGAAAAGTAAGCAGCAGGAGGAAGACAAGAGAAAAAAAAGCTGTGTAAAGCAGGACTGTAGAGTTGGGGTGGGAAACCGTACTAGGTCAGGCTGTGTGACTAGGGGAAAGACTGTGGACACAAGAGGTAAATAGAGCCATTTCTTACACATTTAATAAAACCGGTGAGGAGTGAGCAGTAGAGGTAACAAAAAGGGAAGCCCCAGGAGCAGATGATGTGATGGGAGAGGAAGTCCCATTTAGAGGCAGACAAACAACATTACAGAAGGCAGGAAAGCAGAGAAGAGTTTGTTTAGGGGGAGGTATGGCATTACTCATCGGGAGAGCCAGGACGTGTAAGATAAGGTCACTACTCCCCATTCTGCTGTATGTCCTCTCCTCCACAAGTGCCTGCACACCTCTCTGTGTTTGTGCCCTTGTGCTAGGTAAAAGAGTAAGGAACAGGCTTGGCATAGCCCAAATATGTTGTCGACTGAAGACAGGAAGCCTATGAGGAACCAGCTGTCCCTTCCACATTCCTCTTCTTGAGGAGCCCCCCTTTACGCCCCTCTCTCTAACTAGCAAGGTCCTCTGAGGTTTCCAGATCTATCTCCAGAGAAACAAAATCCCCAAATCAAATCAATAAATACATATAATAACAGCAGGAAGGATATGATGGGAAGAAGTTAATTAGAGAAACTTTAGCTGACATTTGCTATCATAATTTTTGCTCGATGAGAAGAGCTCAACTACACGGAGTACAGAGTGAGTTTATAAAATTTGGTGAGGGCTACTGAAGTTTTCTTTTGCAGTTGTACAAAGTCCAAGGCAGGCTTTATATGGCGCATGAAGAGTTTGAAATAATCCATTGCTATTGTCTTTAAAGTCGTGTACTACAGGCCACTTAACCAGGAGGAGGAAGTTGATGAGGCCTTCTACAGGCAGCTGCAAGCAGCCTCACAATTACAGGCCCTGGTTCTCATGGGGGACTTCAACCACCCTGACATCAGCTGGGAAGACAATACAACTAGGCAGGCGCAATCCAGGAGGTTCCTACAGAGCATCAAGGATAACTTTCTGATGCAAGTGGTGGAGGAACCAACAAGGAAAGGTGCTCTGCTTGGACCTTGTATTAACAAACAAGGAGGGACTGGTGGAGGATGTGAAGGATGGAGGTAGACTCGGCTGCAGTGACCATGAAATTGTCGAGTTCAGGATCCTGCGTGGAAGAAGCAGGGCGATCAGCAGGATCAAACCCTTGGACCTCAGGAGGGCTAACTTTGCCCTCTTCAAGGACCTACTGGGAGGAATCCCGTGGGCCAGGGCTCTTGAAGGCAGGGGGGTTCAAGAGTGCTGGTCGCTGTTTAAACATCACTTCCTCCGTGCTCAGGAGCGGTGCATCCGCCTGAGAAAGAAATGTAGCAAAGGAGGCAGGAGACCTGCATGGTTAAACAAGGAGCTTCTAGCGGAGATCAGGTGGAAGAGAAGGGTCCATGGAATGTGGAAAGAGAGGCAGGCCACTTGGGAA
>Ga0065711_1012860_pt1 | contig 13647 bp, 15 predicted proteins | sample Hoacrofraction12_FD_59098 | JGI IMG/M metagenome (GOLD analysis project Ga0065711, IMG submission 59098) | Hoatzin crop microbial communities from Cojedes, Venezuela - Epithelial fraction 12 v2 (version 2) | ecosystem: Host-associated > Birds > Digestive system > Esophagus > Crop | place... | reverse complement strand
CCTTGCCGTCCCCGCAGCCGGCACGCAGGGTGGCTGCGGTGTGCGTGGGGCAGGCGGTCAGTGGGGGCTGTGGGGGTCCAGGGGGTTGGGGTGGTGCTGGGAGAAGTGGCGGCCATCGGCCCCGTGCCCGCGGCGTGTCCCCGCACCGTGAAGGCCGGTTGGTGCCGTCTGCCGCGGCCGTCGGTACCGGCCATTGGGCCGTCTGCCGGCACTGTCGGTACCGGCCGTTGGGCCGTCTGCCGCGGCCGTCGGTACCGGCCGTTGGGCCGTCTGCTGGCACTGTCGGTACCGGCCGTTGGGCCGTCTGCCGGGGCCGTCGGTACCGGCCGTCGGGCCGTCTGCCGGGGCCACGGCAGAGCTCTCGGGCTGTGACGCCCGCGGAGCAGGGCTTCCACTGCGCTAGGTGTTATATCTGAGAAACAACACGGCTTCTGCGTCTGTGCACGCCGCAGCCCGGACCGGTGGAGTCGCAGTGACGTGCTCTGAGGCACCCCGGTTTCGGTCAGTATTTTCCGCTTGCCCGTTCTGCACGGGCTGCAAGCGACGGCAGCTCTCATGCTGCTTGGCCGACTCTCTCCGGTGGTGGGGCTGAAGGCTCCGTGCTGTGGAAAAGGTCGTGGAAAGCGGCTGTGGACGAGGGCGCGGAGGCAGGCTCTGTGTCACGCCGCCTTCGTTGCAGTGTACCTGGAGACGTACGGCTGCCAGATGAATGTCAGCGACACGGAGATCGCCTGGGCCATCCTGCAGCAGAGCGGCTACGCGCGGACGGAGCGGCTGGAGGAGGTGAGGTGCCTCGGTGCGAGGGCCTCGCGCCGGGCCGGGCCCGCAAGCCCCGGCTTGCGTCTGGCGTGCAGTCCTGCAGGGCGCTGGGATGTTTGCAGCCCAAGTTTTGTGGAGTAAAGGAAACTATTTACCAAGCGTGCTAGAAAGCTGTGGGCTGGTTTTTTATTTTCTTTAAACTGCTGAGTTTCCTCTCAGTTGGAGAGCAATTGGGCACAGCGGGATGCTTTTGGCTCTTCTTTGTCTGAGTTTACTTCTGCCGTTCAGTGGAAGACTCTGCTTGTCTCCCGTTAGTTTCTTGCACCTTTGTTAAAACCCACCATGTAGTTGGGCAGATCTTTTCCACAGAATGAAGTGAGTTTTCTAGTCTGCCTCTTCAGGTCACCGGTGTGGGGCGGGAGTAATTATTATTAAGGCAAAAATTTGCCTTTTACAAATTCTTCTTCCTGTTTTGTTGTTTTCAATTTAGGCAGATGTGATTCTCCTTGTCACCTGTTCCGTGAGGTAAGGAAACTTCTGTCACTGCTGAGTCGGGACAGTTTTTGGGGACTTACTGTTTGAAAACCAAGGCAATAAGTGTGCTGTGTGAGAAAAAGGGCACGCAGATGTGGAACTGCCTGTGTAGCTGCGGGTGGAGCTGGCTGGTGCTGCGGTGTGTAACATTAATTGTGCAATGAGTTGCTTTTCTGTATGGTGGGAAGTTCTTTGGTAGTGTAAGCTCTGTGTACACGGGCATTTAAAGACCTGCAAAGATTTGTGCTTCAGTGATATATTTTTTTTTTTAATATTCTTCTGTCTTCTCTTGAAGTGACTGTCTCTGTGGCGCAGGGACTGTACTTCAGAAATGTGGGAAATACATTTAGGGGCAATTTGGGATATAAATATACGGGGAACTTTGCGAGTGTTTTCTGAATGCAGATGATACCGAATGCTCGTTGTCGCTTGCAAGGCAGCTCATATTGGCTGGCTAAGGCAGGCTTTTTCTCCGCAAGAGCTTAGTCCCCGAGTTGTTTCTGCAGTGTAGACGCTCCCAAGTGAGTGAAATGATGGTAGATGAGATGGAGTCAAGACGTAAGCTGCACACCACGGACGGCATTGCGTGTGCCATCAGATCCATCGGGTAGATGACGAGTCCCTGTCCTCAGCTGAATTCTCCTCTCAGAGCACTTGGACCGCTTCACGCTGGGGGACTGTTGAAGTGCAGCAGTCGGAGTAACCACTGTTCTCCTGGCTTCCCAGGGAGAAGGCAGAGCAGGCTATCTGGAACCGCCTGCGGCACCTCAAGGCGCTGAAAGCCCGGCGGCAGCAGGCTCGCTTACCTCTCCGCGTTGGGATTCTAGGTACCTGGCGGTGGGCAGCAGCGGGCAGCACACACTTTGCGTGCACCACGTCCCATCCTGCTGCGTCTCCTCTTCCCCGCTGGCGACGCCAAGCCTCTTCTGCAGGGTGAAAGCTGCTGGCGAAGGGGTGCCAGCTGTGACGGAGGGTGGGCACTTCCTCACAAGGACCCATCTCCTTTGGCGGCAGGCTGCATGGCGGAGAGGCTCAAGGAGGAGATTCTGCACAGGGAGAAGCTAGTCGATGTTGTGGCAGGCCCCGACGCGTATCGTGACCTTCCCCGGCTGCTGGCCGTGGCAGGGTCTGGCCAGCAAGCTGCTAACGTCCTGCTGTCGCTAGATGAGACTTATGCGGATATTCTGCCTGTCCAGACTAGCGCAGGTGGCACGACGGCGTTTGTGTAAGTACTGGTTTTTTCCTGTACATGTTTCTGTAGTGCTGGTTTGGAGATACTGCCGTGCGGGAAGTGCAGGCGTGTCAGTGACAGCGCTGCCCAAGAGATGCAGGCCTGGCTGCGCTCGCTCCCGGCAGCCCCGAGGCGTCAGTCTGCCAGACTGTGCGTTTGCTGCTGCTTCGCTGTCGGACTGAGCCCTGGAGAGTCTGCCCCGCGCTCTGGCTGTCTGCAGGCTTCTCTTACTCTCCTTTGAGACCTTTGTCTAAGCCTGATGCTGCACCGAATGATTTCTGTCCCACTGATGTCTGTGCCTTTGCAATGTCTGTGTCTCTCTCCTGACATGTCCTGCCCCAGGTTCTCCTGTTTGATTCTTCTAATCCTCCATGCATTGTAACTTCTTTTAGGTTGGTTCCATTTGTCTAGTTTTGATAATAAGGTTCCCAAACATGAAATCAGACTCTGTTCCATGTGGCCATAGAGTATGGAGAGGCAGCGTCACCCTCTGAAGGGGACGCAGAAGGGCCTGTCACCACTGCCAGATTGCAGTGCAAGCCTGTGCCTCATTAGTTGCTTTCCAGGTTTCTTGGAAATGTGTATGGAAAATGAGGGGGTGTTAGCTAGGGGCGAGCAGAAGCCAGCTCGGACCGGACTGGAGTGTAAGGGGAAGCTGCAGGGCTGTGTTCAGAGCTGGTGCTGTGTGTGCTGCAGGCTGGGGGCGTTGGCTGACGGCAGCAGTGCTGGGCCAGGTCACAGCAGGGCAGGGTGCAACACAGATGATTCTGCTGGAGCGATTGTGGTATGACCTGTACGCTTTGCCTCTCGGCAGATCTGTCATGCGGGGCTGTGACAACATGTGTAGCTACTGCATCGTGCCCTTCACCCGTGGCCGTGAAAGGAGCCGCCCCATTGCGTCCATCCTGCAGGAAGTGAGGATGCTCTCGGATCAGGTGAGGCAGAGCCTGCTTCCCACCTGCCCCAGGCCGTGGGCGGAAGGGTGGTCCTCGGGGAAGGTGTTGTCAGTGATATGTTTGACTGATGCCCTTTATCTATGGAGATGAGGTTACCTTAGGGTTCCACCAGCGGCTTTTTGATTCCCCGTGTAATACTCCGAGGCAGACAGGGGAGGGAGGGCTTCCCCTGGAGACTCCTCCTTGGAGTAGAACCGTGGCTGCCCGTGCAGCTTCGCCATCCTGGCCAGGTTATATTTTTTCCTCTGTGTTTACCTTTGTAGGGAGTGAAAGAAGTGACCCTTTTGGGTCAGAACGTCAACAGCTTTCGAGATATGTCCGAGGTGCAGTTTCAGTCGGCTGCTGCCCCAGTCCTCAGTCGTGGCTTTAGCACAGTCTACAAAGCTAAACCAGGAGGCTTGCGCTTTGCACATCTGCTAGACCAGGTTTCTAGAATTGATCCAGAAATGAGGATCCGTTTCACCTCGCCACACCCCAAGGATTTTCCCGATGAGGCAAGTGTAAAATAAACACCTGGACCTCTGGTTGAGGGCAGGCAGGCAGCTCTGAACTGCTGGATGCGGGCTGTGCTTCCTTCCCAAAGGGGACGCAGAGTCACAGAATGGGAACAGCAGCTCCTGGGAGGGGGACTGTTTGCACTAAAGCCAGCAGGTTTGCAATTTGCTGGCTTTTACCCGGGGAAGACTCTCCCCCTTGGCATCCTGGTGGAGCTGAGCTGTCTGTGACGTTGTCTCCTGATTGCCCATCACAGGTCCTGCAGCTTATCCAGGAGCGACACAACATCTGCAAACAGCTTCACCTCCCAGCCCAGAGTGGAAGCACACGAGTGCTGGAGGCCATGCGACGAGGGTGAGCGATCACCGTGGGCAGCCCTGTGCCCTGCTCTCTGCTTTAGGGTGCTGCTTTCTCCTCACTGACGTCATGGTTTTCTGATTAGCGAATCCGTGTGTTGTTAATTGCAGATACACACGAGAGGCATATCTGGAGCTTGTACACCACGTGCGCGAGTCCATTCCAGGTAGGGGCTCCCTGTGCCTTGGTCTGAGCTCAGCACAGCTGCATCTTCCTGTCCTTTCCGGAGTGAAGCGTTCCTCTCCTCTGCGAGGGAAGTGTAAAGCTGTGTCTCTCTTGCAGGAGTGAGCTTAAGCAGCGACTTCATTGCTGGGTTCTGTGGAGAGACAGAAGAAGATCACCAGCAGACCGTGTCCTTGCTGCGGGAGGTCCGCTACAACGTAGGCTTCCTGTTTGCCTACAGCATGAGACAGGTGAGTGCGGGACCTGAGGAGAGGACTGTTATCTCGGTGCATCTCGCCTAACTCCTGAGTGCTGCTTCTCATAATAAGACATACACAAAAAAAAACCTATTGAAAAGAATAAAGACTCGTTATATTGGTAGGTTTTTTTGCTGGTGTGCAGTCCTTCACGGGTGTGTGTTCCTGCCGGAGCCGCCTTGACGTCTGAAGGGCTTCCAGCTCCTTTCTGTGAGCGTCAGGGTTGATCAGTGCTGGGGTGACCTGGTTCTGCAGGTGCTGCAGAGTGATTGCAGTGAAGCAGCCATATCTGCAGAGACCTGGCTGCAGCTACATTTTTCTCTGTCGATAAGAAATTGTGCTGATGTAGCTGGGCTCCAGCCCAGCTATGGCGACTCTGTCAGTCGGATCTGGAGAGAACTGGTGAATTTTCAGAAGGTGTTTCCATGAGAAGAGTGGATAGTTGACAAGTCTCCTTTGCAATGCTCCCCATGGTGTAAGATGCTGACAGGGAAGAGGACAGGAGGTTAGGAAACAAGGAAGCAGAGGAATATGGATCACCTTTTAGCACATGGGACCAGAAGGAGTAGACTCCATTGGCTGTCCCTGCGGGCAGACAGGCAATAGGTACGTCTCACACAGGAGATGCAGAGCTGCTGTTTCACACAGGCACCGATACTCAGTGCCCTACATCAAACCTCCTACAAAAAGGTGATGCAGGAAGAATGTGAGGAAATCGAGGATGTTGCTGGTTCTTAGCACCTGGAGACTTCCTGGAGAGTGTGAATACAGACTGAAATGTGTGGAAACTGTTGCCTGAAGAGCAGCCAAGGTGGCTGGGGTCAGACCAGTTTCTGATCTTGGACTGCCTGGTTGCTGAGGAGCCACACTTGCTTTGTCTGTTTACAGAAAACCCGGGCGTATCACCGACTGCGAGATGATGTGCCTGCAGACGTAAAACAGAGGCGGCTGGAGGAGCTCATTACTGTCTTTCGAGAGGAGGCTGCGAGGGCAAACGAGGCGATGGTGGGCCAGTCTCAGCTGGTGCTGGTGGAGGGGGTGAGTGTGCCTGGAGCAGAGCTGTCCTGCTCCCCTCTTGCTGGCCAAGAGGCTCTTGGGCTGTACACAGCAATCATCGCCTCTGCCTTCCCTGCCTGCTTTCCCCACACAGTCCTAGGGCTCCAAGACCTTAGGCAGACAGCGTGTTTTCTCCAGAGCACTGAGCTGAGCTCAGGGGGGTGGGACGGGCTAGAGACATGTCTCTAGCCCAAGCACTGAATTAGTGCAGGTGTTGAAACGTTGGCTTTGGTGTGTGGGTGTCAGCACGGCGGTTCTGGCCACAGGGCTTTGTCACGTGGCGTGCTGAAGTGTGGAGTGTGGACTGTAATACTGGCGGTAGTGCTCAATGAATTCCTGAGGCAATAAAGCCCAGCAGTGAATCGGAGCTGTTGCCATGCAGGTAATGTTCCCTGCCCTCCTTTCAGCCCAGCAAGCGCTCTGCCTTGGAGTTGTGTGGGAGGAATGACGGCAACATCAAGGTGATCTTCCCTGATGCTGAGACCGAGGATGCTGCGGGCTGCAAGGCTCTGGTCAGAGCCCAGCCAGGGGACTATGTGTTGGTGAAGGTGACCTGTCTACANTACTTGTTTCCTGGGGCTCTTTTTCTTGCACAGNGCTGTTCTCCAGAGCAGCTGCTGCCAGGAGAGTCTAAAATTAGAAAGGATCCTGCTCAGCCTTGCTGTTCCTGAGGACTGTTGTGCTGTTTCTTTCAGGTAACCTCTGCCAGCTCTCAGACCTTGAAGGGAGCTCTGCTCTGCCGTACGACCCTCTCCCGCTCTGCAGCTTGTCGTTGAGTTGTCCCTGCTGCCAGTGCACAAAAGCAGTGCCTTTTCTCCAGGAAGAAACAAGGAAGCTTGGTCAGGTGGAGAAGGGGCAGAAACAGGGAGATACATGTATGTTAAAATATATATATTAAAAAAAAATAATAAAAAATATACACATTTCTGTTTTGGAAACAACCTACCACCTGTAGATCTGTGCAAGTCTGTAGGCAAGAGGGATGGAAGCTGTGTATGGACTTGCCAACCCCAAGCGCTGTGTGATCTTGTATTTTCCCTTGCGCTCAGGCTTGGCCCACCCTCGCGGCGCGGCAGGTCTGTCCCCTCTCTCTGAGCACGTCCTCCAGTGCAGCCCAGCCCGAGAAATGTAAGGCTGCAGAGCAGGTCCTTCCTGCTAGCTCAGCTGAATTTAGGAGCTGCAAAAACTGGTAGTGCGTAAGAAATACAGCTGCAGTGAGTGCTGGAGAGTGGTGGGAATGCTGCCAAAGGGGATGGAGAGCTCGAAGAACTGGAGAAGACTCTGACGAGTTCTTTCCAAATATTGGTAACTTCCCTGCTTTCAGAATGCTTGGGAAGGGTGAGTAAGAGCCCGCACTGTGCCTCTGGGATGGAGCGTGGCACCAAACTGGAATATAAAGCGATGTTAATGTGCATGAGCGATGCTTCATCTGGTGGATGTGAGGCTGAGGGGATGCAGCCTTACCCCTGCGCTGGGGTACGTGGGTCTAGGTCAGAGGGTGCCTGGCAGGGACCGGCTGCCAGCCAGCGGTTGTCTCTGGCCTGTTAAAACTTCAGGTGCAGCTTCGGGATCCAGACGTCGGTGGATGTCCTTCGCCTTGCTCGCTGGAGGAGAGAAACGGTCGTACCGATCTAAATGGCCAGGAACTGCTCCAAGTGCCTCTCACGCTTCCTCCGGCCTGCAGCTGACCCTGGCCACGCTGTGCCACGTTCCAGCCTCGTCTGCGAAATTCGGACCAACGCCTGTAACCTGCACTTGCAAGTGAGCTCTGTTCGGAGGGGTGAGAAAGAATCATCCCTTTTAGTACAGATAATCATGTTATTAAAAGAAATCATTGTAAAAGGCTCTATCCAGTGACAAACTTTGAAGGAACAGCTGATGAATTCTTAATAGAGCAGTCACTACATGAATTTGCAGAATTTTTAAATAAGCATGAAAGGGATTTGTTAGAAAGTCTGCTCTCCAGCTCAGCTCTTTCTGGGATATAATTGTATCTCTTTGAAAACAGCATGGTTTGCTGAATATTCATTAGGCCTTAGGTTGAGAAAAGTACATTTTGCTGATTGTCTCAGAGCCGATTCCCTTCTCATGGAAGTGAATGTGTGTGATCAGCAGCGCTCAGTGAGGGTTCCGAGGGCTCCGTTCCGCTCTCGGGGGGGAAGCACCTTGGGCCCAAGTTCACAGAGCAGGTCTTGGGGCTCTGCTGCCTGGCGAGCGAAAGCCTGGGAGCGGTGGGGTTTTAAGGAGGAGGCAGTGAGAAGCTGTTAGGTTTGAAATGCTGAAGGAAGGAGCAGGATGTGTGTCATTCCTCAAAAGTGACAGGCACCGAGGCCAACGTGTGCTTGTTAATTAAAACAACCGGATCAGGGGTGCAGCTGGAGCTGCCCGGCAGCAGCTCTTGCAGCTCTTTTTCCCATGTGTCCTGAAACTGGCCCAAGCCAGCACCCCCCGAAAAGGGCTGACCCCCCCTTTCACCGCTGCTGTTGGCCTTCTCCCCACGAGCACCTACTCCACGCGAGACACAGCGCGCCCTGTGCCCTCCCCGCTCCATCCAGCTCTCGGGCCAGCTGCGGTCGTTTTACAATCATTATTTTAAGAGCAGGAGACTAATGAGGAGGAGAGCTGGGTTTTACATTTTGATGAGAAGGTGATAATGCTGGCTGCACAGACTCCCCGAGGAGCCGTAGCACTTACCGTTTGCCTCGCCTCCTTAGTTTTTATAGGCGTCAGGAATGAAGGCTGAGGTTTTGAGGCAGCGAAGCATCCATTAAGAAGCGCTTACAGTGACCTTGGAGGCTGAGGTAGTCATCTGGCACTGCCTGAAAGCAGGAGTGGCGTTTTGTCAGGGGCCAGAGGTGGGATGCGGTTTCTGTATCATTTGTCAGATGATTTGCTCCTGAATCTGCCTCTTGGGAAGGCTGAACCTCTGCCTCCTGCTCGTTCTTGCACGTTTCTTTTCCCACTCTGAGCAGGGATGAGAGTCCTGAACCGCTCAGGATTTTAAATCCCCCGTGCTGATTCATACCTGTGCCTCCGGCAATGGAAGCTGGAGTGTTGCGGTGTTTCGGCACACGTCGGGGTGCAAGGGGGGCTTTGCTGGGGCTGCTGCGGCGAGACAGCGGCAGCTCCAAACCAAGGCGCTGGTGGACGTGAACACTGTGCTGCAGAGAAACACGGGGCCGGGAGGCAGTACGCAGGCCTGGTGGGATTTGTTACCAACAGAGCAGCCTGCTGGGTTTTTATTATTCAGAGCACAGTGTTTAAAAGCCTTAATTTCAGCAACTAAGGAAGGGTGCTGATAAGACACCTTTTGTAATGAAGCTCAGTCCTCGCCTCCAGGGTCCCAAACTCTGGGAACAAGGTTTGGTGTGTCCCTGAGGGGCCCCGGGAGACCTTTGAAAGCTGGATCCTACTCTTGTTCTATTTGGAAAAGAGGTGCTGTCACCCTGTGCTGGGCTCCACTGGCTTCTGGGTGCAGGGAGATGTTCCTCAGGGGTGAAACACTATGGCCGGGGTGTTAGGTGGTGGTTTGTTGTAGGGATGGCTTGGGCCAGACACAGCAGTCTCAACCCTCCTCGGTGTGAAAGGCAAGGCAAAGGCAAGGCAAAAAGGCAAGGCAAGAGGATTTGTGCAAGAGTGAACCTCGCTTCCCTACGTGCACTTCTCACATTAACAAGGAGGAGAAAGGTGCCTGACTCTTGATAAAGGAAACCCTGGTATGACAACAGCCTGATGTGCAGTGGCGTGTCCAGCAGAGCTGTCAGGGTGCTTCGGGGATGCTCCTGCTCATGGCGTGGCTGCTGTCTGCAAAGTCGGGTCACAGAGGAGAATTAGCTTGCCCGGCCCCTGCTGTTGGCTCGCATGCAAAAATTCCCCAGCAAACTACGAGCCACTGCAGAACGGGTGATTTGCAGCAGTGCCACAGCGCTGGGTTTGGGCTCATTAATATTCAGCACACTGCTGTGCAAATGAAAAGCCAGACAGAATTGTCCTCCTCCCCTTTCTGCATCCGTGAAGATGCCAAGGGTAATGGCTGAACACAGCAACAAAAACAGGATTCGCTTTCGGTCGAGCCGATACAGGGGTTTGAGCCTGAGCAAGAGGCTCCGTTCTCGTTGGGTTGTTTAGACTCACCTTTTAACCTGTTTCTTCCTTCTTTTTTTTTTTTCAGTGTCATCTTTCTCTTATTTAACTATAGGAAGTTTAAAAAGAACGGTGGGAGGTTTTCTTTGAAGCTGTCAGAACAAAAGAGTAGGCATTTTAAAAAACAGTTTCTCTTTACAAAAGGGAAACGTTCTGACGTTTTAAAAAAGGATTCCCCCCTTGATTTCTTATCAAAACTCCATTTTGAAAAGCCCTTTTGCTGTCGGTGGGAAAACTTTCCCCATCCCGTGCTCGGCAGACAGCACGGCGCTGCCGGGAGTGACGGTGCCCGCCGGCAGGGACCGGGGGTCCCCTGGGCAGCAGGAGGGGGCCGGGGGGCTCGGGGGACGGGCCACCCTCCGGCAGCACAGCTGGCATCCGCGGGCTCGTCCTCCCCAGCCGCTGCCCCTCGCCGGGCTGCCGGGCTGTCCCCTGCCCCTCTGGGTGGCAGAGCCCGGGGAGGCTCAGGCGTGCGGGTGCTGCTGTCCCACCCGCCGCCGGCTGCCGTGTGCTGGTGCTCCCGTACGAGGCAGCTTACGAAAAACAGAGCCGCAGGAAAAGCCGAGGCTGCTGTCTGCCTTCGGGGCTTTGGGTTGGCATTGGCGTGGGCCAAAGTAAACCCTGCCCAGAGCCCTGGAGCTCGAGTTTTCCTGCCAGGCCAGCAGCAGCCGGATGGGAGCAGGATGCCGTGAGGGCAGAGCAAACCCCGCGGGGCAAACCCAGCTCGGGAGGAGCTGGCACTGCGCGGAGCAGTGCTCGGCTGGGCACCGCCGACCCGGGCCAGGCTCCGGCCGAGGGGCTCTGTCGGGGGTCCATGCAGTGTCCCGTCCTGCCAGCCGCCACCACAAAGGACCGGCCACGTGTCCCGGCCACCGCAGGGCAACCAGCGGGGCGAGAGGAGCCTCTGGGAGCCCCCCACCCCCCCGTGACGCCCCTGGGCACCGGCTGGGGAGATCCTGCACAAACCGCGTTGGTGCCCGTGCAAATGGGGCTTGCGGGGGTCTGAGCTGTCCCGGAGTCACCCACTCTCGCACGCCGGGGCCAGGCGGTGCCAGCAGCAGGGATGTCCCTTCGGGCACCATTTACATTGGTAGTGGTGCATCAAACCGATGGCCGCCGGCCCCGTGCTCTGCGGGAGCGAGGGGGGAACCTCCCCGATGGCCCCATGCCACCTGGAAGGATTCACTGTGCGGCACCGTGGTTGTAGGATTACCAGGGACACCTTCACACCTGCAGGAGAGGTGGGGTTGGAGTCTGGGGGCATCGGGGGCACCTCGGTCGCCCCATCGACTCCTGAGAAGGGCGACGGAAACTCCGAGGTGCTTGGAGGAACAGTCAGGCTCCCGAACGCTCAGCCGCGGCGTGCAGGACCTGCAGGTTAGGCTACAGGAAAGTGGTCTCTCCCCAGTGAAAATTCTGTTCTTTCATGAAGCAGAAAGAAACCAGAAAGCTTTTGGTCACAAATAATTCTATGGGGAACGTGAGCTGAAATACTTGATTTTTGGCTGAGCTGCACAGGAGCTCTTCGCTCCTCCGGCTGACCCTTTCCCCCGCAGAGCCGCTGCTGCTTGGCAGAGCTGTGGTTTCTGCACAAAGCCAATTTAGTACAAAAAACCCCCACTTTCTGTCAAAACTGGTTCAGGTGTGAAGTTTCGGAACAGCACCAGTGCCGGCGACAGGGGCTGGGGTTGTGCTGGCTGGGGGCAGCCCTGGCTCAGATGGGATCAGATCGGTGCTCTGGGGACAGGGAGCTGGCAGAGGGTCGGGGGGGGTGGGGGGATGGGGGACGAGCCACAGCCGAGGAGCAGTGGTGTGGGCTGGGGTCTGCACTGGAAATGCTCACCCTGAGCTGGCACCACGGCTCCGTGCTGCACGTGCTGCTCTTTCTGGCTGCCGGGCCCGCATCCAGCATTTTCCACGTCCCAGCACCGCCAGCCGCTCTGCGTCTCTTCTGGACGCGCTCCGTCAGGAACAGGCGATGCCGGGAGCCGGGGCTGGCGCAGGACCCCACGCTGCAGACCGCTGCTCACCGGCTGGAAAGGCAAACTGCAAAGCCGAGGGTCGATGTCGGGCGAGAAGCAGGTGCCGTCCCCTGGCCGCGGCACCGCGAGGTGGGCAGGAGCCCCGGCCCTGGGAGCGGGGGCCCTGGGGAAGACGCTGCCTGCAGACCTGCGGCTCGCGGGCCTGGGTCTGCCAGGGGACGGGGCTCTGGGAACCTGGGCAGGAGCAGCAGGACCTGTGATGGCAGAGGCAGAGGAAGGTGTTGCTGCATCCCATCAGCGATGCCCGGCAGAGCCGACGCGGGCGCTGGGAAGTGGCTGGCGGCACACGGTGCCGTGACAGCAGCTCGGGAGGCTGCAGGGCTCGGGGATCTGGGGTCTGGCCCCGGCGCCAGCAGCTCTCGCCGTGCAGCCGTTGTGCACAGGGAATGCGGCACAGCCGACCCCAGGACGTGTGTCGATGCGGGAGCAGCCATCAAGCTGCCACAGCCAGGAGCGAGCTCTCCTGTGCCCGAGAGCTCGCCGGCCGTCGCTACCCGCTCAGCCCCGGGGTCCCGGGGGTCCCGGCCCCCGCCCGGCGGGGCACCCGGGATGTGTTTGTTCGTGTCAAACAGCTCCCAGCTCGCTGGCAACAAGCAGGGAGCAGGAACAGAGGATAAAAGAACCAGCAGCTCAGGCACAAGGGCAGAATAAATCTGCATAAATACAAACGAAAGGAGTATTTATTTCTCACACTGACCACATTTCTGCAGCAACTCTCAACTGCGAGAGAGGCTCGGGTCCGGCAGGGCTGGCAGGGCTCCGGCTCGGCTCGGGGGCTGCAGGGGGCCGTGGTTCCCCACCTTTCCAGCAGACTTAGCTATTAAATATTCTTTGCATGTGAGTTACTCCTGTGGCTGATAGGAGAGATAAATAACAAAACCCTTGCAAATGCAAAAATCCTTCGGCAGTTTGGAAAGAAACCAAATCACGTGCTGAATGCAGATGAAGGAAAATCCTTTTTATTGCGAGGAGCAGCAGAAGGGATGTGAGCCTGCCTCCCCCACGACCCAACGCATCCAAATCCACGCGGAGATTACAAGGCAGGATAGCATTCACTCTGATCAGTTCAAAGCACAACTGTTTGGGAACAAACCAGCCAAGCACAAGTCTGGATTAGATTGTAGGGGTTTTTTTGTCTTCTTTTTAACAGTATGAAATGACTGGAAACAGAAAAATTTCCTTTTGAAGTGGCCAACTAATGAAGAAGCAGAAGGAGAGCAAAGACACAGCGCTTACATTTCATCAGCATTTGTCCCTTTTCTCTCTTCTCTTCACGGGAATTTGGTGCGGTTGGTGCAAACTCTCCAAATCCCCATGGGGCGGCTGCACGGGGGACAAACGGACACCCAGCTCTGGGTCCAGCACCAGGAAAGTCTCCCCTGGGCTGAGCAATTGCCTGACCCGAAGCACGGCCCCGGTCCAGGCGAAACCCGGGTGTGCGTGGGGGAGGGCTGGGGGGTCATGGCAGTGCCTTGGTCAGTGGTGGCCGTAACGAGTGGCGTTGCCAGGACAGCCGGGAGGGCACGTGGGCGTGACCCGGGGCTCCTGCCACTGGCTGTGCAGCCAGCAGTGCCGTTGGCATGGCTAACCATCGGCAGGGCTAACCATTGGCAGGGCTAACCAATGGCATGGTTAACCACTGGCAGGGCTAACCA
>Ga0065711_1045166_pt1 | contig 13648 bp, 2 predicted proteins | sample Hoacrofraction12_FD_59098 | JGI IMG/M metagenome (GOLD analysis project Ga0065711, IMG submission 59098) | Hoatzin crop microbial communities from Cojedes, Venezuela - Epithelial fraction 12 v2 (version 2) | ecosystem: Host-associated > Birds > Digestive system > Esophagus > Crop | place... | reverse complement strand
CCCATGCAATGCTACAGGCCTGGGGAAGAGTGGCTGGAAAGCCATCAGGTGGAAGAGAACCTTGGGGTGTTGGTTGACAGCTGGCTGAACATGAGCCAGCAGTGTGCCCAGGTGGCCAAGAAGGCCAACGACATCCTGGCTTGTATCAGGAATAGTGTGGCCAGCAGGAGCAGGGAGGGGATCATGCCCCTGTACTCGGCAATGGTGAGGCTGCACCTCAAGTACTCTGTTCAGTTTTGGGCCCCTCACTACAAGAAAGACATTGAGTTGCTGGAGCATGTCCAAAGAAGGGCAACGAGGCTGTCGAGGAGTCTAGAGAACAAGTCTTATGAGGAGTGGCTGAGGCAACTGGGGCTGTTCAGTGTGGAGAAGAGGAGGCTGAGAGAGGACCTTCTTGCTCTCTACTACTACCTGAAAGGAGGTTGTAGTGAGATGGGTATTGGTCTCTTCTCCCAGGTAACTAGCAGCAGGATGAGAGGCAATGGCCTCAAGTTGCATCAGGGGAGGTTTAGATTGGATATTAGGAAAAATTTCTTTGCTGAAAGAGTGGTCAGGCACTGGAACGAGCTGCCCAGGGAGGTGGTTGAGTCCCCATCCCTGGAGGTGTTCAAAAAATGTGTAGATGTGGCACTTAGGGATGTGGTTTAGTAAGTGTGGTGGTGTTGGGTTGATAGCTGGACTTGATAATCTTAGAGGTCATTTGATTCTACGATTCTACGATTCTACGATACTGAACTTGCTTATAGAAAATAAAGTGTAGAGAAGAAGGGTCAGGACTATAATAGCTTCTTATCCCTTAAAAAACTCCATTTGAAATAAAAGAGTGATCCCTGCTTAGTGCGTAGAAGCTTGAAATATTTTGAGAAGAAGTGGACAAACAAAAAAAAACCCCAAAACCATGGAATACAACAGCAGAGGAATTAAAGAATAGAAATAGAATGAAAGCTGATAAACATGCTGTGAAGAAAGACAGATCTTATCAGAGACATACGATTTATTCTTTGACAAAACAAGCACAACTGATAATCTATAAAAAGCCAGATTTTCAAACTCGTTGGAACGTCCAGTTCTCAAAGTTCAGCTGGTCTGCCCTCTAGTCTCTAAGAACTCACATTCTGATTTCTCCTCTACGTGTTTTAAAGGCAGTTTCTCAGCAACAAATTTTCTTCATTTTATTATGCTGTATTCGACCTCAAGTTTTTTGTTTTCTCTCAGAAACTTAAATGTCACACTGGCTTGTTAGTTTTTCAGCTACCATAGTAGGTCAAGTGTATGGGTATAAGATTGGATAAAAAATGACATTTTGCTAATCTATTTGTTAGGCAGTGACCAAACATTTATATTCCATTTTTAATGATTCTCCTCCTATTTCTTTCCACTGTTGTTACTTATTCTGTTTTGTTTTTTGTTATTACAGTCTGCTTTTCTCTTGTTTCTTTGTGCTCAGTTTCACATCTTTTTTTTCCTCTACTTTTCTATTTCTCTCCCTTCACCATATTTTCTGCTCTGTTGTGCCCCATTTTTCAGCCACTGAAGCTCCCATTACTATAATACAGTTCAAAAAAATAGCAACTAGTTTGGAACTTTTATGGATATTGCACAGTTATACCCAAACCTTGAAAGGTATTACTAGAGAAGAATAAAACGGACTAAAACCAAATGACTTTTTAAATGTACTGCTGTTGAAACTGAAATTGTAGATCAGCATGAACTCATAATTACCAGTTACAGACAGATAAAATAAGACAGATAGCAAGAGTTCAAACAGCAACTTTTTGAATGCCTTATATAACCACTGAATTTTCCAGTTGATGCACAAGAATTACATCTCCCAATGACTAGAAAAAACAAACCCAATGGTATCGTTGGGACATATGTTCAAATATACAAATCGTGACTAGTGCAAAGGGCTGATTTTCCTACAGTCCACATTACATAACACTAAAATGCTTTTGTTTTGCTTAAAGATCGTGCTGGTGCCATTGTTATCTGCATGACTTTTAAAAGGTTGTCTCTCTGAAAGGGGTGACTCTTAGAGACCACACTCAAACTGCAATTCCTTGTTTCATTTTTATGGCTGCGGTAGCAAGGAGCAGTTTTCCTTGACTCTTCATGCTAAGCACAAATCAATGTTAACAATTCTGGGACCTAAATCTTCTTTACTGTTAGTTCATAGTGGGCACTGAATGCCTTATTATTAATATTTGCATACAAAAAAACCTTGGGGAAGTGAGCTATTACCTTAGGGAGACTCAACTGCAGCAAGGGCAGGCTGCTCCCTGAGGGAAAGCGAGACTCCAGGTTCAGCCAAGAGCTCAGATTGCCAAGTCCACATGGCAATTGCTGTGGACAAGTGCACAGCAATAAGGCAGGTTTGGGATCACACCAGGAAGTCGTGTCAGCAAGTCAGGATGAAGACCTGGTCTGGAGGCAGTGAGCAGGGTAAGCCAAATTCCAGTGGTCTCCAGCCAAATTCACAATGACAGACAAGTCTGTGGTCAAGATGGAAAGTCCAGTGTGTGGGTCAGGGTCAGAATCCAGACGAGTGGATCAGATGGGCAGGCATAGCCATGGTTGCAATACAGCTCAGATGGGGACCAAGGGAGAGAACTTCAGCATGAAGGCAGCTCCCAAGGCAAGGAGAGGGGACCTCTGTTGGGTCTTGTTGTCTGTTTCTTCAGCACAGCTCCCGTCAGTGAGCTGGGAATGAATGTAGTCAGTTAAATTCCCAGAACAGGGGAGCAAGCTCTGGAGCCTGACACCGTTAATTGCAAATGGAGTCATCTTTATAGGCAGATAGAAAGGACGACCCAATCTATACAGCACAGCAACGTCAATCTAAGGAAGTATAAAACTCTATATTTGGGAGCTAAGGGGCAGTATTCATGCAGTGCCTGAATTTTCATTGAACTGCAGACTGTATCAGCTGTGAACTGAAACTGAAAAGAGCCAACAGTGCTGAAATTTTCAACAGAAACATAAGCTTTGCAAGTCTGTAAAGTGTCTCCTTATGAATGTGAGTTGTTAAGCACTTTAGGAGTGATTCCATTCAGCAGTCACTTACAAGAGAACAGTTGTACTGATTCCCACATGAGATATCTCAGGAGCAGACCACAAGGATGTGCAACTCGCACAGTTTAAAAAGGTAATTTATTTCAATGGTGCAGTTGTCATATGTAAATGTCCACTACAGAAAGACTTCAGTAGAGTTTATCAGCATGGGAAACCAGTGAAAAATATACCCTTAGTTAGGAAAATGCTCTGACTTTCGGCTTGTGAATACCATGAATTATCATTTGAGTCTAATAGTTGGAGGAAACATTATTCATACTGTCAAGATTTAGTCCTTTCATCTGAATTCTCTGATTAACCCAATTAGCTATAGAAAGTGAGTAGTTTCAAAAATTGCACGGATTGCTGGAGACTGAGAATAAGCACCCAGAAATGCATTCCAGACAAAAAACATCCAGAATATCACAGCAAAAAACAACCACCAGAAATATTAAAATGCAAGAGGTTGGGAGATTGTTGCAAGTGATGCATATGATTTCCCAAGGAAATTCCTGGCTGAATTGGGTAGGATCTATTCCTTCATAACTAATTTCATCGTCAGTGTAGAATTTTTTCATTTTTCCTGCTGCCTCTGGAAAGTCTAGCTCACAGAGCAGAGCAGTGAACCCTAGCAATGAAAAAAGGATTAAGAACTTCCAGGAAAACAGAGAACGAACAGGTTAGGGGCTGATCTGAAGCCTGCATTTGACTAAGAAAGTAGAGGGGGAGGAGGTGAGATAAAATGGAGAAGAGCCACGGAGCAAGAGGAAACTGCTTTCTTTCCTGTCCCCCGTGAATCTTACTCATCAGAAGTGCCCCTAGACTAAGCCACATCCATGAGCAGGGTTCCACAAACAAGTCAGGGTCTCGTCCTTGACACAAAGATGTTCAGAAGCACAGACAGACATTGTCAACAGAGTGATAGCATCTAATCACTGAAATGTCTGCCAAAGTTTGCAAGGTGGGAAGTGAAAGTAATTATGGCATATGAACAAGCCTGATTTTGTGTGCAAAGGAATGCTAATTTTGCTAATTTGGCATAACTGAGGAACCACATCAAGAGCTAGTGAAAGAAAATGAGCAGCTGGACAATCTTCTGAGGTAGATAGTTTACTTCTGTAGAAGATTACTGTTTCATTAGCGCTGATACAGAAAACCACAGAAAGACTCATGATGGAAGTGACCTTCAGAGGTCACCCAGCCCAACCCCCTGCACCAAGCAGGCCTACCTCCTAAGCTACATCAGGTTGTTTAGGGCCTTGCCCCACTGGGTCTTGAAAACCTCCAAGGGCAGAGATTCCACTGCCTCTCTGCTCAATCTGTTCCAGTGCTTAACCACTCTCTTTATGACTTTTTCCCCCCTTCTCTTTTGTATCTATACTTAGATACCTCTTCTGCCTACACCTACCTGCACATCCCCCAAGTCTCTGTCCTGTTTCTGCCAGCCATTATGCTAAATGCAAATATGACAATGTGTATACTCAAGTACTGAGGAAATGAAATCTGTAGGAGATGGCAGCTAGGGGGTATCTTGTTATCAGCTATTGCTTTTATAAGTCCTAGAATATAGCTTTTTCTTCTCCATTCACAAGAACTTCATAGGCCACATAAACCTGATGATTGCTTAAAGAGAAGTATCACTGAAAGGATAAAGAACAGCTGAGCTGAATTGCAAAAACCCCTATGCATTAGACCAGGTCTGTAGCAGCCATATTTACAGAAATGCCTGTAGTTTAACATTTCAAGAATGACAAAATTACGATTTCTCTACCTTTTGCATATGACAAAAGTGCTTTCTTCACAAGTAGAAGAGTTATTCAAGATGAAAGCCTTGCAATGAGAAAGAGAAATGACCTTTCAATATTTTAAGTGACATAGCCAAAATGTTTCAGAAAGACAGGACAAAATGCATTCTGTTTCCTCATTTTATCTAAAAAAATGAAATATTTGTAATCTGAATTGCCTGTTTGTCACCCATCTATAGCTTATGAAAGGACAACTGCACGAATTTAGTCCAGGCATGTCAAATATGAACAAAGATACTTGGATATATGCTTAAACATATTTAATTTAACCACAGCAGACAGCACGTTCTTTTCTGCTGTGATACATTCTTCTCATTCCCTTTGCCCCAAAAATCTGCTGTCCCCTTTCCCTAGCCAAACAAAACAAAAAAGTTGTTTAAAGTAGTACAGTAATATACTTGTGCACTGATGGGCTTGCTTGCCTGCAAAACCACAGAGCCAAGGTCCTGCACATGCATTTCCTTGAGCAGCAGGACAAGGAAAACACATGAGCGTCTTGGTGTGCTGACAAACCAGCGTGCCTCCAGTCTGGAGGGTATGGGCAGGTATCTTTTTGGCTGGCCACGCAGAGACATGCTTACTCTGACTGGTCAGCCAACTAAGAATTACACTTCCCTTCTCAGCTGCTGGTGAGCCAAATAACACAAACAATCTGTCACCCAAATGTATTGCTTACTGAGCTATATTCTGCACATGGGCTGTACATCATCCAGAAATTATTCTGTCAGCTGTCTGGTATAGCTCAAATCACAGCACTCCTCTGACTTCGTTCTTGTTTGAAATGGAACATTTCTTTTTAAAAGACACTATTGGTTGCATTGATTTTCTTTCAGACAAATAGAAAACAGAAGTTTCTCCACAGTTGGAGGTAGACTGATGCAATAAAAGCTGTACTGAGGGATTAGCATAAGGGTATCTCTATGTTCATCAGTGCAGTGAATGTCAGTCTGGCAGACATATGCAGACCGTATTTTCACAGGAACATTTCTCTAAGGAGCTACTATTGTCACTGGAATAATAACATATTTACAGCTGCTTCTAAGCAGCATATGTCTAAGGTATAAGGTACATTACTTTTAATGAGTACTTTATCTTCCTTTATTTACTAGATTGTAAAATCTGGTATCTGCTTATTCTAGAGGAAGGAATACTTTCAGAAACAAAACTATTTCCGAACTGTCTTTGCGTGCACAGATGATCTGCTCTGCCGTTACTCCCAGCGCATTACAGCTACACTGCTGCTGTTTTGGAAATGTCTTGCATCTGACCACATCAAAACAAACTCAGGGTAAGATCCTACAAGGTCATGTGTATTTGCAGCTGGCTGAGCCAGGTCTCCTAAAACCTCTTGGCTACCACCATTGACTGTGGTTTGGAATCCCTTACTGCAGCATACTTTGGATACATATCACACGTAAAATACAAGAAGCAGGTAGTGGCTTCAGCCAGCTTCAGCTCTAGAATATATGCAGATTAATGCTTCCTTTTAGATCAGATGGATGGTGCTGAAAATCCAGGAAGAAATTTGCATAAGAATAGAACAAAAAAAGCAATGATAAAATGGAGCAGAATATTTTAGCCTATCAATAACATTCCAAGTTGGTCGTTTGAAGAGTTTCAGGAGGCTTTTTAGGCAATTCATGAATGCATGGCCACAAGTGCACTAGAAGGCCTAAATTGCCTTGACCAGCCTTCCTCGGGACCTCCACCCACACAAGCTCTGCAGATTGGTCCAGGAACTCCATTTAAGCTCAGGCTTGGTCCTTCAGTCCTAGACTGAGCTATGCTAATGATTACAAGCTGCGGATAATTGGTTGTGGATGACAGTCTGAAATTGAACTTTTGAATTCTCAGACAGGAACCTGCTAGCTACAAGTGACGTGGGCTGGTCATAAATTTTGTTAACAACTGAACTAAACCAAAGCAGCACATTCTGAATCCTCTGATTAATGAAGGGACATGAGACAAAGTCGCCTGCACATAAACTATATAGGCATTAGTGAACGCAACTCTGCATGGGAAGTGAGCGAGTGTGTAGTCATCAAATAGAGTAAGAACTCTGTTCTCTTCTTTTCTTAAATAAACCCCAGATCCACTATAAGCTATTGTTTACTTCGTCTGTGACACCTGTAGTTGTATGTATCCTCTCCTCTGTTTCAAACACTGTCTCCTGGATGGACCTCATACCTGTTCGCCTGTCTTGAGCCCTGCCTGCTTTTCTTTCTTAATTTCTGGCTGCATCTCCTCCTCCTCCTCCTGACTGGGATCCATGAGAGGACAGTGGACCTAGTGAGTATCCCGTTTTCGTGGAGCCCTGCTATGACCCACCCTGCTCAGATATGGGGGGACTACACACCCTGGGGAGAGCAGTACCTCTATCTGCACTGCAGCCACCGTCTACTATCGCTGGTCCTCCCTCTGGCTGTTTCTTGATGGTGCCTCGGAACAACAATCCTGTCTACACCGTTGAAGACAATGAACATATTGACTAAACTTGCTGTGCTTCTAGAAATCAATTTCCTCCCATTTCTAGGCACAGTACACCCCACAGAAAGTCTGATATATGTTTGAGTACTTTCTTTGTTTTAACCTTGATCTGGGGAGGTCATAGAGTAGAACTACTGAGTTTGGAAAGAAACTAAAGGAGAAAAGAAAAAGCAGAGGAGGTGAAAACCAAGGGGAATGAAAGTGAGGGACCCAGGTTTTCAGAGCAGAGTGGAGCATTCAGAGCTACCTGCTTGGTGCTCAAGGGACTCAACAATTCTCTGCCGTCATGTGCCAGGAGAGCAGGGGCTAGGCAAAGGACACAAGAGTCACCAGGAACATGTTGTCAAAGCATAGAAGAAATGGAACAAAACAAAGTGGAAGTGTTTGACAATGAAGTAATAGAAATGTGACAATATGTAAAAGTACAGCAGTTTCCCATCGTTTATTGGCAGACTAACACTAAGGATCTCAGCTTACACCAGCTGCAAGACAAGGGGAGAAAGAAATATCTGTGGTTAGTCAGACTGTGAACTACCAGTTTCAAGAAGTTATAGAAGAGGCAAATAAAATGCTAAGATGCTCTAGTCAAACTGTTTCCAGTTTTCCACTTTGAATACTATTATGTAAGAGCTCATCTAGAACATTGCCTCTAATTCTGGCCACCCACTTCAAATTCATCTATTTTGAGCCAGATACAGTTAGCAACATAACAGGATCTCCGTCCTATAATATTTTTTGAGAAAATGCTGTGATTTATCTGATTCAAACCTAACAAGATGAATACCCTTAAAATACGAGGGTAGTAAACAAGAGAAATGAAAAGATATTTGTGCCAGACCTTAATTCTGCTGGTGCAAGATCATTTGAATATCAAGAGGCAATCAGTAAGTCTAATCCAAAAGTTAGAAGACCATTTTATAATATAAAACAAGTGGATGAGCACAAGAAGACTTAAGAACAGTCACAGGACATTTTAAGGAAACATGTGATCTCTCAATGTGTCATATATTTTTCTCATATTTTCACAGCTCCTTTTTCATATGTATCAATTATTTTAATTCAGTGATCCGGTCTTTTTAGCTCAATATACCTTTACTTTTTCCAGCCTAATGCATCAAAATGTTCTTTCCCTTGCTATATCAGAGAGAAATGGATATAATAAATACACATATTAAAACTGAGAGTATTAATATGAAATATGGAGCATCAGTGCTCTCCCTAATATAGGATCTGAAACATTCTATTACATTCTACTGAATTTATCAGACAATATTCGTCAGAAACACAAGCCACATCCAAAGTTTTGGTAAACAGAAGGGCCTCTCCATCACCTCCATCTTTATTATCAAAAAAATGCAATTCAGTAACAGACTAAAACAGAAGAAACTTGTAATAAACGGAAACATTTTAATATACCTTCCACTGCAGACTGTGGAGAGAACCACCTGAGGGGAAAAAACTTTATATTGCTATGTATTTGAGAATCATAAAAGAAGTAACCTTCTGAAACTTTTAAAATCATTAGAAGAGGAGGAGAAGTGACTGAACATCTTTGATCTTCTGTTTAATGTGTCATTAAACTGTCTGTATGATAGGACAGGGTGCACGGTCAACAAGCTTGCAGATGATGCCAAGCTGGAAGGGCTTGAGAAGAGCAATTAATATTGCTTCTGCAAAAGACAGGGCTGACATTCAGACGGACCATGACATCTGGAAGAGTGAACCAACAGGATGGTCAAAAAAGAAAATCAAGTTTTAAGACCTGTTAGGAGAGAGAGAGAGAAAAAAGCTGGTAAACATAACTCCATTGTACAAATCCTCATGAGATCTGTATCTTGAACTCTACGTGTGTTTTTGCTCCTGACTTTGAAAAAGGCTGTAGAAGGGGGAAAAATGGCAGAAAGATAAGGAGTATCAGAATATTGTGTTGATTTTGTCTGTGAAGAGCTAATAAAATGTGATTATTTAGCCTGTGAAGAGAGGTAACAGGGGAGAAAACATGCTAGAGACCTATAATCTCAAGCATAGCTTGCAGAGGCTAGAAAGCAGTTCTCTGTGTCTTATCAGTAACAACAGGGAGCAGCAAAGAAAATTAGGTGCAAATTTTCAGAACAAAAAAAAAATCGCAAAGGGTAGGTTTAAGAAACATAGCTCCTTGCCACAAGAACTAATGAGTTTTTTGAATTCCTGTAGGTTTAAAAAGAGATTGGAAGATTTCTAGTGTGGGGAAAAGAGACTTCAACAGCTATGAAACACAAAAGTTGTTAATTGTGTTAAAAGAACAAGGATGGCCTGGTGAGTATTTGGAGTATACTTGTCTGCTCTTGCACTCCACCATAAGTACCTTCCACCGATCACTGTTAGAGGTGAGATACTGTGTTAGATGGACCTCAGTTCAAACACAGCTACGCTTATCTAGTTCAGCTCTCAAACGCTTGGCGGATGCTCTGTTGTGGTCCACTTCCATTTTAAGTGACACCGTGAAAATGACAACCGACTGTTCGCTTCCCTGCACACTCATTTTCACGCAGAGGAGGTCTAGGCAAGTGTCCTGCACGTGCTACAAGAGGTGCCTAACATGGACAATCAAAGCAGCAGGAGGCAGGGGGAAAGTGCAGCATGCAGGCAAAGATGAATTCAGATGCAGCTGGTGTGCTCTAACTCTTACTCCAGAATCAAACCCTAATTCAGGAGAACACTGGAAATTTGCTAAAAAGTATAGTGACTCATTGATGTGAAATGGGAAATAAAATAGCGTCTATTTTTCCCTTGATCTTTCCTTTTCAATTGTTTGTGTATTACCTAACACAAAGGGAACACATCATTTGAAGCTTCTAGTGCTAGTACTAATGTTATTACTATTATTATTAGATTGTAACTTTTAGCAATGAGGACTTACAACCTAGAGTGACGAATGCAAGCAGCAGAGGAGGTGGCTGTAATTCAGTTCAGACAATTATTTCACAAATGAGTTCCTTTCTAGCATCCCAGGTGTAACAAATCTATTTTTCAATGTTTCTTTTCTTTTAATTCCTACTGTCTAAGCCTGATTCCTCTTAGGAAACTGGAGAGGTTTAATGTCTACGAGATTGTTTCTTACCAAGACAAAAATAGCTATGTGAAATAGCATTTTGGTATACTTTTATAGTATATTTATCCTATTCTTGCATTAATAATAAGTTCATCTGTCGAAGTAAGTCTTTGCTATCCTCCCTCAAGCCAATAATGTAGTTCAGAAAATCAAGTTATTGCATTACTCTTGTGGCACGTACACTATGATTAACACTAAGAAAGAATGAGATTTTTTTCCTGGAAAGTTTGCCAGGTTTTGGCTTTATCAGTAAAACCTAATTTTTTAACACAAACTCACAAGGCTTTTAGCAAAGGAGAATATGTTAATAAATGTGTTAAGAAGAAATGTCATTATAAAACTAAATGCATAGAGGAGTATTAAACAGCTTTTTTTTTTAAATGAAAACAGGCTTTAAAAAAAAAATTGTGCACCCCTTCAGTTTTTCTAGGATATGTATATCTAGGTTTTCATTTGTTTTTAATTATGGTATCAATGGTTGCAGATAACAGTATTTTAGTTTGTGGAGTAATTATGTGTTAATGCAACAAGTATTTCAGATCAGAGAGGAACAGCCTGTACCTATGTTATGTAATGTCTTAAAAAGATCACAATATGCTCACTATCCAGTGTGAAAATCCAAAAGCCCTGCTTGCCTCCTGTGGAAGCAGAAAAATTCCGGCAAGAATTCACATGGACTCTTGCAACAGATAAATACCAAGTCAGACAAAAGAAGTTTCTTTACTCACATGAAGTTGTTTCCTTTTTCTTCTTGTCACGAGGTTAGCACTACCAGATGCAGATGGCAGGTCTACAGAGGCAGACAACACTGAAGCCTATCAGAGTTCTCCTGTGTGTCCCTTGGAAGATCAGGCACTATGCTGAACAGGAGTTGTCTTGATTTGTTGAATGGAATCATGAGTTTATTGCTACTGCTTTGAGCATGTTCATGTCTCTTTCTGTATCTGGAATCCTAACCCTGGATTTATACACGAAGAAGAAGAGATGGAACAGAGGTTAATTTCATTGTGATTGAGAGATACAATAAATTCTACTCTACAATTCTTCATGCCATTTCTAATTCATTGTTGTTATGCCTTGTTTTTTTTTCCTCCAGTGATTGTACTATTCCCTAATCAAACACGTTATCAGTGTGGGAGCTAAACCTATCACTACACACAAGTCCTTTGATCCCTCTGATACAGTTTTTCCTCGTTCATATTATTTACCACATACATTCTTGGAAATCAGACTCTTTGTTTGATATTAAGATTTCCCAAACTGCAAGGAAACTCTGATCCTGGAAAAGATATTTAGCACTTTCCAAGCAGTGAAAATCCTACACATTTCTGCTAAACCTGAAGACTTTGGATTCCATTTTTTTGCTTTTCAAGTTAAAAATACACATTTGTGAAGATGGGAACATAAAGTGACTGAAGATAACAATCCTCAAATATAAATCATAAAAGTATGCGTTGCTTTTGAGAACTAACTGCAAGTCAAGAAAAATATTCTACCTTCAAAAACACATGGCACCATTATCAGCTCTCAGCAACACAAGAGGCTTTCATCTTTTAATGCATTTAAACATTATGCGCAGTCCTGCAGTGTTTAATCACTCCTTTCTCATAAAAAGCTTGGTATTTTTTAGAGACATCTCAGTCATCTGCAGTCTTGTCTCTCAAGAAAATACATAGAAGAAGTAGGTGTGAAAACCCTTCCTTTTTTGTCCATCTGAAAGCATCAGTGGGACTCTAAGCATGAGATTTTTATCTGAGCAAGAATGAAGAAGTTCTAAGGGCAAAGCTGCTTCACAATAGTATAATGGCAAAAAGACTATTATGAAAATTGGAGGTAACCGCTCTGTTTTCTATAAGAAAATAACTCGCGAAAAACACGTCAGGATCCATTTTTACATACCCCTCACGTTCCTTTGATGTGCTAACTAAATCTAGGATGTCAGAGCTACCAAGATCTGCATCTTATTACCGGGAGAGCAAGACAACACTTAAAGACAATTTAAAAGACCCCTCAAAATATGAAATATTTTCTACCTATTCAGAAAATTTTCTGACTCCCCTTCAGGGAAGGAGCAATTGCCTTCTAATCTGTGCAAAACACTGGTCATCTTCATAAAATGACTGCACAACACAGCTGAACAGGGATTTGGATCCTGGAGTGAATTTGAGAAGCCTCAAGAAAAGCCAAGGGAGCTACTTAAGATTTAAGAATTAAGCTGATTTCTCCTCCCTGAATTGAAAAAATTTTTCCCTGAATTGCTATGATTTTTTAACTGATGATCCTCAGAAGCAGTCAGACTTCAAAATCCCACTCTTGGATTGAGATCTTCCTGCTGAATGCAACACTTCATTTCTTCTATATTTTATTTTCCCACATCAATCAGTCATTTTTTCAAAACTGGTTGTCAAAAGTATGTTTTCGTTTTTATATCCAGCCTCTTTACTATTTGCATAAAGTTAAAAGGCAGCCCCTGCTGGCTCCATGACAACTTATAATCCTACACAGGCAAGAGCTATGCCGTACATGCCCATTTTCTAAAGCATTCTTTTGATGTCCAGCTGCATGGCAAGTGGCAGAGAGGACTCACCTGATACCCTGCCTCTCCCGAGCACGTGAAGGACAACCAGGGGATCAGGCACAGCCAGCAAGGGTTCATGAAAGTCAGGTCCTGCTTGACCAACCTCATCTCCTTCTATGACAAGGTAACCTGCCTAGTGGATGAAGGTAAGGCTGTGGATGTCATCTACCTGGACTTTAGTAAGGCCTTTGACACTGTCTCCCATAACATTCTCCTGGAGAAACTAGCTGCCCATGGTTTGGATGGGTGTACTCTTCGCTGGATAAAGAACTGGCTGAATGGCCGAGCGCAGAGGGTGGTAGTGAATGGAGTTAAATCCAGCTGGTGGTCAGTCATGAGTAGTGTTCCCCAGGGCTCAGTTTTGAGTCTGGTCTTGTTTAACATATTTATCAATGGTCTGGATGAGGGGATTGAGTGCTCCCTCTGTAAGTTTGCAGATGACACCAAGCTGGGCGGGAGTGTTGATCTGCTTGAGGGTAGGAAGGCTCTGCAGAGGGATCTGGACAGACTGGATCAATGGGCCGAGGTCAAGTGTATGAGGTTTAAAAAGACCAAATGCCAGGTCCTGCACTTGGGTCACAACAACCCCATGCAATGCTACAGGCCTGGGGAAGAGTGGCTGGAAAGCCATCAGGT
>Ga0065711_1010930_pt1 | contig 13648 bp, 11 predicted proteins | sample Hoacrofraction12_FD_59098 | JGI IMG/M metagenome (GOLD analysis project Ga0065711, IMG submission 59098) | Hoatzin crop microbial communities from Cojedes, Venezuela - Epithelial fraction 12 v2 (version 2) | ecosystem: Host-associated > Birds > Digestive system > Esophagus > Crop | place... | reverse complement strand
GGGACGCGGGGCGGGAGGTGGGGAGAACCCTGCAGCCCCCGGGCCTGGCGCGGCCCGCTGGGGCAAGGCGGGTGCGGGCCTGGGTGAGTCACGGCTCTGCGACCCGGGCCGAGGGGACGCGCGCGTTGTGTGTGTCCGTCTGTCCGTCTGCCCGCCGTCCCCCGGGCTCTGACTCGGCCACGTGCCCCGGCAGAACGTGCTGGCCGGAGCGCTCTTCGGGCCGTGGACCGGGCTGGCGCTGTGCTCGGCCCTGGCGTCCGTGGGAGCGACCTGCTGCTACTTGCTCTCCGGAGCCTTCGGCAAGCGCTTCGTCATCTACTGCTTCCCCGACAAGGTGGCTCTGCTGCAAAGAAAGGTGAGAACAGGTCCAGAATGTCCTCTGGGTGAGGCTGCCTCTTGGGTTGACTTAGTGGAAAAATGAACGCGTGCAGGGGATGCATCAGGCCATAGGATGGTTTGGGTTGGAAGGGACCTTACAGATCAGCTCGTTCCACCCCCCCCTGCCATGGACAGGGACACCTTCCACCAGACCAGGGTGCTCAAAGCCCCGTCCGACCTGGCCTTGGACACTGCCAGGGAGGGGACAGCCACAGCTCCTCTAGGTAACTGTTCCAGTGCCTCACCACCCTCGTAGGAAAGAATTTCTCCCTTATATCTAATCTAAATCTCCCCTCTTTTAATTTAAAGCCACATTAAGGGCCTCCTTTGACACAATGTAGAAGCAGACTGCTCTCTCGGGAGCGAGCGTGTTTGCAAAGGGGGTGTATGGAAAATCCCAGACCCCAAGGAAAATCAGAAGTAGGGTAATGGATTGATTGGGAAGCCCCTGTGCTCCAGAACTGCCTCCACCCATGCTGTGCTGCGTTGTACAGCTGGAGGTGCTTCTGGCAGTGACCTCCCAAGTGCTCGTTCAGGTTAGATCCCATTTTCACCGCTTGCATGGAAGGGACTGGCTCACCATGAGGTACCCATACACCTGAAGTTGCTGCGTTTCATCAGTCCAGAACTGATGAATGTTGCTGTGTGTTAGAAGAAAGCTTACATTCACTTCAGTGTTGTCGACATTCAGGTGTTACCGCTATCTAAAGAGTGGAAATAATTTGGAACGTCTCTCTTGGCAGGTAGAAGAGAACAGGAGCTGCTTATTTTTCTTCTTGTTGTTCCTGAGGCTGTTTCCTATGACACCAAACTGGTTTCTCAATCTCTCAGCTCCCATTTTAAACATCCCTGTGTCCCAGTTCTTCTTCTCCGTTCTCATCGGTAAGGCCTGGGGAGACTGTCGGAGGGGGCAGTGTGACATTGCCTCTCCTCATCACCAAGCCTTGGGTAGTACGCTGAGCTGGGGAAGGCGGAGCGGCAGGGTCGTAGCTGTGACTCTGCCCCATTCAACTGTTTGCCTTTGTGCTGTCCTTGGAGGTCTCAGAGCATTTTGCAAATCTGTGCACATCACCGATGCAGCAAAGTTCTGACTCACACCTCGTTCTTTCCATTATGAACACAGACCCCTGTGTCTGGCCTTGGGCAAGCGCATATTTAAGATTGTTTTACCTGGAGGAGGATGCTCACAGGCTTTCTTCTGCTCTGATTCTTTCAGGTCTTACACCATATAATTTCATCTGTGTGCAGACAGGAGCCATTCTGTCACAAATCACCTCTTTGGATGCCATTTTCTCCTGGGACACTCTGCTCAAACTGCTTGCCATGGCCGTGGCAGCACTGATACCAGGGACCCTCATCAAGAAGTACAGCAAGAAGCACTTGAAGCTTGAAGACGAGCATGCTCTGTTACTTAATGGCAAAAAGAGCTTGTGATGGCTTGGGTGCCCCAGATGTTGGGGGACTGCCTCGCAAAAGCTGCAGGTCTCCATTCCTGTGGGTTATGTTCTGCATGCTCTGTGCCACCGTGGACCATGGACAGCTGCGGTTTTTAATTATTCTTCTCGTCTAAGAGGAGGTGTAAGGGTTTTATTTTTAATGAATGTTTAACTGTGCATGTATCTGCACGGAGAGCACTATACAGGGGCTTTGTGAACTCTTCAGCTAATTTGCCTGTTTCCTTTAAATCAGCCTGCATCTCCAGTGTGCCTGAGGGTGTTGCCCGCCCACTGCAAATGTATTAGTGACAGAGGAAAAACATCAGGGGTACCGAGTATTGGCATCCCACAAGGGAGGCAAATCAGAACCCCTTAGTCCCTCCCAGCTCTTGAACACAGGGGCCAAGCAGCGCAGGCCCTGCGGTCTCCCTGCCAGCCCCAGTGACAGGCTCCCCCTGGGCTCCCACACGTCCCATCAGTCCAGCTGAGTGAGCCCAGCTGGTCTCGGTGGTGGGGCTGATATGGCAGCAGGCAGGCTGGTTTTCTGCCCTGCCTCATCCTTGGCACCCAGGAGTCCACAGCACACGGGGCTGTGCTGAGCTGCAACAGCAGAAGCTTTGGCTGTTTTTCACCACCCCGGTAGCAGCATTTCCCAGCTCTAGGCAGGCCTTACTGCCTCCTTCCCCTGCCCTCTCCAGCCCCATCCTTATTTAGCATTTTTGGCCTAAAATGACAAACTGTGCACTTCTGTGCTGTTAGGTGCAGTAGTACAAGTACTGAGTTGAGAAAAAATTAATGACATTTCAGGGTCCCTGCACCTCCTGTAGGAGAGCTTTCACAGATGTAGAAGACACTTCCTCTGTCATTCAGATGTTAGGGAAACACACCATGCAGCAAAATCGTTCAGGACTGAGGCGGTGTGAGCTGCCTGTATGTATCACTCACATGTCAGAACACACAAGACTGCTTCTGAGGTCTGTCAGTGGCTGCTACTCCCCACAAAGACTAAAGGGGAAGGAAAAAAAAAAAGTATGTGCCTGGCTGGCAGTGATTTGTTCTTGAGAAGCACCTCTAAACCTACACATTTGCTCACGTATAACTAGGTTTCCAAATAAGCAGGTAGGCTCTGTCCCAGTTGCTGGAAAATAGTAGCCCCCAAGGACAATACGATGCTCCTGAGTTTTTGATATTTGCACCTCCTTGCTCTACTCTCCGTGAATTTGCCCTCCACTCAGAGGATAAAGTAAACTTTCTGGCATGGAAGGGGGTGGATGGCAGACCCCGGAGCACTTGGGAAGCTGATGCAGTGAATGCTTCACCCCTTTTGGCACCTCCCCCACCAGCAGGGTTGGAACGGAGTGGGACAGCAAGGTTCCCAGGATGAGAAGTCACAGGTGCAGGTTCAACCCCCCCAGCTCACACTGCAAAAATCACTCATTTGTCAGGAGCAAAGGCCAATGCTCAGGCACACCTGGGTGCTCAGTAGGCTACGTGTGTCCTACCAAGCTCCTGCCCTGCTACTTGGAGCTCCCACTAGTTCCAGTTCAGCTGTGTTCAGACACAGTTAACAACAAGCTGCTCGCTAACATCGTGTTAGTTACGAAAAGATTCATGACACAGTCCCAAAGTACACGAGAAACCATTCCCAGATCACCAGACCAGCCTGAGAAGCATTGAAGTACACTGGCTTTTTATTCCATGCATTGTTTGCTTTGATAGTCATTCTTGTTTCCATCACTGTACACTGTTCAATACAAAAAAAGAAAATCAAGTTTGTATCAGGAATCCGCAGAGCAGGGAGGAGAGAGATGAACACTACTGGACAGGGCCAAGATGAAATGGTTACTTAACACAACAGTGGGGAAGGCAACATTCAGCTCTGGGAGAAAATCTAGGCTAGTGCTCAGGAGCTGTCGGCAGCCACGAGGACTGGATCAGGGTAGCTGGGATGCTGAAGAGGGGGACCCACGGTTTACTGCTGTCCTGCAAGGGCGGTGTGACTGCGAGGAGGAAGCAGGCCGATGTATGCCTCTCGGCCCCACACCCTGCTAGGAGAGACCATGCGAGGCACCGCAGCAGAGGCGCCCACACAGCAACGCGGAGATCACGACTGTGTGCTGTCCTGGGCTGGTTTCGCTAAGGAAAATGCCCGTGTAACCCCCTACAGAATCGACGGCAACCATCCCAGGGACACGGGGGGCTGCTGAGCCACCCCTGCCCGCACACGGCCGAGGGGACGAGCTGTGTGCGCGAGGGGAGGCTGGGATCCCACCTCCACGGGCACAGGCTTACGCATTTAGGCAAGGGGGGCAGCCCTGGTGGCAGTCCCAGAGGGACGCTGCATAGTAGGCAGCAGTTACGAAGGAGCGACGCTGGACCGTAACATTGCGATGACCCGGGCGTGTAAAGAAACTAGAGCTAAGTGTGGCAGCAGACAACCCGAAGGGCTCAGCTCTGCTTTTCCAGGCTGCAGAATGAGCCAGCATGTCCCCGGGCAAGGACGGGGAGGAATCAGCACGCGCCCGCGACAGCTGGCCCAGGAGTGTCCCAAAATCCCACACGTCAGAACTTCTACGCATCTCTGCAAGCCCAGAGGAGCTTCATCTCATGGTGGAGGAGCTCTAAGCAGAGACCAAAACCTCTCTGGGATTTTTTGCCACGGGCTGGGCTGACCCAGTGCTGCCCGCAAGCAGCGAGCAGCCCTGCCTGTGGGAGCTGAGGAAGCCTGCCGGATCGGAGCGGCAAGAGCCTCGCCAGGGGCCTGAGGCCTGGCACGCTCTGCTGTGGGGGACCTTGGATGGTAGTTCTCAACATCTCTTTACACAATAGTTTGGTCTTCCTCTCTGTGTGCGTATGTCACGTGCACACAGTTCTCCACTGCTAAATTCCTGCACCCCGGCCTCCAGCCTCCTGAGTAACCATCTGCACCGCCGCTTCCACACCAAAACCCCTCTCATGCCATGACAGCAAAGCTGTCTCTGGCCCGGCCACCTCCTCCTGCCACTGGCTGAGAGACGGAACATCGGCAAGGAGAAGTGAGGAGTGGGAAGAGAGAGGAAACAGGAAACAACCCAGGAAAGAGCTTCACTCCCTGTGGCATTCTGCCTCCACCCAGAGCCGAGTATTGCTGCTGCAGGCAGGGGTGCGCCAGTCGCTCCCTCTCCTCTCCAGCAGCCTGTTTGGTCCTGCATGGGTGATCCACCACCTGGATCCGCTGCTGGCCATCCCTGATCTCATACCTGCTGCCCGGAGCAACTGCCCTCCTCTCTGCTCATCCTTTTGGATGCTCTTGCCAGGGGATCCTGTGACGGTTATTCACTTTGTGACCAATTCAAAAGCCACTTGCTCCCTGATCACCATTCCTCACCAGCTCAGGGGCTGCCATCTCTGCTGGCAACACGAGCAAACTGCAGCATCGACCACGAGGAGTATCACAGGGCCCACAGGGCTGACTGCATCCACCCCCCTGGGACCAGCCTTGACGGGTTCTCTGCCCCGCTATGACAGCAGCCTTGGAAATCACGAGAGACAGCAACTACTGGCAGCCACTGAGACCAGCTCTGCTCCCACCTCCCCCAGCGACCAGGGAGAAGGTAACATCACACAAACAGATTACAATTGTGCTAGCGGTGAAGCCAACCTTCTGATCTACAGAAATTATAATAAATAATAAAATAACATCATAACTTAAGATCTGTGTGTAGTCCAGCTACAAAAATTTAAAAATATGGGATAATTTAACTCATACAATACTGCTCTCTGTATAAGTAAGACATTTTCCTTCATTTTGCCATGAGGCCATAAATTACCACAGTTAAATTCAAACCAATATTTTAACATAAAATGTAAACAAACAAAGCAACAGAAGTACCTGTCCATGGTCCGTTCCCGCCGTTCGTCTCCGGCGGTGCGGCCGTGCACCACGCGCGTGGCACGGCCGCGCCAGCCAGCACGCTGGGAAGGGCAGGGGGAAAGGTCTTGTAGGGGGACATCAACTAAGGAAGGGGGGAAGGGGGAACGAGCTCTATCGTTTTGTTCTCTTTAAGTATTGATTTAGAAGAGTAGTGTTTGAAGGGAAGGCACTATGAGTTCTAACAGAAAACAAATTTTTCTCATCTGCCAATGCCTTGGCCTGTCACATACCAGTACTATCCTCACTTTCACCTGCAGAGTTTCAGCTTGAAGGAGAAACAGAGGCCTCGGGGGACACCCGAGACACAGCTGTGCCACAGCCACCATCAAGATTCCCTGTGCAACCTGTTTTGCACAAAGCCTGACAGGAAAGGCAGGCAGCTGTTAATGCTTTCGAGAATGTACAGTGAATAAGGAGACAGAGCAGGGCTGATGCTCTTATCTAGGCCAGTGATTCCCAGTCTTCCCCCTCAACACACAGCTCTCTGCTGGTTATCGATGCTGCTGTAGGTGAGAGACTGCTTCTCCAAGTCCAGTACAGGTATCTCCAGTTTCCTCCCCAGAAGAGTGCTCAGGCTCTGCAGAATGTGCTGTCCACGGTTTGCAAGTTCTTGCTTTTCCAACACTGATTTGATTGATTTCTTTGACTGACTGAAACAGACAGGAGGTAAGAGGAGGAAGTAAACTGGGAAATGGCACACTGCATCTGAAAGAGGTTTCCCTGCTCAACTGGAGATCGACACTGCCAGAGTGAAGCAAGGACGATGTTAAGAAGTGCTCTTATACCAATTCTCGAGAGGACGAGGTTAGAATACATTTGCAGGATCTCACAACAAAATGCTGATTAAAAAAAGAAACTAAAAATCCTTAAAATAAAACCCACTATTACATTCCTGGGGATGTATCGACTCAGAAGACCCTGGACGTTAGCACCTCGGTACCAATTTTCTCCAGGAACATGTCCACCTTCTGATTAAAAATGACCCAGCTGGTTATACTGAATACGCTTTGTTCACAGGTTACCCTATAGTAAGGTCTTTTTACGCTTCCTCATTCGATAAGACTGAGTGGTTTTGTTTTCTTGATCTGTTCTCCAAGCTTCAGGGCCACAAGGCCTGGTCCCCTGTGAAAGCAGCAAGAGAATCCCCCTGCGTTTGTACACAAAGCTGTCCAGGCAGGACTCCCAGGATGTTTCTCTGTAATGTGCTTGCTTTCTGAACTTTTTTTTTTTTTTTTGCAACAAGTCTGTGTGTCTATAAATACAATCCACTCTTTACAGTAAAAAGTGTTAAAATGTCAAAAAAATAAATATCCATGTTACAGTAACTAGATTATTCAATAAAATACATCCCTGCCATTCTTGATTGAAATGCTCAAAGAGAATTAATTTCATTTGGACATTTTCCAGAGATTCGGGTTATTGCAAATCACTCCTGGGGTGGGAAGGAGAAGCATCTTCTCTTCCTGGAAAGTGTGATGAAGGGGAATGAAGTGGAATCTCAGGGAAATCAAAATGCCAGTATCAGGAAGCTTTGGGAGAGATCCGTATTACCAAGTAGCAGAGCTGCAGGGCTTATTGTTCCTGACCGTGGCATCAGAACACTCCCCTTCAGAAGAGTCACAGTCTGATTCTCCAAACTGTGCCGGGTTCTGCAAAGCAGAAGGAAAGAGGAAGACTTGAGCAACATTCCTGCGCCGCAGATCAAGCACACCATCCCAATCTGTAACAGCAGGCAGGCAAAGGTCACCGCCGGCAGAGAGGCAGAGATTGCCCGCACACAGGAGATACCAACAACACACAAGCACCCTACCGAAGGTCACCTGTCCGCCCTCAGCGAGGGGACAGCAGAAAAATACCAGGTCAGAGCACCACCGAACACAGATGGAGTTATGAGAAGAAGGTGCAGCAGGCTTTGCCCTACCCCTCTCAAATGCTTGAAAGACAGTAAAAGGAAGTAAATTATTCTAGCTTCGTCAGCAAGGCTGCCAATGGATACGTTCGAGGAAGTTTACATCCCTTCTGTTTCATTATCTACTTTATGTGCTTTTTTTAATCCCACTTAATGCAACTGCAAATCCAACGGCTTCCCAATATCACACTCATCTTGACCAGCAAATTATGTTCAGCTTTGTGCTACTTTCCCCCATCTACTCGTCTGGCCAAGTATGAGAAAGACTGGGTATTTAAGCAGTTGCATTGCTGTAGCACATCTACCACAACATTTCCTAGGCAGCCATCCAACTTTCTGGCCCTTGGATTCCTCTCAGAACATTTTTTTTTTTTAATCAATCAAAAGAAGAGGGGATTGCTGAACTTGCAACTCACCTCACAGCTGGGTTCATCCGCACAAAGTTTGCCCAGAGACATCTGAGTCTTGACTCTCCGCACAGCACACTCTTTGTCTGAAAGCCCGTCAGACTGCGTGGAGATTTCAATGGGGATCTCTGGAGTCTGGGACAACATGTCCTCCAGCTTCTCAGCCACCTCATCTTCCAGCTTGGTGGCCAGCTCATCTGGGCTGTTCGAATGATCGCTTGTGTTCCCCTCCTCTCCATCTGACACGGAGAAGTTCTCTGAGCTGAAGGTTGAGTAGGACTGGCAGCTACTGATGCAGCGGTGAGGTCTGCAAAGCAGGAGAGTAGTTCAGCTTGTATCACAATGCCTCCGATTGCAGAGAAAAAGCAATTTTCTGGGTGCTGTGTTTGGCCACCCATCTACAACTGGCCCTGACAGACCCCACTCCCGGTGCCCACTCAGCCCCGGGTGAGCCCATCCCCAGGATCCCGCTGCCAGCTAGCAAAGTGACAGCTCCCGAGTGGACAGGTTTCCGCGCACGCTGTCACTGCGCACAGTAAGCGTGAGCTGGTGAGCGAGTGCAGCGTTACAGTTCGAGCACAAGGAGATGTTTGACGTGCAGCCAGGGTGCAAGGCAGCGTTCTTTTGAGACACACACCACAACAAAAACCATCACAACATTATTTAGTGCAGTGAATGCAGAGTGGCTGCGATATCCTTGCACGGGCTCCCCTGGCAAACCTCTCATCTTCCTTTCTGAAGCATGCAATGCAGAGCAGGTTTCCACACCTGTACTTTTAACTGGCATCTTCAGCACAACAAGAATAGGGTTCGCTCACCGTAACAGGCAGCCCAGGCTGCTCAGTCCTGTTCTCCCTAGCAGATACCGCTCAGGCACAGTGCACTCAATACTGCCTGGCTGCTTCTCGGCACTGGGCTAAGGGCTTGATCCTTCCAAAAATGTCTTTGAGCAAAACAGGTCCTATCCCTAGAAAAGGCTTTACATCAGTTCTCCAAGAGCCTCTTCCCACCCTAAGAACACATCTCCAGCTGAGTCATAACTGATCTGCAAGGCTGGCAGCAAGAGCTCTGCGAAGTGTTGGGCTGCCTTTCACACCTTGGAGCTATGGACATCTACCACCTTTCAAATGATTTAGTTCAGGATCTGCATCTTTAAATTCATCTGTTCTTATTTGGTCTTGTCTGCTACATATTCATATTAGCTGATCTGCCTCGGAGCATATTTTTCTTTAACAGTCCTTTTTGCTAAAAACAGGACTCAAGCTAATTGAACTGGGAATATCTGCATCACCTGGCAGTGATCCCAGCAGCCAGGCTGAAATGGAGGTATGTGCACTCAAAAAATAAGCTCACAGTTACTTGAACGTGGAAATTGCCTCATGCCAGGATTCAACAGGAATGGTACAAAACATCAGTTGACTGAACATGCCAGGAGACCCACAACAGGTCATCACACTGAATTCAGGAAAAGCAATTTGTCTTCCAAGTCGGTAAATCACAGAAGAAGCAACAATCACACAAGAACCGTATGAGTCAGAAAACTCATCTAGCCCCGCATTCCGTCTCCAGCCCTAGGCAGGAAGAAATAATCTCAGAAAAGCAGGAGAACAGGGTGTGCAGACAGAGCCTGCTTTCTCCTGGCACATCAGGAGATATACCTGGTTTGTACCATTCAGCAAATGAGACTTCGGAGCCGAGGATCAAACCTGGATGACAGTGCTGAACATCCTACTCCATAAATTGAACACTTATGACTTGTTTATGTTTTGATTTCCAGAGCATAGCTTCACAATGAGCTCCACATCTGAACGTGTTTTGGATGGAAAAAGCACTTTCTTTTGTTCATTTTAAAGCCCCTGTTTGCTTCACTAGGTGTCCCTAACATGACTGTGAGGAATCATTCCTTGTCTATTTTCTCCACATAAATTACAATTTCATGCACCTCCAGCATCACTTTTTCTCCTGCTAGACAAACATTTCTCATGGATTTAATCTCTTCTTCTACACAAACCATCTCTAACCATTCTTGTCACACTTCTTAGTACCTTTTCAAATTTTACCATCGTCTTCGAGCTGAGGCAATGAAGGTGGCATTTAGGATACAAGCTGCAGGTGTGCCATGGGTGTATACAACAGCAGACAAGCTTTTATTTTCTTCTCTGCTCCTTTCCTAACAACCCTTAACCTATCTGCCCACTGGATCACTTCTGCACTTCAAGCAGCTGCTTTTGTAAAGCCACAGCACCAATTCCATGATCTCTTTCCTGAGCACAGGACTGTAAAGCCCGCTATTACAGAGGCTTAGGCAGGAACGCCCCCTCAAGTCTTATTTTACAGGCGACACCATCAAATTTGATCTGCCAGGTTGTCACCTAGCTCTTCAATCCTATGTGAATTCAACTACGAAGATGCTGGAGTCAGCCCCACTGCAGCAACAGCTGATAAACAACATGTGAAAGAGTCCACAAAGGGTCCCAACATCCAGCAAGTCTGATCCTGGTGAAACAGATGCAGCAGCTTATTTTCATACGCTGAATATCAAGTGTGATCAAGTTGTGCTACTAACAGCCTGCAGCAGAAAAGCTGCGCTGGAGATGACATCCCAGAACAGGCTGAAAACAGTGAGTGAACATGAAGGATGAACTGTGGCTGGAAGCAACGCACTGAATGCGATTCTGTTCTTCTGCCAGGACCTTCCACAGTTTCAATGCTGGTGCGCAGCCGCTATCACAGTTCTCCTGCTGAGTTTTGTCCCACCAAAGAGAGATTAGAGTGAATTCACCTTTTACCTTTGTCTACGAGGAAACTCCACTTCACTGTCTACTTCGCCCTCTTCCTCTTCTGAAGAGTCATCACCGCTCTGGCAGAAAACAAGGACAAGAATGATATCGCATTTGTGAAAGAACAAACACGCAACTACACGGTTGCCCCTTGGTCCTCCAGGACAAAGTCACTGTGTCAATGGGCTGCAGCAATCCAGGCAAGAAAATAACCTGCGTATTAGCGAAAACTGACTCAGACATCTTCTTACCAGGACATTTTTTCAGGCAGTCTTAATGCTGCCACTTCTGAATTTGGAGTGATTGACTTTCAAGTACGCTGGAGTACTTTACCAGGCACTGAGTACATAATGTTCCGGATTTTTACAGAAACAAATCAAGTAATTAGTATCACGCTGAAATCCACTTAAATTTTTGAGCTGATCTGGCATTCCTGGCTTTACGACTTCAACCTTTTTCTACATGCACCCATCACAAAGCAGGATGGGGGATGACACAGCCTTTGCTGGTGGGTTTCACCACCTGGAAAACTTGAGGTTTGCTCCACTGTCTACTTCAGTCAGTACAGAATCTTTTATTCTCCTTTTCCCATCCAAATCTACACCCTGCACTCTGCTCTTTTTACAGCCTCCTCCTATCCTATCTAAACTGAAAACATCTGGTTCAGACTCTGCCTCTATCCCATCCCATCCCATCCCATCCCCTTGTAATCCTCCTCCTCCTCCCTTTGCTCTGGGCCCACACTCGTCTGGTACTTTTCCACCCAGGCCCAGTTTGCCTGCTCTTTGAACTCCACTTGGACTGGTTCCTACTTCTCTCACCACCTGGACGGAAGCAGGAAAAATGAAGAACAGCTTTATTTCTGTACAACTGTGCTGTAACATCTTTTTGACTCTTGCAAATGTTCACAAAATACATGAGAACTACGATTTTTGGTCAAGGGGGACAGTTTCTGGCAGGTACAGCAAAAGACCATGGCAAATGTCGAATTTCTGTTCCAAGGCACAGAAGTGCTACAGATTCTCAGTGAAACTGGTATGCGATATTTAACATCACCACAAGAATGCATTTGCCCCTTCCTTTGTTTTGAGAAAGGCTTGAAAACATTGAGACTGTTTTCAACAGCAAAAATTCAGTAGGCTAAGGTTCAGCTCAAACAAAAACGGGCTAAATTGCAAGTAACAGAGAACTAAACCCTATGAAAACCACATCTGACAAGCCTCATTATTAGCAGTACACTCTGATATGCCTACAGTACTTCTCAATGAAATTGACTTTAAAAGTATATCCAGATCACAAAGCAAAGTCCGGATAGGCATGATTTCTTCAAGGTAAAGTTGTACGCCTAACTCTACTGCTCTGCGCATGGAAAACATGGCTTTGCTACTATCCTCTACCCAAACACCAGCCCATGTGACACACCTTCTTTTGGTGGAGAGGAAAAGAGGAGAAAGAGGAGCAAGCTTTTGGGTGGGGTTTTTTTTTTTTTTTCAAAGCACTATGGTTTGTCCTTACCTTTTGAAGAGGTCTTGCTTTGCAAGGTAGCATTGAGGAAGCCATGTGCTGGGGAGTGCCTAGTGCGGACCCTGACTTACAGTTGCTGAAGCCCTCTTCATCCATCTTCTCAATGAACTGCGCATTTTCGTATAGGGAAACAGATGTTGGTGACTGAGAATGGCTCATCCCTGTTTCAGCAGCAGATGACATCTGTACCTGACCACTGTCCTCGTCCCTGCACTGAAGACAGGAATTATATGGATCTGTTTTGCAACACTCCCAATGATCAGCTTTGCTTTCTTTGCTCTCCAGATTCCTTCGGCAATCTGCTTCCATGGCAGCAGAGATGAGATCGGGGCTGGAACCAGACATCCGCCTCTGCGCGTGGTTACTGAGAGGGCTCCGCAGCGCTGCTGCAGGGCCAAAGTACCTTAAGTTGTTTGCGCAGTTTGCAATATCTTGTCCGTGGGCATGAAGCCGTGAGTGATGGCCATGGGGATGGCTGTGGCCAGGTTGCTGTGGTAGGCCGGGATGATGAGAATGATTATGAGGTGGAGGTGGGGGTGCATCATCTTGCACTGGCTGGTTTTTCAAGATCCCTGCAAAATCATTGTAGCTGCCTTTGCTGTTCCCTCGGCGGTGACGTGGCTTGCTGCGGTAGCGGCTTTTGCCGCTCAGCGTTGACATTTTGGGACTTCCTGAGACTGGTGAGCCATTGGATGCTGCTTCTGTGCTGGGTATGCCCTCTGACTTCAGCAGATCTGGCCTGAGAGACAGTCAGCAGAAGTCACACATTAAACCACAAACTAAAAACATGACATCAGCTCAGAGCCAGGATGAAGAGGCAGCTGTAGCCACAAGCACACTCTGCTTTCCAAAATCTACAGGCTTCCCTCCCCTTCAGCTGTTTGACTTCTGCATTAGGTTTCCTTTGATCCTCTTCCCTCAATGTCCTTTCTGTTCAGCCCATCATGCGCTACACTCCTTTCTTGCTGCTTTTTCCAATATCTGCCACCTACTCTCCTTTTGCTGCACTGATTTTGATGCTCTGCTCCCAAAATAGCTCCCTCCTAAGACCTTGGTGTAGGGCGGGCAGGTCTCTTACTGTGTGCATATACAATGCTCAGCACAACAGGGTCCCAATCTGCTGACGGTTATCAGCCATGTTCATTTCAGAAGCACATGCTGATATTAATTCAGAAGTGATTATTCACTGTTAATCAGGACTCCCTAACTCCTGGAATCCCAGAAAAGGGAAGAATAAAATAGACAGCTCCTCTGGGGGGGGGTGGGGGGGGGGGGAAAGTCTCACTTTCTGAAAGTCATGC
>Ga0065711_1008022_pt1 | contig 13649 bp, 6 predicted proteins | sample Hoacrofraction12_FD_59098 | JGI IMG/M metagenome (GOLD analysis project Ga0065711, IMG submission 59098) | Hoatzin crop microbial communities from Cojedes, Venezuela - Epithelial fraction 12 v2 (version 2) | ecosystem: Host-associated > Birds > Digestive system > Esophagus > Crop | place... | reverse complement strand
AGCCCCAAGGTCCTTTTCTGCTGGGCAGCTCTCCAGCCACTCTTCCCCAAGCTTGTAGCATTGCACAGGGTTGTTGTGACCAAAGAGCAGGACCTGGCATTTGGCCTTGTTGAACCTCATAGAGTTGGCCTTGGCCCATCGATCCAATCTGTCGAGATCCCTCTGCAGAGCCTTCCTACCCTCGAGCAGATTGACACTGCTGCCCGGCTTGGTGTCACCTGCAAACTTACTGAGGTAGCACTCAATCCCCTCATCCAGAGCATTGATAAAGATGTTAAACAAGACTGGACCCAAAACTGAGCCCTGGGGAACATCACTCATGATCGGCCCCCACCTGGGTTTAACTCCATTCACCACCACTCTCTGCGCTCAGCCATTCAGCCAGTTCTTTATCCAGCGAACAGTACACCCATCCAGACTGTGAGCAGCTCGTTTCTCCAGGAGGATACTGTGGGGAAAAGTGTCAAAGGCCTTACTAAAGTCCAGGTAGACAACATCCACAGCCTTTCCCTCATCCACTAGCCAGGTCCCTGGTCATAGAATGATATCAGGTTGGTCAAGCAGGACCTGCCTTTCATGAACCCATGCTGCCTGGGCCTGATCCCCAGGTTGTCCTTCACATGCCCAGTGAGCTCACTCAGGATGAATTGCTCCATAATCTTGCCCGGCACCAAGGTCAGGCTGACAGGTCTGAAGTTCCCAGGATCCTCCTTCTGGCCTTTTTTGTAGATGAGTGTTACACTGGTGATCCTCCAGTCATCTGGGACCTCCCCTGTTAGCCAGGACTGCTGATAGATGAAGGAAAGTGGCTTGGCCAGCTCTCCACCAGTTCCCTCAGCACAATTGGGTGGATCCCATCCAGCCCCATAGACTTGTAAGCGTCCAGGTGGCATAGCAGGTCATTAACTGCCTCCTCCTCGATTATGGGAGGTTTGTTCCGCTCACCTTCCCGATCTTCCAGCACTGGGGGCTGACTACCCTGGGGATAACCAGTCTGACTATTAAAGACTGAGGCAAAGAAGGCATTAAGTACCTCAGCATTTTCCTCATCATTGTTGGCAATATTTCCCCTCGCAACCAATAAGGGATGGAGACTCTCCTTGGCCCTCTTTCTTTTGTTAATGTATTTGTAAAAACATTTTTTGTTGTCCCTTACAACAGTGGCCAGACTAAGTTCTAGCTGGACTTTTGCCTGTCTAATTTCCTCTCTGCACAACCTAACGAGACCCCTGTACTCCTCTTGAGTTGCATGCCCTTTCTTCCATAGTTGGTAGACTCTCTTTTTTTTTCTGAATCCCAGCAAGAGCTCCCTGTTCAGCCAGACCAGTCGTCTTCCCTACCAGTTCATCTTGCAGCACATGGCGACAGCCTGCTCCTGTGCCTTTAAGACTTCCTCCTTGAAGAATGTCCAGCATTCCTGGACCCCTTCACCCTTCAGGAGTTTTTCCGAGGGGACCCTCTTAACTAGCGTCCTGAACAGGCCAAATTCTGCCCTCCAAAAGTCCATGGTGGTGGTTTTGCTGGCCCCCCTCATAACTTCTCCGTGAACCGAGAACTCTATTATTTCATGGCCACTAAGTCCAAGACATCCTCTGACCACCACATCTCCCACCAGCCCTTCGCTGTTAATAAAGAGCAGGTCTAGCGAGGCACCTCCTCTGGTAGGCTCACTTACCAGCTGTGTCAGGAAGTTATCTTCCACACACTCCAGGAACCTCCTAGACTGTTGTCTCTGCTGTGTTGTATTTCTAGCAGATGTCCAGTAAGTTAAAGTCCCCCATGAAAACAAGGGCTAGTGATTGTGAGACTTCTGCCAGCCTCTTGTAGAAAACTTCATCAGCCTCTTCATCCTGGTTGGGTGGTCTATAACAGAACCCCAGCAGGATGTCTGCCTTGTTGACTTTCCCCCTCATCTTTACCCATAAGCATTCAACCTTGTCATCACAGTCATCGAGCTCTATGCAGTCGAAGCAGTCCCTAACATACAACGCTACCCCATCGCCTCTTGTTCCTCGCCTATCCCTTCTGAAGACCTTATAGCCATCCATCGCAGCACTCCAGTCATGAGAATCATCCCACCATGTTTCTGTGATGGCAAGCAAGTCATAGCTGTCCTGCTGCACAATGGCTTCCAGCTCCTCCAGTTTGTTGCCCATGCTGTGTGCATTGGTGTAGATGCACTTGAGCTAAGACTATCGATCTCACCCCCAACCCTGGCATGCCACACCTGGGCTCATCTCTAGTGACCCTTGTTATATCCCCTCCCCTCTTTGAACCTAGTTTAAAGCCCTCTTGATGAGCCCCGCCAGCTCGTGGGCAAGAATCATTTTTCCCCTGTGAGACATCTGGACTCCATCTGTCGCCAGCAGGCCCAGTGCTGTTATGTTACACATATTTTAGAAGGTAATGGATACCAATGACATTATCCACTAAAAAATTATATTACATTGTCTAGAGTAAAAATGAGTGGGAAAAATCATTACAAAAGAAAAGTACGATGGATAATTGATGGAAAAAGCTCATTCCGCAAGCTACAAGTATTCTTCCTGTTTTACTTTATTATCACAAGTGCATATATGAAGGTTTTCAACTTCTATCTATCATGGTCAGGATTTCTGCAAAGGTACAAATTTTCAACTAACTAATTACAATGAAGCCAAAATTATGACATACCCATCAGCCTTTTGCAGATCTTCATGTAGAGATTTTGTACTATAGAAATAAAATTTAAAAAAAAAAAATGTTACTACATCCGAATCTAGAAACTTAACATTGAATGTATCAGGTTTTAAAGATAGAACTGGTGGGCAGATTCTCATCATAATACTTACTGATTTCATACAGCATGCACAGCCATTTACATGTTGTATTTTAACATAGCTACCAGGAAAACCTACTGTCACCATGTCACAAGAGGAAGTCTCAGACACGGTTCTAAATCAAACATAGTTCTCAGCATCATTACAGGTTTTTGCAATTTACGCTTCATTTTCATTTAGAGATATTTTAAAAACTGAGACTAATGTCAACCTAAATAAAATATACTATAACCTAAAATTAAAGAAAATAGTAAATTAATTGAAGTTAATATGTTAGATCATCATGATGAGCCCAGAGTGCAGCTAAACTCTCCAAATAGTAGCCAGGTAGACAAAATTTCAGGCAGTATTGTTGCCCAAAGAATCTAACAGTTAACCCTTCAAAGTTTCATTTTCAGTTATGCAGTAAAAAATAAAAAGTCTTCCATTTAACCCTTAAGATAAAAATAAATTAGTTTGAAAAGGGCCAGAGTCCAGGAAATTCAGTTAATCTGAAACTCAGGACAGTTCTACCTGGGTGCTCTCAGGAGAGGTAAAGTGCTCAACTCCTGGGCACCCACTTTTGAAAACGCTGACAAAGTTTGTAACTGCACCTGTAGTACAGATATCAATCTAAAGCCTATTGGGCAATTTGAAGAAAAGCCTCTGACATTTGCTAAAAGATTGAAAAAAAGTTGAGAAAAGAGATTGAAAACAGAGGGGAGAAACAGGATTGTTTTTAAAAGCAAGTAAAACCCAAAGAACATTCAGGTAAAATTGGTAGAATTTTCAACAACTCCTATTTTCAGTCAACTAACACATCTAGATGACTACAGCCTTGATGCCATACAGCATATCTGCCACTGAAATTTCATGTCCAGATTGATTTGTATCCAGTCATTATTTATTAGATATCATTACCATTTCTACTCGATAACTTGTACACACAAAGGCTGGTGGGAGAGATGGTGTTTCAAGTGTATAACGGCTAGGAAGTTAATATTCAATAAATAGAATAAAAAAGAAAGTATAATGATTTTCAGCCATACAGGTGTCAGTAACTCCATTGTTATCTTGATATGCAGAGCTGTCCTCAGAAAATTACATCAAATTGTGCCCTTGGTTAAAGTCACACAACTGCCCTGAACTATATTATTCAATTAACATGAGTGCAGAATTGGGCCCCAACATAAAGGTTTACTTTTTTTTCTGAAAGGACAAGTCTCTGACAGGGTGGGTACAAAACAAGAAAGGAAGTGATTTCAATGTGACACTATTTGTAGCTACCCAGGGAAAGTATGAATCAAGGACAGTTTTAGATACATCTCTGTTGTAAATCCAAGATAGCGCATCTGATCTAGTGCCACATCTTGTACAGGAAAAAGCTACTCTGTACAAAAGAGCCTTAATATATCTAGGCATGTCTTCTCGCAAACACTCCTCACTGTGAAAAAGAACCTCAGGACACACCTTAATTTTCTTTTTCTTTTTTTTTTTAAATAGTAGTTTCTCCAAGCAAACACAAAACAAGAATATTATACTTAAAGGCCACAATTATACTTTAAGCTCATAAGCACTACAGCAATTTTAAAACCGTAAGACATCCAGTGTGACAAATTAAATATGAAAATATTAAGGAGTTATATTTCTAAGATGTAACCTTACTTGTCCATCTCATTAGGTATTAAATTTGTGAGTGGCTTCAATGTCATCACAATTTCCATTAGAATCTATATAAATCCCTTATATTGTAAAAGCATGTTTACTTTAGAGCTGAATTACTAACAAGCTTTTTCAAGGAATTCAGTTTCTGTCTGCAAGCAGATAGCAAATCGCTCAATACATTTTAAGCTTAAAATATTAAAACACTTTTTTTCAAGGAATTGATTGCAAATATTCTGAATATAATCTGTTGTTCCTGGGCAGGGAAAAGTACAATTATCAAGGGATTTCATTACACAAACATTGAAGTATACCCATTGGTGGCATTCATACATTTAAAAAATTAATTTGTTCAGATGTCCTTCTACTTAAGTATCAAGCACTATCATTATTGGTTTTGATGAAATTTGGTATTGTGCTACTAAATTTGAGTGTGCAAACATCTGCAGAGTGAGCACAAAAGAAACATTAGCAAGTTCTAATGAAACTTACATCAGAATTACTGTATGTGCAGGTTCTTTCTGGTGTTGTATTCTTACCCCATTCACCCAGATCTAGTTGTGAGAGTATGTGTCCATACTCATCCGCATGCATAACAAAGTGAGCAGCTGTTCCAAACATTGAGTAAGCACATGCTAATACATCTACTGCTCTTCGCAGTGCCTGTGCTGATAAGTTCACTCTTGCTGGAGCTTTTAGTTGCTTACAACAGATTGTTTTCACCTCTGCTTCAATGCTCTTTCCACCCTGTAGGAGAGACATAGGTGAAACCTATTGCTGGCTTTAATCTCTTTTTAAAAAAGTGAGAGTGAAATCCTGACTGCCCTGACTTAACGAAAGAACCTGAATGACTGTTATTTTATACAGGGCAGGAACACACACCTCTAGCTTTGTTGCAGTCTGCATTTTCATTGCCATATTATTACATCACTTGAAAATGTTAATAACTGGGGGGGCATGGGGTGGGTGGGGGTGTGTTAAATGGAAAACAGCAGGAAGTGCAATGGAAAACTATTCAATGAGAAATACACATAATAACTTCTCTGAATTTCACATGAGCATAGTATTAAAATTGCATTCTATTCCTATTACTTCAGGAATTATAGAATGATCCCTCTGAGCAAATATGCTTAATCAGAGTCTGTCAATATAACTTTATACCAGTTGCCACTGTATGTTTTTCACTGTGGTTTCAAATACACGTATGTGTCACAGTCCCATGCAATCTACATGTGTAAAAAAATTTCTCTCCTTACCTGGTTTTTGCTCTGTGTAGATACCAAGCAGAGAACAGTTCCAGCTTCTCTGATATGACCACCCAATCTCTGAGCAAACAAGGTACATTAGCATCTTTTTTAATACTACTTTTCACTGTGAGCAAGATTTTCAAATGCCTTAAGGAGCATAATGCAGCTGTACAAACATGTACAAACATGGCTGTGTCGGGAATCTCCAATGACAAAGATAACCAAGAAAAATGCAGTTTCTTTGATCAGCTTCTGCTCATAAAAAATAACTGTAACTGGCTTAGGATACCCCTCCAAAATTTCAAACTTTCTTCCCATACACTGATTCCCACATGCTTTTTCTTAATGAGATGTAGAAAAGAATTAGCCTTTGGGAATGGTGAAAATTCTGTCATCTTTAGTACCAGTACCATTATCACATTGAATATGACTCTATGACTAATCTTCCATTTTCATTAGAATATATCTGTGCATAAAAACCACATGCATTCAGATTAAAATTACATATACATTAACAGATGATCCAAGTTAACTACTGCTACGTGAAAGAAAAATCCACCCATTGCAAGATACCCAAACAGAGATTTCTGGAAGGAACCACTCTAATCACAAAATCATACTATTTCGCATTTCAAGTTTCCTGTCATGGGATATCATTTGGGAGGATATTTTAAATTCGGCAAGTTTCAGCTTTGATATAAATATGCAAATAATAGACCCAGCATTTTGTCACTGTCTGCAGTTTCAGAGTCCTTCCAGCTTAGACAGGTGAACTGCCCTGAAATACAATCTCCCTCTGCCACACTGATGGATTTTTGTCAGCTTTCACCTCCAAAAGCATCTTTGTCATTTCCAGTCAAGTTTCAATTTCATTTCTCATCTTGATGTACTATGGAAACAACATTTTGGGGCGGGTGGGAGTGGGTGTGTGGTATGATGAAGACCAAGCTAACAGTGCTTCTTTTGCCAGTTGGCGATTCTTCGGCATTGTTTGTTGTTCTAAATAAACATATAGCACTTCCCAAATATCAACTTGAAATACAAGATAAAAGCCTCCTCAGAATATTTATACTGAAGCTATTGATACAGTCAGTGAATCCATTTTGTAATAGGAGAGTCACAAATACTTAGCTACACTCTCATCTTGTTTATCAAAAAAGCACCAATGCTGCATACAGAGGAATAAAAAGAGACATATATGAAATAAAGAGGCTTTAAAGGAAACAGTGAGATCTAGGCAACAGCGGTGAAAACTGAAATACTCAAAACCACCACTCAGTCCTCATGTACCTCCAGCAGGTACCTGAACTTCATACAAGGCTAACTCTTCAATGTGAAATTTCAGTACATGCCACAATTCGGCAGAATATTCCCAGTCTGGGCAGGGTGGTGCATACCTTTACGTGAATCAATCTCAACCATACTCTGGCGTGACAGAATTGTGTCTTTCTTACTGCATCAACCCACAGGTAATCTAGAGCACCTGGTTACTTCACAGATGATTATTAGAAAAGGTGGTCAGAAAAGTAACGGGCCAGTACCTTCCCTGTTAAAAAATAGAAAGCAGTTGAGTGGGTGGAGCATTTTTGCAGGGTGTGAGAAACTCAAGTTCAGTTCCCTCTTCTGTATGCAGGTTTTGGAGCCTAGGACTCCCAGCCCCAAGGAAGTACTCTACCAGGCTCCCTGGCAGTCTACATCACAGGCAGTGGCAACTCACTCAGTAGGAGTGGCTGCATTCTGCATGCTGTCATACAGTATCAGGTCAGAAACTCCCCAGCATCAAAGGAGGAATTTCTAGTTTCCTTGTTTCAATAAATTCACCATTACTTTCTATAAAGCATAAAGTATGCTTTCAGATCTTCTCCTGCATTTTTTACTGAACAGCAAATGTGAGTTTCTATGTGTTGTTCCGGCTTTCTGAATCTTCTGAAGAACAAGCACCTACTTTCAATGTTGTGAACCTTGTGGACTACTGCAAAGCTCAGTGTTACCAAAAATAAGCCTAAATTAATGCAAATGAAACTGTACACCGGCAATGTTCCACTTGTATAGAAACAGTGGGGCTCTGTCAGGAAAAAATCCCAGATAAATCCTAGGCTCGCAGTAGGAGCAATTAGTATGGACATGATGATAGTGGTAAGGGACACAGCTTGTAGAACTGGAATTAGCTTGGATGTTTTTCTATTATCCTCACCTGTAAAATGTCAGAGCTATAGCAGGAGAAAGCTGAAAAAATAACCCCTACTCAAGATGCAGAATTTTTATTCTTCCTCCGCCATATAGGCCAAAAATAGCTGGAGAGGCCCTTGCCCTGCCAGCTGTGGAATTGCTCCCTGACCTTAGGGATCAGCCCGTCTTCCTTGCACCCTGCCAAACATTCCTCAGTCCCCAGGCCTCGCTCTCTTCCCACTGCCATCCTGACACACCAGGTTGCTTTCCCTTCTGACAGGTTGCTTTCCTTTCTATTCAGCTGCAAATAATCTGTCTGCCACTTTCAAACCCGACCCATAGCCACTATAGCTAGTGGTGCCTGTAGTCAGCTTCATTCATTAATCCCTTTCTGGAGCATACAGGGTTTGCATTAAATTACAGTGATGCTTAATATTGACATCAGAAAAGTGCTACTTGTTTAGCTGGTATGTATTCCAAGGAGTTTAAGGTGGTACTTCTCTATAATCAGTACAGTCCCTGAAATTATAGCATACACACTGTAAACTACTCAGAAAATATGTTTTCCCACTATTAACCTTAATCCTCAGAAAAGACGACTGTTAATGTAGCTTGTAAATTACTAACATGTAAAATTCCACATGAAAGTTGTTGCAATGGGACAAATAAATAAAGGGCTGCTTATTCTTCTGTTCTTCAATCTGCCTGGCAAGCATTCTCTGTATCCTATAGAGCAAATCACAAGCGATGTGACTTTGGAGACTCATAGAGAGAGGTAGGAATTATAGAAAACAGGCAGTGGCATCCATCACTAAAATCACAAAACTTCATGAATATGTAATGAAGTTCATGGTCGCTTTTGCTTATTCACAGCCTGCAAGTTAGTAGCTGGATACACTATATTTGTAGGAGAATCAGAAACAAAGTAGTAAATAATTGTAATTTTCATTAAAAAATTATTTTCCCAAATAAAAACTAAATACAATAAGCACTAAAAAATTTAAGTTTCTACTGATTAATTGAGTCTCACTCTCCTAAGATCTCAGTGGAGTAGTTGAATTATTTGCGTAATTAAATTCTGATACCCATATTTTTTAAGGATTTGTAACTTGAACTTGATTGGAAAGCAAAACTCTGTTTTATGAGGATTGAAAAGTGAAAAAAGAAAATAATCTTAGAGAATTGCATCAGCTGAGTTACAAGACTTGCACAAAGGAAAGTTAAATATAGCCTCTACTTTGTGGACGCAGAAGTTGAACCAGAAGATAGGGAAGCCTCTCGTCTACAATTCCAGAGCATGGGCAACTTGCATCTTTTGCAATTATGCCAAATCCTGTAAATGTGCTCAGTTTCACTGGCAGATGGTACATTAAATGAAGATACTACCATCCCAATTTAGACAGCAAAAAATCAAAGGTGTGCAGAACTGACACCTTGAAACACTACTGCAAATGTGCTAATGAAGGTTTCTTGCTGAGTCAGTGGCAGAACTGTATGGAAAGACCTTATGCTACAATGACACTCGGGAAGCTAATAGGGAGTAGATAATTCTGTGGTAGGCAGTTCTTACACAATCCGTTCTTTGTAGTTTATGACTTAGAAAAGAAACAAACTGTACATGGTGCTAGAGTATATTCATAGACACTGCAATTGTCATTTTCTTTTGTTCCTTCCCAAAATGTATTTTAACCTGTCATTTTTTCTTGCAGACACATACATATAAGCTTATATTGAGAACAGTCTTTTACCAAGAACTACTCAAGCAGTGCTTGTAGCCCTGAAACTTTAGGCAGAGTTACATTATGTTCACGTAATACATGGCAAACATTACTTTTAATGTGACAGAAAGTGCATATGCTGCATAAAATGAGCCAACTAAGTGCATATTCACAAGACCAAGCAACAGATGGTAAAACCAGATTGTCCTCTTCCTTCCCATTTCAATAGCATCTAATATAGTAGGGCTTTGACTCCAAGCAAGGTATTTAAGAGTGAATGGAATACAAACTAAGTAATTGATTACACAAACACAAGCTAAATGCTAAATTTCATGAAGGACATTACAGAACACTATACAAAAATAAACCAAAAAATATCCAAGTGAAATATTAAGCTGAATGTATTTTTCCATTGTTTCTCATTTTAATAAAAGCCAGTAAACATCTTGAGCCAAAACCAAATAACAGAACAAACAAAACCTCTGCACACATAGATTGTACTGGAGAAGAACAATTTATAGCACAATAAGTAGATATAACCCTCAGGTAAAATTAGTCCATCAGGCTTTAAAACTTGCTATTGAAATCTCAAGAGTTTGTAGTAAAACAGGTGATTTACGACCTCTGCTTTGAGACAGATGCTAAAAACTGATTTGTTCAGCACAAGTCTCATGGTAAAAAAAAAAATCAATTATGGATTTCAGTGAATGAAGCAGTTTGGTAAAGATTCATGAGCTTTATATGTAGTGATCTAAATATCAAAGTTGTGCGAAAGAGGATCCACTCTCTTAACTATCCTTCATACATTGAATGGTGTCATTTGATACTTTGGTGTTTTTAATATTCTGGAAAAGAGTAGTTACTTCAAAAGATTGTACTTCTGGGAACAATGCCATATAAATCAGCACAGCCCACTGCTTTGTCATCCTGGGACAGACTGCACCAAGTTCTCATGTTGCATGTTAGACCTCCATGTGTCTACGCTGCTTCAGACTCTGCCTTCCTTATACCACCACCAGGGTTTTTTTGCCTTAGTAATATGCAAAACACGGAGCTTCCCAATAGCAATGAGTGCAATAACACAGGCAATGCAATTTTGAATTACCCCCATCTTTAGGTACCATGCTGCTCCAGGGCCAAACTAACCCATGAGCATTCCCTTGTGTTGTCATTAACAGGGAAACCTCTGTGTGCACAAAGGTTTGCAGGCATACAACACAGTGTCCTGGTCTGCAGGACCTTCTTATGTAAACTGTTCCCATTTGAAATGTGAATTTTTTTTGTTCCAATAGGGGCATTTCTATGAAAAAGTACTTAAAAGAAAAACTTGGAATCTAAGACTATAAATGCGGTATAATTGCTTTTAGATATTCGGTGATCTCCAGGGTACTGCGGAAGATAAGAATGGCTCAGACTATGTAGTTAGTTTTTATTTTTGCTGGCTCACAGACCTAGTGCCACACAGAGCGAAAGCCCGTTTCTACTCTGCTTACACATACAGCCAGTAAGCAGGTTTTGTCTCCAGCACCTTTCAGTTCCAACTGCCAGGCAAAATATTCAGGCAATGAGGCTGCACAGATGAAGTGAGAACTTTGCATGAAGACCGTGGAGTCAAGGGCCATAACATGAACTTAATCACCTTTCAGAGTGATTGAAGACAGAAAGTAAAACAGATTTTTAACCATCTGACTGATTTCCCTATTTTTAAAATGAATACATTTGCCTGAAAGACATTAAAATATACAGCAGGTCTCCAGATCTATATAAATTATTCATACATTATTATTCATGGATACACTACAGTCAGCACATTATTTACACAGAAAAATCTTTGAGTTTTTTCCCACATCTGAACCTTCTAGGCAAACTTCAGTTAATCTTGTCTGCAAAACAGAGACAAGGTTTACCTTATTACTGCAAAGGAATTTCTCTGTAAAGATGTTTCAGGCCATCTTTCCTCTAACACACAAATGTTTATACGCTGTGATGTATCTTTCATGTAAATATTTAGAGATTCATCCCAGGTACAAATGAAGGAAAGATATCTCAAAAATGCCTTTTGTAACTAAGATTTGGGATGAGAAAGATAGTAGAAAAGAAGAAAAAGCAAAGATATCTACTAAAGTGTACAAAATAGCCTGTAAGTATTCACTCTTTTCTAGGTCTTTATCCCCTACAGTACTGTTTCATACAAGATAACTGATGACTACTATAATTGCTCGCTGAAGCCACCCCTTTTATTCAGGCCTTTGTTCTCCCATTTTGAGTACCTTAGACAAGCTTGACTGGCAGTCTAAGAAGAAGGTCATGTTCATTAGGTTCTGCCATTTGTAACATTTCCTATAAAAGTACTTGAGTTGCAACTGGTGTCACCCTTTCACCACATTACCTTGGCAAAGAATCCCCTCAGAACAGATTTCTTCTATGAGGATGCTCTTAGTCTACACTTTCTTCTGTTTTGTTTTTTTTCTACTTACAAAATGCAAAGCTCCATGCAGATTTCACTGGATACAAAATTTTCTGCCTAAACTCAGAATGACATTTTTACACACTGAATAGGCTGATAAAATAAACCAGACACTGACCCATCATAATTTTTTTAAATTAGTCACTATCTTTGAACTACAAATTAAAAAAAAAAAGTAAAAAGCATTTTGCTCATCCAAACTAGAAGTAATCTTTAAAAAATGATGGTGTTATTGTTTCATCCATTCACTTCTTATCTGTGGGCAGAACAGCTCAAGAAGCAAATCAGAATCTTGAGGTTTCTGTGTTACAAAAATGCTGTGTGACTATGTCATTATACTTCACCCTAGAAATACACTTGCAGAACAATCACACTGTTGTCATTGCTTTTCACAGAGGCTCACAGGTTATTAAAAAAGAGAATCATATTCATGAGTGAAGCTGTTTGGGAGCATCTTTAACTGCCTATAAAATGCAATATTAAAAAATCTGCCTTTTTTTTCTAACTAGTACCACAATTATGACCTTGGGCCACTTACAGTGTCTCTGTTTCCATATTATATTGTCCCTGAAAGAACTCTAAAGTCATAGAAACATAAAAAATGAGTAACTGCTGTAATATCAGTAGATTTGCTGCTGCTGCTCTGGGTATGCACCTAACTAAGCTTTAAGATGGAAATCGATGGTTCTAGATTTTAATCCAAATATATATCTGAAATTCAGCATTGTATTCCCCAGAATAGGAATTATAGTATTCTATTCCATGATGGACAAATAGCTTTTGGGGGTTTATGAAATCAGATGTTATTAAAATACATTCATTTACCAACTCGCACAGTTTCCATACTGAGAGGCCAATGGCACAACCAGTATATTGTGTCCCTCAGCTGGAGTGGTTTTCACAACCATAATTATCATATCTCTAATTATCTGGTTTGTATCTCCATTTATAGTCAGACTTGGCGGGTACAGTTCCCATCCTACTGGAGCTCATTTACCCCAACATGCATAAGCAGGATCAAGCATATAATCTTTCATTTTTATGCCAGTTGAAGCACATCTGTTCTCAACAATGCTAGGTTCATGAAATTTAGTAGGAAATTAACAAACAACCCACTGATCATGACTAAGCAAGGAATTTTGCAAGGAAGAACGATCACAGTCGCCTGCAAATATGTTTGTGGCCCAAGGAATAGAACTACTAAACATAAATGTACTTGATACTGTACATAAGAGGGTAAACGTGTGTAAAACTGCCCTTGAAGTTGCTCTGTTGCAATGATTTTCCAGGCAATAACACAAGGAGTCCAGCAAGTTATATCAACAAAGACAACAACTTTTACAGAATCACAGAATCACAGAATGGTAGGGGTTGGAAGGGACCTCTGTGGGTAATCTACTCCAACACCCCTGCCAAAGCAGGGTCACCTAGAGCAGGCTACACAGGACTGCATCCAGGCGGGTCTTGAATATCTCCATAGAAGGAGACTCCACAACCTCCCTGGGCAGCCTGTTCCAGTGCTCCGTCACCCTCAGAGGGAAGAAGTTCTTCCTCATGTTCAGACGGAACTTCCTCTGCTTCAGTTTGT
>Ga0065711_1045165_pt1 | contig 13650 bp, 11 predicted proteins | sample Hoacrofraction12_FD_59098 | JGI IMG/M metagenome (GOLD analysis project Ga0065711, IMG submission 59098) | Hoatzin crop microbial communities from Cojedes, Venezuela - Epithelial fraction 12 v2 (version 2) | ecosystem: Host-associated > Birds > Digestive system > Esophagus > Crop | place... | reverse complement strand
GGGCACAATGTTTCCCTTTTTCCAGTCACTGGGAACTTCCCCTGACTGCCATGACTTTTCAAATATCATGGAGAGTGGCTTGGCAACTACATCAGTCAGTTCCCTCAGGACTCTGGGATGCATTATAATGCTATGATACTTGCAAATATTATCAGCAATACAGCAAACCTGGTATATACTCATAGCAATTAAAAGGGAGGTCAACAGAAAAAATCCTAGGGTAATGACCTGTGTGTGCTTTAAGGCTTTTTTTTTTTTTTTAAATTTGAGCAGCTGTTAATGGATTTAGGAATAGCATAGTTATCAGACAGCTTAGAAGCAGCTTCTAAATGTTCTTGTCTGGGATGGCTGGGGAAGCAAATTGTCACTTAACAGCAGCCAAAGACACCTTTAGGCACTGCAGTGCAAAGTCATTTGGTTTTGTTGAGTTTTTTTATTGTTTGTTTTTATTTGTTTGGTTTTGGTTTTCGTTTTTTAAAGGGAGCAGCCAGGGTCCGGCTGTCCAGTAAGGAAGAAAAGCCGGGAGACCCAGGAGGGTCATGGCCCAGAGTGGGACATGCCCTCACAAACAGCACAGTCTCACAGAAGTTGAACAGATCGCCAGAGCTGGTGCTGATAACGGGGTCCACCAACAGTCCCAGACACAGCAAGTAATGAAACAAGTCACTGGATGGAGGGTCCATCCATGGGCTTCATTGATGAGGAGGACAAAAGGAGACAGGGCTAGAGACAAGGCTAGAGCACAGGTCCAAAGGGTCCATCCCTAGCAGATGGGCTACCTACAGTACAGGCCTGAGCTCCATCCAGCAGGCAGAAGTGGAGGCCAGTACTCCTACAGCATAGCTCAGACCAGGACCAGTAGCCCTGGGCTGACCTGAAATAGGCCTGCGGGCGGGAAGAAGATGAGGTCCCCAGGAGCAGCTCCTCAGGGATGTCAAGACCTATTAGTGCCCTGAAGCCCCTAACAATTTTGTGGTTTTCATGAGCCTTTACCTGTTTTCCAGTGCTGCTTTAGATTCTTGAAAATATTGTCCTCATCTTGAAGTATAACAGAGAAAAAGCAGAAATGAAGAATTAAAAGCAGCCGTCCTCTTTCAGGTGGCACGTTATCTTTTGATTCATCCCCATGATACAGGCATGAAGGATATGTCTCTCAGCAGAGTTCTTTGAGGAATATTCACAGAAAAGTCAAAATCAGATCCTTTACATCTCTACCAGGTCTCTAAACAGAAAGTATGACCAAAGACATTGAACATCTTCTCAACATTTTAGGACAGACAAATAGAACCATTTATGGAGGCAGCATCACAAGCAACAGAGACCTTTAACCTGAAACTAATACCACAAAGACCTATGATTCTATAGGAGGAGTAATCTATCTTATAAACATGTAAAAATAGCAGAACTAACAGGATAGGTGAGACATCTGTGTGAATTTGCTCCTGTTGATTGCAGTCGCTAAAGTCTTTCTCACACATAGCAGAAGAATTAAGCAGGGACACTTGTTGCAGATCTTGCTATAGCATAACATTTACAAATGAATAAATAAATCAGTATAGACCTTAACTGCTGTTTATTCAAAAAAAGCATTATTGAGTAATTTACTGGTACCGCATTTGCCAAATAAACTATGCGCAAGACAAGAAAGCTGCAATATAGTTCCAGTGGTAAATTACTTTTTATTTTACAAAAAATAGCTGCCTTGAAAAGAAATCAGATTAACATTCCCAGGTCTTTAGTCCTTCTGGTTTTTTTTAACCTCTCATTCTGGGAAATGAAAAAATCCTTAGCAATACAGATACATCATATTTCTTCATATCACTCAGCACAAGCTACAGCAAATGTACCCACAAATATTGAGGCCAATCACAGGCAATAAATTCAATCTATTTTACACATTGCTATGAAAAGTTGCAAGTTGCTGCTTGGTTTTCAAGGGCCTAGATGGCAGTGTAGTTCTTAGTGTAATTAGTCAATTTGATCTTCTCTGGGAAGATAATATTAACTGAGAGGTCTTCCTCATTGTTAGATTTCAGAAAAAAGTTCTTTTTCTTGCGCAGGAGACGACTATATTTGGCATTAGCAAGCCACATTTCACATTTTGAAAAAAACACAATCCCGGTTGTACCCAAGACAACAAGACAGGTAAGCAAGCCCAGTACAACAAAACATATCACCTGGCTTCTACTGAGCAAGGGATCTACATTTTGGATTGTTTCTTTCATTGTTATTTTCAGGATTTCTTGTTGATGCACTGATCTGTGATGGGCTTTTGAGGCTGGCTTGTAATTCTGCATATGCTTTGTCTCCATATTCACTCCAGAAAGACTTGTGTTTTTGCTGGGATGTTTGCAGGTCACACCAACGAATTCTGGTTTACAGATGCATTCGAATCCTCCTTGGTGATGTTCACTGCATGTCCCTCCATTCTCACAAGGGCCACTTGCACAGAATATGACACGGCTGCTGCAGAGCTTTCCTGTATAGCCATGGGGACAAAAACAGCTGAAACCCACACCAATATCTGTACATGTTCCTCCATTTTCACATGGGTTGGATTCACAGTCATCTCTATCTATTTCACAGAAGTTGCCAGCAAAACCAGAAGGGCACAGACAGGAAGCATGTGGTGCAAAACCATTGTCATCAATGCACGTTCCTCCATTCTGGCAGGGAGAGCTAGAACAGACAACGAACACATACAGAGAACTGAATTGAAGTCAAACGAAAGAAGCTAGTAGGAAACCATATAAGACAAGGAGCCGGTTTTCTTTAGAACAGACCATTCCAAATGCAAATCCACTGAAGCCAATGAAATTGAATCAAGAATGAGTTTGCTAACAGCTTTGTCAATACAGATTATAATATATTCTGCTGAGCCTTCGGGCAGGATTAGTACACCAGTACATAAATTCAACCTGAAGAGCTGTGAAGGGATTGTAAATTATTTCAAACATCTATTAAAATTAAGCTTCCCAGTGTTTTCATATGTTTAGAGCTATTTAGCTGAGCAGCTATTCAGACAGACTGAACAAAGACATGCATGCAGCATGGCTTTCTTTTCCACCCGATTATTCATAAGATAATCTACGTATTGTATTGGCAAAGCAAAACACTCTGGCATAGCAGCTAGATGTAAAGCTGATTGTTTTTATTCTGCCTCTCCAGTGCTCCACGACATACCAAAAATTTAGAGGCAAACAGATACTTTGCTGTAAACTGCTGTTCAGCCAAAAATTTTGATAAATATAATAAAAAATGTGAATAGGGTAGTTTCGGCCTTGGCAAAGGCAGATGTAATGTGAAGACAGGACCACAGGAAGCCAAGTATTTCTGCAAACCCTTTAAGAACTTAAGAATTAATAGCCTGGTACTAGATTTTAAGCGATGTAAATTCACTAAGACACTTTTTTTTATCTTTGCAGTGTAATTGTGTCTTACTGAGTGCAAGGCCAAAAGATAGGGTCACCCATTGACAGAAAGGCACAAATGTGCAAATTCCATCGAGCTATGCAATGTGGACTTGGACCTTTAGCTGGCCGTGTTGGCAGAAAAGGGGTCCTGGGTCACAGGTACAAATAAATCTCAAAACCCACTTTCATGGCAGTTCATCACATATGAACAAAGCTTTTAAAACTTACCTTCTAAAAATGAGTGACACTTGCTAACGCTTACAACAAGCCTCTTTGACAACAACAGTCGCCCTAATATTTACAAATCTCTGAAGACATACAGCATAGTACCAGGACATAGCTGAAAAGTCCAAGCTGTTATTTAAATGCTACATTTCCAGAAGAAAGTCCGAGGGGTAATGAACATCACAGCTTTACAAATGCCGACATTTCACATATGCAGTGGTCAGTAGAAATTGGCTATTATGGATTTCCACAGTGGGACACAGAGATTTAAGAAATCTATTCATGTCTGAGTGAAATGACTGTGAAAGAGATATAAGCTCCTGGCTACAGATGGTCCTTGACCACTGGTCAGGATAAGGCTGAGCTTCTCAAAAGCCCAGCCATTGTTCTGGGAGTAGCTACGACAGAGACTACTGCAAGCACCTCTGGCTTTACTGGGGACTGAAACACTTGGTGGCCACCCATCAGGAGAGCCTGAATATCGTGGTAGAGGAATCATCTGCCTGTGTTTTCTTGCTTCCACACAGAATCATAGAATCATTAACGTTGGAAAAGACCTTTAAGATCATCAAGTCCAACAGTCAACCCAACACCACCACACAAACTGCTCTGTCCTCTTGTATTGTCCTTCACTGCAGATGTTGGCTTGAAACAAGGCTACTGAAAGAACAAATTGGAAGTCTGGAAGCAGTATTAGGAAAGCAAAAGTTGTGGTTGTCCCTGGACTTTGACACAGCAGTTGCATGTGACAACTTGAGGTGACCGTGCAAACAAGGAATTTTGCCACAATCATTAGCCACCATGTCTGCTTTAAGCAAAATATGGAAGCTGTAGTCATAGAGTCCTCGAGTAAATGAGTGGTTATGGCCTGTCTTGGAGACTCTAGAACCCTCTATTAGCTCTACAGGTCCCATGGAAAACCTGACAAGCCGTTTTAGATATGGCAATGTGCAGAAGTCTGAACCCTCATGCATGAGTTGAATTACGGTACTTTCTAGAGAAACAGAAGATATTGCTGAAGAATGTAAGTGCAAAATTTTTTCCGAACCTTTCAGAAATGTAAAAAATTTAAATAAAAAACAGTTAAGGGAAAATACAAAGAATTTTGCAAATTTATTCTTCTTTATTACTAACACAGAGTTGCATTTGCTTAACTCTAATACCTTTAAATAACTAAGGCATTAATATTAATCTCATTGACTAGATTAATTTACTTTTGCATTTTTGGCATTTAACGCATCTTCAGCAAGGTGTGGTATATGAAGGACTAGTTGTGGAGACATGGATGTACCACTTCTTTGCTTTCTAAACACTCTGCTTTCATTTTAGAAAGTACCACTTACTGCTCTGCTTTGGAGCAAAACTTCAAAACATCACACAGATGTCATTAATGCAGACAGATCTGCCTGATTTTGTGAACTGACTAGAACAATCACTTTGATTTGTGAATTATCTTGGTTCCATCTGTGGATATTAATGAAGAAGCCAGCAGCAATGCTTAGTAATATCAACATTGTTAACATTAGCACTGAGGTGGAGAGGAACTGGGAGAAGTGAGATGTGAATGAGATGACACCATATGATGAGGTCTCTTTCCAAGATGTGAGGTGCACTTTCTGGTGGACTGTGAAGTATTAGCAGACATAGAGCGCTTATGCTGAGAACAGTTGTCCTTTTGAACTAAAAGTAGATTTGCAGAGCCTGCTGCTCACTTTCCTGAAAAAGACACAGCCTCCTAGAGAAAAGGAATTGCTGTTTCAAGAATGTTGTTTCATTATGAAAAATTGTTCATGATTTCCAGGCTAGCTTACAAGCATTCAGTTTGACCATAGAGTACTATCACAAAAATGTAGTTTCAGCAATTTAAAAACATAGACTTTTAATAAAGTACACGGAACTAGTCTGTGTTATTTCACTGATACTGTACATTACCTGTTCTTTGGGATAGTCAGTATATGTCCACATTAAACTAGTGAAATATTTGCTCTATGGATGAAAAGTGGAGAAAGCAAGCTATTCAGATCCCCTATGTTAGGCAAGTAGCTTGCATGTCATTCAAAGTGCTTAAGAAGATCTTAAATTTCTGCATTTTCAATGAAGAGCAATAGGCAAATCAGAGCAGTTATCTTAGACAACAAAAGTAAACCCAGACAGAACTGTGTGACTATCCCCCAATTAAAAGCAATGGTAAAAAAAATCCACTGACATAAAGTTGTAAGAATGGCAATTCTGGCCAGTGAGAGGTGTCAATGCTCCTTAAATGAGAGTGTACAAGTCTTCAGGAAGATATAGTCATAAGGTAGATCAGAATATTCAGAATTATCTATTGCTGAGCAGAAAGAAAACCAAAGGATACGAATATGGTGTTAGAGAGAAATAGGGCAATCTCCAGAAAGAAAACTGTGATTTTAAGGTGATAGTTTTACCAAGCTTGTATCCACCAGAAAAACATTCTGTATGCTTGTGGGATCAGAACCTTGATGAGCTAGAAGACAGCAGATACTTCTACTGGGCACCTCTAAGAAGAATCTGCCTCCGTCTTCTTTGCTTCTACCCATCAGGTATTTATACATATAGGTAAATTCTTCCAGAGCCTGCTCTTCTCTAGGCTAAATAATTAAGTTCTCTTGGACTCTCCTTATAGGAGAGATGTTCCTTAATCATTTTCATGGCCCTTTGATGCACTCACTCCAGTATGTTCATGTCCTTCTGGTACTAAGGAGCCCAGAACTGCGCCCAGCACTCCAGATGTGTCTCACCAGGACTAAGCAGATGGAATGATCACCTCTTTCAACCTGCTGGCTATGCTGTTCCCTAATGTCCCACTTCTCTTAGAGAATGGAGAGCAATGGCCTTCATCACTCTGTTATGTTGGAAGTGAGACTATCTCCTTCAGTAAAATATGGACATACGATTATATATCAGTTACGAAAAATGACAGGCTGGTGGACTATGTGCTTTTGTGCAGACAGCTTGTGTGTTGGCTACTGTTCTTATTACTGTTCTTATTACTGTATATGGTTTGTATATATAATTGTCTCTCACTACAGGTGAGAACACAGGATGGGAGGTTACTTCAAGTTTGTTTACTAAAATCATGGGAAGGCATAAATGCACCACAATAAAATGTGCAAGTGATCATTTTCATTACTCAAATTATGCATACAAACCCATGCTGATAATCTGTAAATCTTAACAATATGAACAGATCAGATTTGTAAAGACTGATAAAAATATCAGCTACTAGCAGAAGCATTATATATTTTAGCACAGAGATACTTCCACTTAGCAAAGAATTCTGAATAATAGTCAGCAGGAGTGTGGATTTAAAATTTATGTCAGAAATCAATATTTACCCATTAATAATGCAGGGTCCTTTTTTGAGATGGCAGTTTTTTCCTGTAAATCCCTGGGCACACAGACAAATATATCCTCCATCACCAGTCTCTATGCACGTTGAGTTATTGGTGCAAGGCTTTGCAGAACACGGGTGAATATCTGTTTAAGAAAACACAGGGCTCAGTTAACCTAATGAGAAAGAGTCAGTAAATAATATATAATACTTTGAATAAAATATAGCTTTCATGATCCTTTATCCTGAATTTTATAAATTCCAAGTCTACTCATCCTTTCACAACCTTGGCTCCTTATGAGCAGAATTCTGATGAAGCAATCAGGAACCGGGAATTCTCCCAGCTCCCTGCCCAAGAGCCTATCATTATGCGCTTATGAACAAACATTTCATAATAACAGAGATCAGCAAGTTACAAAAACCTCTTAAAATTCCATCTTCTGGATGGGCAACATCCAACCCTTACATAACTGTACCAGAAGAGAGAGCTGTATGATGTCTAGACCCAAAGTCACACATCTCATTTGCTTTACAATTTCCCTGCTGAGCCACTTCCCACTCAAATGATTACTGAATTTTTTAAATAATTAAAAATAAATAAACAAACAACTGCATATTTTAGCCAACTAATGGAGCAGCTGCAGAGAAGTGCTGACTGCAAGTTATCTGATGCCTCACACACACATACGCACACACACTTTCTAAGAAGTGAATGAAAAGGAATTTAAGGGCATTTATATTTTACTTTCCATAACATAACATGAAAGTTAAATGGTATCATGAGGCACTGCAAAATTTTAACCAGAGCAAAATATTTCAACAGCCTTAGCTTTCAAATACAATCTTCTCTGGATAAGAAGCTCTATTTTCTAATGTATTCACCTATTCTCATTGCAAGACAACCATGCACTTTGCATGCACTTTGCATGTAAGCTCCAATTTTCACAAGGACCAAAATATCCTTGAATACTTTTAGTACAGTGTTATTTGCCACCTATTTTTACAGGCTTTAAAGGCAGCTAATACAGCATGAACTCTGATGCAGGAACAAGAAAACTCTCTGAAATAGATATGGATAGATATGTGTGTATATATATACACATACATACATTACAGTCAGTAACTTGTGTCACGGATTTAATTTTAAAACACAACTTAAAAGCTTGTAGGAACATATCCTTTCAAAACATAAATACATAAATAGCCCCAAATAGCCCATTTTCTCTATTTTGTCTAGTTTACCTCTCAAAAGGTCAACAGCCAAGTGATTTACTTGCTTCAAGTGATAACTGAGTCTGAGATGAGAATTTGAAAACAGGGCAGTACATTTACACATGCATTATGGATGGCCACAATCATATTACAAATAAATAATATTTGTGTAAAACAAGGTTGTCATGCTGCAGTGCTTGAAGCAATCACTGAGTGTTTTTACAAGGAAGGCACACTCAGTAGTAGTCTATGTCACAGCAGAATTTCTAGACCCTGTCTCACGCATGCCTAGCATGGGCACTATAGACTCCACCTGTACTCTCTTCGGTGACAGCTTACCGACTTGTGCCCTTGACAAAGCTTGAAGTGACATGTACCACAGTATACTCTGAGATCACACCACAGGTTGGCTCTCTAGCCAAAATGATGCTAAGATTCAAGCGGGAAGTCAGGGGCACACTAACATGACTGTGCAGGCACAGTCAGAGATGACAAGATGAGAGATCACTGATCCCATTTAGCAAGGTGTATTATACGCTCCGACTGGGCTGTCATTTTTTTCTTGGAAATGAATTGACTAAACTGGTTTCCCCTTTGTTACGTTCATTGTTTGATGTGGCACCTGTTCCTGTACTCTGTGCTGCACGTCAGAGAGCCGCAGAGGGAAACTCTGTGCTGTGCAGCCTGGTTCCACGTGTTCATATACCCGATTTCAAGGCTGTGTTTCCAGAGGATGAGACGGTGCCATGGCATTCAGTTAGGCAGGCTGGTGCACTCCATTGCAAAGAGGTTAACTGTCAGTGGTAACACTAATACTAACTCACAGATTTCTTTCTGCAGGTGCCATGTCTGTCCATGTGTCTGCAATAATGGCCATAAATGATATCACTAATCCTGGCCTACGTGTTTACAGTGGATCAAGCCCAGCCTATAAACTGCATGCCTGGGAAGATCATTCTTGACCTGAACTGAGGACCAGGCTGCCCATAGTAAAAACAACAGTTACACAGCCAGAGGCATTAGCAAACCACTTGATGATCTAAAATTTCTCCAGAAAGGATCTTCCATGATCCAAGCCAACGGGACTAACTTTTCTAGACAGTAAAAGAGATACCACCACCAGTCCAAATCATATTTTTTTCCTCCCATGCTTAGCAATCAAATAAACTGCTGAGACTACAAATATTTCAGGTGTTTACAGTGGTGGCCAAATGAATTTCAGACCCTCCCACAGTTTTCCATTCCCAACTTTGCCATCCTTGTGAGCTGGCATTTGCTCATAGTTGGTAACATTAAAACAGTGACTATGCCAGAAATTCCCTGGCAAATATTACACTTTCTATGGCAGCAAAAAGGAAGAATTTCAAGAGAATTCCAGAACTGCAGTACTTGTGACCCTTGATCAGTCACCACAGAAACAACAAAAATGTAGCTTTTTAACATGCTTTATCTCCTCACACACCTGAAGCTAAAAATTGTCTCCAGTAGCTAAAAAATGGCACTTATTGTCATATGTATGTGAAAAATGTGACAACTGTGTCTGGCTCTTGTCAGACACAAACATTTTGTATTAGAAGAGAGAGGCAAAGAGTCTGGTACTTTATGAAAATGGTTTATATTTCCATATTTAAAAGACATGTATACATGCCAGTGATCCCCAAAAGAGCACGAGCCTTCAAAAGCCTTCCCTTTTTCTCACCTAATCAAGTTTCCTTTAGTGGTACCTGTTAATGAGTTATAGTAGTCTGTAACGACTTTATACAGCCAGGAAACTGACACCAAATTTTTGGCAGAGGATGAGGAGATCAGTGGCTGAGCAATTAACCCATTTGAGGTTTCAGTGCTTTATTGGGTCAGGATAACAATTTGTAGCAACCTTCCAGTAACAAGAAAAGGAGGATCTTTCTCTTGATCCCCTGTGGCAAAACAATGCATTTAGAGCAGGTAAATCCACTGAGATGAAAGACTTTCAACATAACATTTCCCTGCAGATGAAAAGATGGTTATTTATTTTTGGCTGAATATTCTTGGCAGCTTTTCATGGGGATCTAGACTAAAACTGGCAAAGAACACTCTGAGCATTGAGACAAATAATAGCTTCTGAACTTAAGCAAGAGAACCTTTTTTTTGTATTATAGAAATATCTTAATGAATATGTATTAAAATAATATTTTTCCATAAAGATATGGGCACAGTTTCCGAAGCATTATTTTGCATCTTAAGTGCCAGTTGCAAGAGGGAAAGGTTGCAAGGCTCAGAATTGCAAAGATACTTAAGTGTCTACAAATTCAGCTAGGCACTTCATATGGCTTTTAGAAGTACATTCAGCTTGAAAAATTTAATATTACCTTACAGGAGTCTTCAGGCGAGAAGATGGTACCTTTAAAAATCTGGTCCTTTGGAGTGATTGGTAAGCAATAGAACTGAACCTCCTAATGTGGCAGTGGGGGGTCATTCTGCCTAGTTTTAGAAATCTGTGATTGCATATCACAGACAACAGAGGGACCCATTCCTCCTCACTAATTGTAATAAGAATCTAAGTGGCTGGATCAGGTAGAAACACATCTGTGAGAGGTGTTCAGAACAACATCTCTGAGAGCTTATAGTCACATTTGCACCATTGCTACTGCAGCAAACACATGAGGACTAGCTTTAATCTAAGAAATCTGTCTATGCTTATGTGTGCAGCTGGTGAGTATGAGCTGCAAAACCTGATGAGAAGTTAAATGAGTACTTGAGTACCTTGCACCAAGCTCCATGCCACTGCAGGGATGTGAACTGCCTGAAATCTTCTGAGTCTTTTAGTAATCTTGAAAATTTTATGCAGTTCAGACTGTGTCATCATTAATTACTGTTTTAGTTCAGCATGGGCAGAACACAGGCATGCTCTATAAATTATAAACTGTATAACAACAAAAGCCTGAAAGACGAAAAGAGAACAAGGCCCTGGACACCGGTCCTCTTCCAGCTACATCTACATGGGCTGAACAGGCGCATGCTCCTGGATGCTCCTGCGGTGTCGGCCCCCTCAGATCTCTTTGGCTGAACATTTGCCTGTGTCAGCCAAAATAAACCAGCTCAGCAAAGGCCAATTCTTCAGCTCGCTTATGCTAAGCTGGCTCATTCTGACTGGCACGGGGTGAGAGCGTGCACAAAGAGCTGCGCTTATCCCTTAGATCTGAGAGGGAAGTGGCAGCCTGTTCAGGCAGACCTTTTTCTCAGTTATACTAATGCTATTCCACTGAATCACTGGGTTGAGTAAAGGAAGAAATAAGCACAATGTTTTCCTTTTCAAGAAGTATAAAGTATTATGCTCACATCTTTCTGAACAGAAAGTAGCATATATATAATGTGTCAGGAAAATATTTCAAATTATCTAATATATACAAGATGACCTGTGTTTTTACAGAAAAGGATTATATGACAACAAGGGAGCAGTTATTTGTCAGCCTTGTCCACGAGTATCAGTGTTTAAAATAGAATGATGAATTTACTCTTTGGTTGCACGTATGTCCAGTTACAGAAGATACTGCATCCTTCTGCCTAAATCATTATAAAAGTTTCAGGCTTATTTGCTGCTGCCCAGAATCCCCTTATTATCTGGCAGTAACATTCAAGCTTTTAAAATCAGTCATCCAGAAGGACTTTTGCATGTCTCCAGCACCAGATGGGGCTGTTTCACCTCACTTGCTCCAGGACAGGAAAGCATGTGCAAACCTGTGTCACAGAGGCTGCCAACCCAGCCCTCCTCACAGATGCACTGCCAGGGCTTGGCACAGCTGCCGTGCAAACACCCAGGGAAGGGAACACACTGATTACAAAGAGCACCCTGCCAACCAGGTTGACACCTGAAAAAGATAAAAGACAAGATAGAGGCATAGTTTATTTTTAAGAAATATAATTACAAGGATGTTCCCCTTCCTGAGGCATAATAAACTTTCGGATACAAAATTGGACTATGCAGCAGATTTGAACAAAAGGATACCATTAATGCTTCCGGGATACCAGAAGCAGTTTATGTCAAAAAAACCCGTTTCATTTAGTGACAGCAAAATAAATAAATGTTAACCAATGTAAAGACATTTCTTAGTGGAAAAAGTAGACTAGAAAGGCACCTAGATGTCTCTGCTCTAGGATTCCAGTTACTGTATCCTAATAGAGTGCTGTTTCATTACAGTTCCATATTTTTAGAGTGCAAATAATTTCAGCTTCTGCTAATCAATGTAAAGACATTTCTTAGTGGAAAAAGTAGACTAAAAAGGCACCTAGATGTCGCTGGTCTATGATTCCAGTTACTGTATCCTAATAGAGTGCTGTTTCATTACAGTTCCATGTTTTTAGAGCGCAAAGAATTTCAGCTTCTGTCTGTTTTACCAGGACTATGCTTTATTGAAGCTGTCCATTCCTGTGCTAATAGCCCTGTCTGACAGATCTTTTTACCTGCATTCACTGGGAAATTCACAAAATCCATTCTCTGGGTGGCATCCAGTTTTACAGTCCACGCCTGGAACAAGAGGTTTATAATATCAAACCAGAAAAATCAGCACTTAGAAAAAAAATCGTATCATGTGCTATACGCATTACTGATGTTTTATAAGATTCCAGACTGCATAACGTTCTGATTTTTTTCTTCAAACACATGTTTTTGTGACATAAAATTTTAAATGAATTTGATCTGGAGCATGTTACAGAGTGTTGTTATAGAATAAGGGAAATGACATAAAGAATCAACCGCAAAAGAAGACAAAGTCACTTTAGCTCACGCAAAGTGTATGTAACATCACTATACACTACTTCAAAGGGGACATTTCAGAACGCTTCCATGTATGTCATTTCACAACACACCACTCCACATGCACTGTTTCAGAACTACTTCAAATGCAAAAGTACCTCTAGTCAGAAAAGAAATTTCATTTAAAACACCTCACAGTAAAGGGGTTGAATTCATTTCAACACTACGTTGGATGAAAAAAAAAGCAAACCACCGTTTTTATTAAATGAGGCACGAATAACGTAAGTTAAGGAGCAGAGGTCTCAGTCACACTATTTTTGTGTGTTCCCGGTATCTGCACGCAGCAGAGCTCCGCTGAAACGCCACCATCAGCCACCGACACCCCACGGAAACGGCACGAGAAACGCGCTCCGTCGGGTGCGGAGCAAAAGCTTCCCGAAGACCACCCACACCTCCGGCCGGGGCCGGGGCCGGTTCGCCCGGGGGGGGCCTGCAGGAGGGCTCCGGCCGCCGCTCTCCGCCCAGCCCCGGCAAACTCCGAAAACTTTCCCGGCTCCCCTCCGCCCCCCACTCCGCGCCGCTCCCCGCCGCCAGCCTTACCTGAGGCCGCGGGCAGGACGAGGGGCAGCAGGCAGCAGCAGCAGCCGATGAGCCCGGCGGCGCGCAGCCCCATGGCCAGGCCCGCCCCGCACCGCTCCGCACCGCTCCGCGCCGCC
>Ga0065711_1045164_pt1 | contig 13650 bp, 9 predicted proteins | sample Hoacrofraction12_FD_59098 | JGI IMG/M metagenome (GOLD analysis project Ga0065711, IMG submission 59098) | Hoatzin crop microbial communities from Cojedes, Venezuela - Epithelial fraction 12 v2 (version 2) | ecosystem: Host-associated > Birds > Digestive system > Esophagus > Crop | place... | reverse complement strand
CAGGGGGCGAGGGGGCTGGGGACGAGGGCGAGCTGAGGTACAGACAGGGAGGCCGAAGGGAGAGGTGGGAGCGGGGAGCGCTGCGGGGAGGAGGAAGGTGTCTGCGGGCGCCGCTGACGCGGGGCAGGCTGCAGAGGGCTGGAGGCTGGGCGTGCTGTCGCCAGGCCCAGCTCAGAGGGGGACGCGGGGGACGCAGCGCTGGGCAGAGGAACCTCCCGGGCCGGCCGTGGGGCTGGGTGTTACAACGTTCCCAAAACGCCCCAGGCAGGGGAGGGTGGGGGGCTCTGCTGGGCTGCGGTGTGGGGGTGAAGCCGAGGGACAGAGCGGGAGAGGCGTCTGCGTGGTTCCGCTCCCAGGCCGGGCAGGGGGTGGGGAACGGCCCCGCGGGTTTTGGGGAGGAGAGGGCGCTGAGGTGGCGAAGCGCCAGGCTCTGGCCTTCGGTGGGTCTGGGGGGTCTGCAGAGACCGGAGGAGACGTCGGGAATGCCTGGGAGCGTCTGGCTCCGCAGTGGGCTTGCACTTCAGTCATTTCTGGCTCCCTGTGGTGCGATCTCAGCCACGTAGATGCCACCTTCCTCCTGACTAGCTTTCAAAAAGGGAGCTTATGCCCTTGCGAGCGTTGTGCCTCGGAGGATGTGTTACAGCAGCAGGGATTCATCGGCCTTTTCTCACCTCTGCGGTGTCAGGTGCAGCAGCAATGGATTCCCAGGAGATCAAAGAGCTGCAGCAAGAAGTGATGGAGGAGCTGGGAATCTCCATGGAGGAGCTCCAGGATATCATCGACAAAGAGCTGGAGAAGTTTGAGTGCGTGAAGCAGAGGAAGCAGCAGCTGGAGGAGCTGGAGAAGTGCGTGAAGCAGAAGGAAGAAGAGGTGGCTCGCGTTGACCGGCTCTTTGACGACGCTACGAGGTGGGCGCAGCTGGAGTCGCGGCGGAGGGGAGGTGGGCTGGCGGAGTCCGATGTCTCGAGTGCTGCCCGTTTCCCTTCGGAGCAGACCGACGCTGTGGTTCTGCATCAGTTTGTTTCTGTGTGGTTGTTGAGGGATAATTAAAATTATTCCCCTGGGGCTTGAAATCCTTCGTGTGAATGCTGTTCCCTCACCTCGTTGTGGCTGTATTTAATTAGCGGCTCCCCAGCGGGCGGTCCCTGTTCCCTTCTGCAGTACTGTGGGACGTACGGCTGGGCTCACCTGGTCTTCCCCTGTCTTTTTTCCCCAGAGCCATTGATAAATGCGAGATACTGGTGAAGGATCTGTACTCCAAGCTGGGCCTGCAGTACCGCGAGAGCAGCTCTGAGGACGAGGACTTGGCCGCCAAGGCCACGGAAGTGATTGAGATCCCGGATGAGGACGACGATGACGTCATGAGTATCGATTCGGGCTGGAAGCACGGTTCAGTATCTCATTGCGTGGTGTGGTGCTGAGGGGAGGGCTGGAGATCGGAGCATCTCCTGGAGGAGGGTAGGGGTGAGCAGGGTCAGCATAAGGGTGTAGTGGAGTTGGCCATAAGCCACGCTGGTCCCTGAGCAGGAGAGGATCAGGTAGGAAATGCCTTTAGCTCACGTGAGGAGCATCACCGCTGGCACGGTCTGCCCGTAGCTATTCCGTGCTTCCTAGGGTCCCAGACAGGGACTTTTCCCTTTTCCCACCTGCCTGCCTGTTGTCCCCATCAAACGCTGCCCCTGCTCTGGGGGAGCTGCCGGGGCAGCACGCTGTGCGTCCGGGAAGCGTGGCGTGGTAAAGGCCTTGCTTGAGTGGGTTTCTTGACAGGGACAGAGGAGGCTTTGGAGTGGATGCTTTGCTCTGCTCCTTGTTCTTTCAGTGGCGTAACTAGGATGGAATTTTTCGTCCCCAGGATGTTTTAAACCACTTCTTTTCTCTTTAAACGCAGGCAGTAGTAGTCCCAGAATCGCGAAGGATCAGACTCTGGTGAGTTGGAAAAGACCTGACTGCAGTGTACTTCTGCAGTGGGGTTTCACTGCAGCCCTCAGGACGGCATTGTATTTGGAGCAAAAAGGAAAAAGTTATTCATATTTTCTTCCTCTTTCCTTCCCTTCAGCTGCGGGAAGCCATGGCTGCGATGAGGAAGTCTGCCCTGGATGTTCAGAGGTTTATGGATGCCGTGAACAAGAAAACAAATGCCCAGGATGCCCAAAAAGGTCGGTGCGTGAGGGCTTCCTGGGGCTGGCAGACGTGGGCTGGCCCCCGTGTGTGCCCTTGCCCGGGTCCCTCTGCTCCTTACGCCCGCCGGTTTTCTTTCTCGGGAAGAAAATAAGTGTTGTGTTTACCCAGTGGGAAGACCCCTCAGGATACAGTGATTCCAAATTCCTGTTTTTCTTTAAGCTCTTTCCAAAAACAGATACAAATCATGCAGTTTCCGTAACATGAAAGCTTTTTAATGATGTGTAGACCTCACTTGCTGATTACTCCATCCAGTAAAACTGAGGCACTTGGGCTGGCTGCGGTGAGAGATAGCTGAAGGATGCCTCCTGTCTCGGCCCAACAGACGTTCTTCCAGTTGCATAAGGGAGAGAGGGAGCCTTTGGGCAGGTTCTAACCCGTTTTCTGGTGGTTGTTCCTTGGGCAGGTGCACAGACCCCTCAGGAAACTCCTGGCACTGTCCAGCCCGCTGGCCCTGCGGCGGCTGGGAGTGATCTCAGCAGTGACGGTGACCTGAACGTTGGCATGAGGATCCTGGGAAAAAAGAGAACCAAAACGTGGCACAAAGGAACGCTGATTGCAATCCAGACGGTCGGTACGTCCCGCGCGTGACGCCGTGGCTTGGTGCTTGTGGCTTTCACCAGGCTTTGGGTGGGTGACGTTGATCAGGCTTGGAGCAGGTCCCCTCCCAGTGCCACCTGGAAAGAGCTGTGAAGGCTGCGCATCTCCACTACAATATTTTACCTTCCAAATTAATTTCTGAAAGGCTTTCAAAGAAGTTTTGACCTTGGATCAGAATGGCATAGGGTATTGGGCTTCTTGTGTGAAATCACTTGGCTTTTATTTATCTTGCTGCGTTGAAACGTCTTTCAGGTGCTGGGAAGAAGTACAAAGTGAAATTTGACAATAAAGGGAAGAGTTTGCTCTCTGGCAATCACATCGCTTACGACTATCACCCCTCGCCTGAGAAGCACTACGTTGGCAGCAGGGTTGTGGCGAAGTACAAAGATGGGAATCAGGTTTGGCTGTATGCTGGCATTGTGGCTGAAACCCCAAACGTGAAGAATAAAGACAGGTATTCATTCTCCTCCGCGCTCATGTACCTCTCTCCCTCTCTTGTTTGTTTTTGTTCGGTCGGTTTTAGGAAAAAAAAAAAAAGAAAAAAAGGGATATTTGTGTATTTGCTCTTGTGGGAGCTAAATTCTTCTCTGCCCTTTCCAGGGACGTAGTTCTGAACGTTGTTTCTTCAGTCTTTCTTATCTCTGATAGCTCTGGGTGGAGCTTCCATTCTGTTACTCATGTCCCTGAGTCAGGAATTATATCTGGTAATTCATTCAAATGATCACACCAATGTACGTCTGCGCTGCCCAAGGCACAAGACGGAGCGTCGGGAAATACGAGCCCGGGAAGCGTGTAGTGCCGGCAGTGTTGCCAAAGCACGCAAGGAGGAGAAACAGCAGCTCTGAAGCAGCCTTTCCGTCGCCTAGCAGTCAGGGGCAGGGCTGCTGCGGTGTGGTGGTTTAGGCTTGTGGTCTTTCTGAGAAAATTCATAAAGGATATAATCACCTTCTTTGTTTCAAATGCAGATCTGCCGTAAAGTCCTAATTGTGTCGAGTTCTATCTGATCTGTGTTTAATAACTGAAAATGAAGTGCATTTATTACTCATGTTGCACTTTTACCCCTCCTGGCTAGGCTGCCTGTAGTGCTGATCTCTCGTAATGCAGCCTTTATACGGCTCCGTGCCCTGAGGTCGTTACTCGGAGGCACGCAGCGCTAAGCGGGTGCCGTGTCCAGCTCCGAGCTCCAGTCCCCTGCCAGCCCTGGGGACTCTCCTGCTCCTCTGTGGAGCTCTGGGGGTGCCCCCAGCTCCCTCCTTGTGCTGCTCTTCGAGTCTCAAGTCTCGGTGTGCAGCCTCTGCTGCTCTGTCCCAACAGCTCCAAAAAGATCTTTTCTTGCAGAGCTTGGAGCAATTAAGCTGTCTTTTCTCTCGCTGTGGCCGAGGCACAGGGGGAGTCTGGAGCTGAGGGAAGGAGGCCTCAAGGGAAGCCTTTGGGCAGCTTCTCTTTTGGCTTCGGCAGCGCAGGGACAGCTCGGGGCTGGGGCAGAGCTGTGCTCGGAGAACCGAGGGAAGCGGCAGTACTGTAAAGCTCGTCATCTCCTGGCAGAAAGGATCGCCTCGCTCTGTTCTGGTCCGTCCTGTCTGATCTGAGGGCCTTTTGGACTGGCAGGAGAAACAGGGGGCTCCACTTCCACTGCATGATGTGGAGCTGCGTTTTATTCAGCTGCGTTTCTGATTCCAACTTCCAGCGCTTGTTCTCTTTGCTGTTCTCCAGGTTCCTGATCTTCTTTGACGATGGCTACGCTTCGTATGTCAAGGAGTGGGAGCTGTACCCAATCTGCAGGCCACGTGAGTGATCCCTGCCCCTCCTGTGTCCTAACACTGAAACTGTGTGGAGAGCCTTTGGGTGTCTGAAGGAGCCTGGGCTCAGAAGGCACGGGACAGAGCGCGTGTCCCCTCCGGCACTGTGCCTGTAGACATTTGCAGATGAAGCTGGAGGAAATAGCGGTTCGTTACCGGCAGAGTGAGTGTGCGGTGACTCTTGGCACTCCAGGTGCATTAACATGGCTGGATGCCCTGCCACCAAAATTCCAGCCACTCGGGATTGCTGCTTGAGTGTTCTTGTGTAAAAATCCATCCGGAATCTCTTTAAGAAGGAATTAAAGATTCTCTTTGTAAGAGTCTTTCCTCTTCTTCCCTTTCTCCGTCCCTTTCTGAGCAGTGAAAAAGACCTGGGAAGACATAGAGGATGTTTCCTGTCGCGATTTCATCGAGGAGTACATCACGGCCTACCCCAACCGTCCCATGGTGCTGCTGAAGAACGGCCAGCTGATCAAAACGGAGTGGGAAGGGACCTGGTGGAAATCCAGAGTGGAAGAAGTGGACGGCAGTCTGGTCAAAATCCTTTTCCTGGTAGGGCACTTTCCCTTCTCCCATTAGAGGGGGAAGATGGGCTTCAGCTTCAGTCTGGGGGGGCTGACTGTTGGGCGGGTCGAGTCCGGTTTCCTCGCTCAGGTCAGAGAGGGTCGTGGGGCTCGCAGGTGCTTTGCCTCGCAGGTAGACTGCCAGTGTCTGCTGTGCATTGACGTGAAGGTGAGGCGCTCTCCTGTGCATGGCAAAAGCTTCAAAAAGCCCTTAAAAGCGTTTTGCATGTGAAACTTTGAAGTGGTGGATGAATGAGAAACAGAATCCATCATCTGCAGGTATTCCTGGTCCCGTTCTCGGTGTGAACACCTCGCCATGTCTTCTGCAAGTGCTGGTTTGAGAAGCAGGAGAGAAGCTGAGCAGCAGCTGCGATACGCTGCTTGCTCTGGTTCTGCACGTTGCAGAACGGGAGCAGACACGCTATCTGTGCCCGCTTGGCTCCCTGCCTGTCTAGATAACTGCATAGCCTCTGGCGCTGGGGAAGACGTTGTGCACTGGCAAATTTAACCTCCCTGTCCTCGAGCAGGCTCGGTTAGCGCTGAGGAGCTAGCTCGTCTCCTGAGGGAGTCTGGTTTCTCCAACAGTGCCTCGTTTGTCAGCGCTTGGGCTAAGAATAGAACTGCGTTCGAGGTTTGGGGTCTTGGTTTTGGGCCTCTTTCTAGAGCTGGTTTGTATTCAGTGTTCCCCCAGATACGATGAATTACTGCCTTTGTCCTCTCCTGGCCGCGTGGTCGTTCCAGAGCCTTCAGGTCAATGCTTTGCCTCCTTTCCATTCGACTCTGCCCACCGTAACAGCGCGCCGCGGTCTCCCAGGCCTGCATCGTACCTCTGGAAGCTCTTGCCATAGGTGCTGTGAGTGTTGCCTTCTCCTTGCTGCAGGATGACAAACGCTGTGAGTGGATTTACCGGGGTTCCACGCGCCTCGAGCCCATGTTCAGCATGAAAACTTCCACAGCCTCCACCCAAGAGAAGAAGCAAAGTGGACAAGCACGGACTCGTCCCAATGTCGGTGTGTGGCATCCTTTTCTTTACTGTGTGCCCTGGAGTTTGGACGGCTGCGTTGTGGGTTGCGGGGGCGGGGGGGTGTCTTGGGGTTTGTTTGGTTTTGGTGGGGTTTTTTAGCAGAGCTCCCGGAGGGTTCAGGTTTACAGTGGGCTTTGTCTCCTGGCATAAAGACGCCGCAAAACCAGACTGCAGTGGTGTGAAGTGGCCAGAATCTGTCTGGGGTGACTGGCGGTGACTCGGAGCTCAGCCAGTGACCCCGTGTTAACTGCAAGTGCCTCTGTTTTGGTTGCCTTCAGGGACCGAATCAGTGTGCTGTGGCTAGTGCAACAAACTTTGGTTGACAGTGGAGGCTTTTCCTGTTGACACTCTGCTTTTTGCCCTTCCTTGCTAGGTGCTGTCAGGAGCAAAGGGCCTGTAGTACAATACACGCAGGATTTAGCGGGAGCTGGTACCCAGTACAAGCCTCTAGAGCAGATGCAGGCAGCCTCGCTGGCTGCACGGTCCGCTTCTCCGCAGCTTGCTGAGATGGAGTAAGTACCTGAGTCAGTTCTCTGCTTCCACCACTGCCTCCCTTGCGTTTCGTCTCCAGCGCTCAGCTCTCTCAGGCACCGCCTTTTCTGTGCAGAGGAATCCGTGGGTGCAGATTTCCTCCAGGGCTAGGCTTGTTTCCTGGTTACACAGACCGAGTTTAGTCGTGCTTCGGGGGAAACTGTAGATCAAGGCTGCTGGATGAGTTAGTTGGGGGCGGGAGAGCTGACAGCCCAGCGCCCCCTGAGCCGAATGCCATGTTCTTACCCAGGGCTAAAGCTTCGCACTTGATGTATTTCCAAGTTAGAACGTTTGCTCCTTCTCTTCTGAAAATCTGAATTGCTCCCTCGTGTCACGATCCAGGCACTGGCCCCCGGCTGCCTTCTTTTCCTCCACTTGGACTGACCTGCTCGCAGACCTCGATGACTTACGAGGCACTGAGAACTCGGGATCAGTGGCTGGTCTCGGTGGTCACGGACCAAACCTGGTAAAGCTAAGCCACGGCCAAGTCGCACACGTGCCTCCTGCTGCCAGGGGCCCAAGCGGGACGTTCTCGGAGGTGCAGGCTAGTGCCGAAGGAGGCCTGGATGAAGGAGGAACTCGGCCTTGTGATGGAGGGAGCGTGTTGGAGAACGCCAGGGTACCTGAGCATGTGCTCTGGGACTTTCATAACTTTCTAGGAGAGAGAGATGCTGTCCCGGTTCATTTTTGTCACCACTGTGGATTTCCTATCCGAATTTACGGACGCCTGGCCCCCTGCCAGCATGTCTTCTGCTGTGACTGTGCCTTGCTGCATGGGCAAAAGGGAGAAAGGAGATGTCCCAGCTGCAAGGAACCTGTGCAGGAAGTCAATCTTTATTCACTGGATGCTCTCCAGGGGTAGCAGCATTAAGAAACCCCCTGCCTGCCCCTAGCCTGCGGTCTCAGGAGGGGGTTCCAATCCCAGTGCCAGTGCAATATGAGCCATTCTGCCCCGGATGGGGGGGCTAACTAGGAAATGCTCCTTCTGTGCCATTCGGACCAAGACGAGAACCGAAGCCCTAACAGCCTTGTTCCTCATCTCTCACCTAACCAAGAAGAGGGGCCGACGCTGCAGGAGGTCTGCTCCAGCGCGGGGACTGCAGCGCTGGCTCCTCCGCCGCCAGTCCCTGTGAACAGAGGAAGAGCCGGGCTCCTGCCCTGGCCCTGGGGCACCCCGAGCTGTCGAGGGTGTAGGGAGGCTGTGCAAGGAAGGCGATGAGGTTGGACTGCGGCAGTCGGCCTTGCCGGCTGCCCGAATCCCTCCTTTCCCGTTGAACAGTCCTTGCAGTGGTTACAAGAAACACTTTGTGTTTTTCCCTCTCCCCACAGAGGCCTGGACTTTAGGATCTTGTTGTCAGCTCTAATAGAAACACACACTACAGCCCTGCCATTAAATAGTGAACTGCTTAGAGGCGACTGGTTTTTAACGTTCACTGAAGCCAGCGTACTATATCCGTGTCCCCGCTGCCCCGAGGGATGCTGTCGGGTGCAATACACGTTGGTTTTAGATTATTAAAACTGGGAGAATGGTTCCTTCACTCTGGTGTTTTGTTTGCTCTGAGGAAGGCCGGGTTCTCTTCCCTCTCTAGTCTCACTTTCAAGTTGTTCTGCGGTGCCAGGGAGCTGCTGTCAGCCGTTTCTGACTGCTTAAAGCCTGTTGACAGACGCTCTTTTCTCTTGCTCTTTAATTCTGAAATGTCTTTTAACACCTTGCTTTTGAGGCAGATGTTTGCAGAAACCATCGCCCCCTCCTGCTCTCACTGTCTCCTCCCTTCCCACCCTGATAACATAACTACGTTCTTCCACTTGTGGGAAAGCCAGTGGCTGGTTTGGGGTGTTTTTCTGTTTGATCAGCGTGAATGGATTGAAAACCTCCACTGCTTCTCAGAGCGGGAGGGCCAGTGTCCTCCCGGTGCCTCCCGCCTTCCCGAGGTCCTGCATGGTGTTTGGGAGCCCCTCGTAGCCCTTTTGTCAGTGATGTTATTGCATTCCCTTGTACAATCTTATCTTGGTACGGACAATAGAGTCCTCTGTGCTGCTCGATCCTCCCACTGCTGGGTACTGTAGCACTGACAGAGCCTCTGTAAGCTCTTGTTTCTGCTGTTGCAGGGGGTTCTTCGCGTACTCTTTGTCCAGCTTCCTGAAATGAAGGCCTTGGGCATCCTCCTTACACTCCCTCTCAGCCCCATGCCTCACTTCCAAATAAATAGCAGCAGGTCAGAAGTGATTTTTAAATGTAGCTGAGTTCTGGCATTTGGCTGGGGTGGCTGTGGGATCGCTGTAGCACAAGTAGTCAGAAACAAGCTGATTTTCACACCTGTTAGGAAGAAAATCTGCTTGGTTTCTCCTGGATGGGGCAGCGCTGCTGACTTCTGTGGGAGAGTGTTATTTTGACTGCCCCGTCTATCTAAATCCTACCGGCTGTGTGAGCGTGTGCGTCTTGCAAATCGCCTCTCTTCTTCCCTCGTGCAGATGCTCCGACAGCCAGCTGGCCCAGTCCAGAAAGCAAGTGGCCAAGAAAAGCACTTCCTTCCGTCCTGGCTCCGTGGGCTCTGGGCAGTCGTCACCTTCCTCGCCCGTCCTAAGCGATACCCCCGCGGCGGGAAGGACCGGGGCGTCCCAGCAGCATCGGTAAGCGGCGCTGGTTTGCACTTCAATACAGGTCCCGGCGTCCTTGGGAGAGTTCGGGATGCTGGTGCAGAGCTGGGGCTTGTTTGGTTTGCTGCAGGTTTAGTTTGTTGTGGGCTGACACCTTTATCTGCCAGCTTGTCCGGTCCGGAGCATTTGTCTTCCTCTTAGCTTGTTCTCCCTCCCGGACAACTGTTCCTTAGGTTTTGTTGTTGGCTTGAGCTTGGAGGGTCTCTGACTGGCGCTTACCCCGGGGGCACTCTGGCCAAAGCCTCTGACCCTGCTTGGTTTTCGAGGACTCCTGTTTCCACAAGCTTTCTGGGTCAGGGGGACGCTGTTGTTAACGCAGAGCTGCAGGTGGCTTTTCCGCAGCGGTGGCTTTGTGGCAATCGATCCATGGCACAGAAGCTGTTGACCACAACCAGTTTCTGCTTCCCTAGTTCTGACTCGGGGGTTTTTTGTGTTCTCTGCTGCTGGTAACGCTCCCTTCGGGGCCTGCCCAGCCTTGCTGCCAGGGGACGCTGGGGCTTGCGTCGAATTGGACCAGGCAGCAGAGCCAAGGGGGTGTCCCAGTGCGTAGCCAGCAGCTGCTTTGGTAGGAATTCAGTGCCGAAAATCCCTCTGCAGTTTGAGGAGACAGCACCGCTCTGCCTGAAGCCACGGTTGCTCACTGTATCCCCTTTCCTGGGACAGGCTCTCCAGCGGCCCGGCCGGCAGTGCCACGGCGCAGGCCTTCCACGGCATGATGGACCGCGTGCCCAACGAGCCCTCGTACCGCGCCCCGCTGGAGAAGCTCTTCTACCTGCCACACGTCTGCAGCTACACCTGCCTGTCCCGCGTCCGTCCCATCCGCAGCGATCAGTACCGCAGCAAGAACCCCCTGCTCATCCCGCTGCTCTACGACTTCCGACGGATGACGGCCCGCCGACGGATCAACCGCAAGATGGGCTTCCACGTCCTCTACAAGACGCCGTGCGGGCTGTGCCTGCGAACCATGCAGGAGATCGAACGCTACCTCTTTGAGACAGACTGCGACTTCCTTTTCCTGGAGATGTTCTGCCTGGACCCGTACGTGCTGGTCGATCGCAAGTTCCAGCCCTACAAACCCTACTACTACATCGCAGACATCACCAAGGGCAGGGAGGACGTGCCGCTGTCCTGCGTCAACGAGATCGACAACACGCCGCCTCCGCAGGTGGCCTACAGCAAAGAACGCATCCCCGGCAAAGGGGTGTACATCAACACCAGCTGGGAGTTCCTCGTGGGCTGCGACTGCAAAGACGGCTGCAGAGACAAGTAGGTGGCTCCCCGTGTGCCGCCGGGCCTGGAGGGGGGGGACAGCTCTGGGCTGTGCTCCCAGCCCCGGTGACAGCCCAGGGTGGACCTGCTCTGGGCTCTAAGCCCACGCACCTCTGGTCGGTTGCAGGTTTGACTGCGAGTCAAGCCCTGTGTGCCCATCTCCGCATATACGCGTGCAGGAGGAGGGGATTTCTTTTCCCTTCTGCAAAACCCACGTGTAAAACTAACCTCTGGGGCACGGGTTTCTGTGTCTCTCTAGATCGAAATGTGCCTGTCACCAGCTGACGGTCCAGGCGACCGGCTGCACCCCGGGTGGGCAGATCAACCCCAACTCCGGATACCAGCACAAGAGGCTGGAAGAATGCCTCCCGACAGGGTAAGCTGCGCTGTGTCTTCTCCTGCCCTCACAAATTCCAGCCCCACCAGCTTGGCCTGCGACGCTGTCAGAGAGGCAGCATTTCCCGAGCTAAGTGCAGGTACTGAAAACCTGCCTCTGTGCTCGATTCCCCTGCGCATGTGCGGCCCGGGGTGTCTGTGCGTTGCCGCAGAACCTGCCCGCTGCACTCACCCCGCTCAGCTGAGCCTGGAGTCGCTGCTGCCGGTCCCTCTGCAGCGTGACCCGTGCGACACCGAGTCTGGGGGTGTTGAAGATGTCACCGTTCCCCTTTCTTTCAGAGTTTACGAGTGCAACAAGAGGTGCAAGTGCAACATCAACATGTGCACCAATCGCTTGGTCCAGCACGGGCTCCAAGTCCGACTGCAGTTATTCAAGACGCAGAACAAAGGCTGGGGCATTCGCTGCCTGGATGATATTGCTAAAGGCTCCTTTGTCTGCATCTACGCAGGTAGGATCTCGCCCTGCTGAGCAGGCAGGCAGAGGCCTCTTGTTTTGGAACAGGTGCTGTGAATGAAAAGCCTTTGTTGAGCCACTGGTCACATGCATCCAGATACGAATCTGCTTTGTTTTGGTGAAGAAGGGGGGGAAGAAGTGTTTGAAAAGCTCTGGTTGTGTCAGGCCTGAGATCTCGGCTTTGTTTATCGCAAAACGCACAGCCCAGCAGAACGGGTGTGAAGCTCTTCCACTGCTCGCTAAGGGGACAGGAAAGTAAAAGCTGGGATGATGAACGTGCAGCGCTTTGATCTCCTGACCAGTGCCGCTCCGTCGCCCAGCTCTGAACCGAGGTGCTGCAGCGGGCAGCGCGGCTGCGGTGCCGGCGGCAGGGGCAGTGCTCGGATCCCCGGCGCTGTGCCTGCGCGCAGGGGGTGAATCACCACGTACCTGCTTCCTGTTGACATCGCACCAGGCGCTGGGACGCGGGGACAGACCAAGAAAATGCAGAAGTTGCGCAGCGTGGTTGCGTTAACTCCGAAATGAAACCGACCACGGGCATGGCCCGAGTTCTGCTGCTCTGGTTTCTTGCCCTTAACATTGCCTCTGCGCTGCGCCCTCGCCGCCAGCCCCTCCCAGCAAAAGGCAGGCCCCCTGTTTGAGGGGCTCTGCAGGGGTCTCCTCGTCGAAGCCTGGCTGTTAGCGAGGGCCCGCTTCAGATCAGCCACGTGCTTCAGATTTTCGTTACCTGGAGTAGCAGGGTTGCAGGTCGTCCTTTGCCAGCCCGGCTTTGGAATCGGGTGGCGTCAGCCCTCTTGCTCCTCGGGGAGCCTGTGGGGAGGACAACATCTGTGGGGTAGGAATGTGATCCCTGGAAAGCTCACGCTTAGTTTTCTATTCCCCGCCCCCAGGGAAAATCCTCACGGATGACTTTGCCGACAAAGAGGGGTTAGAGATGGGCGACGAGTATTTTGCAAACCTGGATCACATTGAGAGCGTGGAGAACTTCAAGGAGGGCTACGAGAGCGACGCAAAATGCTCTTCTGACAGCAGCGGGGTGGACCTCAAGGACGAAGAGGAGGAGAACACAGGCACCGAGGAGCAGGAGGAGTCCAACGAGGACAGCTCTGATGACAACTTCTGCAAGGACGAGGACTTCAGCACCAGCTCGGTGTGGCGCAGCTATGCCACGCGACGGCAGACCCGGGGCCAGAAGGAGAACGGGCTGTCGGAGACAGCCTCCAAGGACTCGGGGCTCACCCGGCAGATCAGCCACGACGAGACGGCGGTGGCTGCCTCCTGTAAGCTGCCGGTGTCCGAGGAGACCTCCAAGAACAAAGTGGCCTCGTGGCTGAGCTCCAACAGCATGTCTGACGGCTTCCAGGACAACGACAGCGCCTCCTCCTTCAAGATGAGCGAAGGCAGCGACGCCAAGGCCAGCAAAACGGAGCTGCCTGGAGAGCGAGAGAAGGCGTCCGCTTCCGCCCTGGGCGACGCAGACGGAGAGTCAAAGGCGCCGAAGAAAGATGTAAGGGAGGGCCGTGGGGCTGGGGGATGAGCGTTGCCCCCCGCCCTGGGGGCACGGAGGAGGAAACGGAGCCGCAGAGACGTGCCTCAGCTGCGCTCCTGCTCGAGTGGCTTCTCTGCCTGTACAACCCAACCGGGGGGCTGCGCGGGGTCTGTCCCCTCGCCCTGCCGACTCGGCCTGTGCCCGCCGCGGTGGGGTGCGGAGGTGCCTCGCCCCTTCCCGGGGGAAGCCGTGGCACGAGAGGCCACAAAGAAGTCCCTCGGCGCGCGCCGAGCTGAACATCCCTCCTGCCCTGGGCGCTCCGTGCCTGCGCGGCCCTGCGAGCCAGCCACCGCGCGCCCGGGGACCCGAGGCAGGGCTGGGGACAGCCGGGAGCTGGAGGTGGGCTCTGTCCACCCCCTGCTCCGCAGAGGGGACGCGGAGGGTGGGAGGCCTGTGGTCGTAGCTTGGCCCTTCTGGAGCACCCCCCGACTGGGTGTCGCAGCGGGCGGGGGGCACAGCTGGCTTCTCTCACCCGGGGAGGGCCGAAGCGTGCCCCGAAAGGGAGAGGTTTTAATCTTCTGCACTTCTCCCCTCTGCAGGAGCCGGAAGATCCAACCAAAATTCCCGGGTAAGGTTCCTTAAATTGTCTGTTCCTGCTTTTTATCTCCCAATTTGCCTCTGAGTGAGTC
>Ga0065711_1045163_pt1 | contig 13650 bp, 8 predicted proteins | sample Hoacrofraction12_FD_59098 | JGI IMG/M metagenome (GOLD analysis project Ga0065711, IMG submission 59098) | Hoatzin crop microbial communities from Cojedes, Venezuela - Epithelial fraction 12 v2 (version 2) | ecosystem: Host-associated > Birds > Digestive system > Esophagus > Crop | place... | reverse complement strand
CTGTTGCGGATTTCCCAGCGCGGCTTAAGCAATCAAAAAGAAAATAGCTGAAAAACTGTGCAAATATTTAAAGATTGGATGTTTAGTAGGGAGAAAAAAAAAAAAAGGGTCATCCACTGTGAAATATTCAAAACCAGACAGAGTCACACAAAGTCAAACAGGCAGCTTCATCGTGCCAGCAAAGAACTCAAAGCAGAGCACACATTAAATAAAAAGTCCCGCAATCCCGGGTCAGGAGCCCGCTCACGGCAAGGGGAGCTCTGCAGAAACCCAGGGATCAACCCCAGCCTCTCAGCACTCAGCTCTCCATTTACGAGTACCAATTTTTATTGTTTCAAGCAAACAAAGCTAATTGCACGCTTGCCTGGATCTCACAAGGTGAGTTCAGCACCAAAATTTTAGAGTTTAATCTGGACAAACGAACAAAGCTAGAGAGCGCCAGATCTACAACACGGGAAGCTTTTCAGCCTGAGTCTGCTCCACACCTCCCCCGGAGCGTTCTTTTCACGCAGTAAGAGCCCCACCAGTTCAGTACACACGTGCAGGGGACGCAGAAGGTGACTAAGGAATGTTTTCCACTCCCGCACTTTTCCACTCGACACTTCACAAACACTGTACAGCACAGCAAGACGTAACCAGCGTTAAAAACCCAAGGTAGCTGCCAGCTGAAATCCGAAGGGACACCAAGAAAGCCGTGCTGAGTATCTGGGGAAGCTTTCCCAGGCAGTTTCTGCTTCACCCTCTGCGTGGGCGCGCAGCAGCCGGCTGTTTCTGCTCGGCACCCCGACAGTGAGCTGCACCTCCTCGCTGTCACCCCATCAGCCGAGCAGAGCGGGCAGAGGAACGCCGCCGGGAAGCACCAGCTTTGCCACAGAATGTTCCTGTCCCTGCACCCAGCGTTTCACTGGTAAATAAACGTCACACCGAGCTGTCCCGCCTGAGCCGCAGCAGCGCAGCTCCGAGGGACAGAGGAGGTTCCCGGTCTCCTGTGGGCCAAGGGAGGAACACCACTGGGAGGAAGGCCGAAAGTCTAAAATCTTACTCATTTCTCCGACAGAAGCAATGCATCTCCTTAAAATGAAGTTCGTGTTGTGAAGGAAATCTCGCTGGTCCCCTGGTAACGGCGCGTGGTAGTGAGCAGCACTGGTTTCCCCAGTGGAAAACCAGTAAGGTAGTCTGGGTGTAGCTGGGAAGGACCAACAAGAACGTGTGCCGGGCGTCACCATCATTTTTTCCGCAGCAAGGAAGAAAGGGCTGACAACTCCCTTGCTGTAAGTTGCTGTGGTTGTCTTTGTCTTCTCTGCAGTCAGGGCTGCAGAGCCCGTTTGAACCCACGGGCTGAGGGCAGGGAGAACACGCCGCTGCCTCCAGTGCAGCACACCAGTAAAAACCAGCAGCACCCCGACCACCAAGCACAGCGGCTCGAAATGTCACCTCACCTAGACACCTATGCAAGGCCTGCAAATCCGTTATTCCAGCTGATTTGGTTAATACATATTATTAGGGAAAAGAGAACACAGTTAATCTGAAAAAAGTCTGGGCTGAAGACTTGCTCAGGAATCGGCCAGGAGACCCGACCAGCACGCAGGCCTGGAGCTCGGGCTGTTCCACAGGTAGAGTTTGTCATATAAAATACACATCTGTATATATAAATACATATATATCTGTGTATATATTTTTATATCACAAAGTATACATCTCACACATATCTATGATATAATCACAAATATTTTTATATCACAAATTCTACCTATACCCACACCTGCCTTTAGGAATTTGACATTTTTTAGGAATTTTAAAACCAAACACACGCAGTGCCATAAGAAAAAAAAATACAAAGTTTGATCCGATCCAACCCCACCAAGACCTCCTCCTGGGTATGCTGCTGAGACCGCCGCCGGTTTTTCCCCGTAAACTCTTGTGGCTCATCCACAAAGTGCAAGCAAAGTTGTCAGGACCGTGAAACCCCTTGAACTGGAATTTTAGTGTCTGCGCAGTATCGAGTGGAACGAGCCGTTAGGTATTTATTCTTGCCAGACTGATCGCATCTCTTCGAGTTCTCTCTCGCTTTCTGCATCCTGGAAACACAGTAAGAGAACAGACAGACATACAGCCTAACCGAAACACTCAAAACAGAGATTCTCCCCTTGCTCCTCCAACCCCACGCCAGGTTTTGAGCATGCCCATAGCCTTACATTTCTTCTGCCTAATGCTCTTTTTTCCTCCCCTGTACTTCCCGCTCCACACCACTGTTTTCAAAGCCTGTTGAAGTTTCCCAAGTACCAAAGAGAGTTTCTCTCGTATTTCCTTTTGAGAGACGCGAAGGGACAACCGAAACAGCAGAATTCAAACCCCTGCTCCCTCAGAGACGCCCACAGCCTGCAGAAACGCCTCCGGCTGTCCTCAGCCTGCTGGGAGTGATCTGACTGACAGCCACACGGGCTTGACAACGCCACTTCAGCATCGCCTTCCTTACTTGACTCCTAACGTCAGAGCAGGGGAGAGGGAATTAACTGTTCACCACTTCTCTGCCTGTAGCTCTCCCCCCGTCTTTCCCGACCATCCCAATGCTTTTCTGATTAAACTCTTACGCCTCCAAGACATTCAGTTCTTTTTTGGAAAAAATCCTCCATCTATCAGACGTACCACTCTAACCCTGCCTAGGGAGATTTGCAGCCAGCGTACGGGAGGAAGCTCCTCACCAGGCAGAGCCAGGATATTTCCTTCTGCCAGACGGGAATAAACCCTGCTCCGTGTCCTGCTTTCCCCAGACGTGGCCACGGCCAGCGGCCAAGCGCGCCGGGCAGCGCCTCGCGGGCGGCAGCACGGGCAAGCCGGCTCCTTGCCCGGTGTCTAACCGAGATCTCTCGCACACTTCTGGCTTCAGCCTCAGCAGAATACTTCTGCTACAGCAACCTAAACACTAACCACGGCCTTAGAAACAGAGTGGCATGAAAACGCTGCGTATTTCTAGAATCCTGCCTTCCACCCAGCGTGTTTATTCCGCCAGACTAAGGCTGCAGCTGTAAGGTCTGGAGGGCCTTGCTTACATTACTTTGCTTTTTCATGGCTATGCAAATCACACCAGATTAATACTAAAAGCTGATGTGTTTTTATTCAGTTTCGAACTGGCAGTAATTTGAAGGCACCTTCTGTACAGTCTCTGCTTAACAGGAACAGCGCAAAGGGAAAGCAAAGGGCAGAAGAGCTCCCAGCTGCGGAACCCTGCCAGATGGCAGTTTCTAACACGCAGTACAGTCTGCTCTCCAAAACCCCGCGGAAGTAATAAAAGAACTGTAATAGCCTAGATAATTAAAAAAAAAAATTAAATTAAAAATTCTGGGCAGCACACAAACTTCTGAGCTACCCGGGCCCCCAGCGAGCCCCGTGCTGGCGGCTCCGCCAACGCCACAGGCAGCCGGAGGAGGTAACGCCGTGTCCCGGGCTGGGACAACCACTCAGCGCAAGCGGCCCCAGCTGAACTGAGCTGGCCAGGCAGGAGAGCGCCCAGACAAATCAACCTTCCCCAGAAACCGGGCACTGGGACACGTCCTGCCGCTGCCCAGCAGTTCTGCAGACAGCCCAGTTCATGAGCTGCAGTGCTGGACGCGGGCTGGGCATTCCAGCACGATGGCCTCAAGTTGCATCAGGGGAGGTTTAGACTGGATATCAGGATAAGTTTCCTTACTGAGAGAGTGGTCAGGCATTGGACCAGGCTGCCTAGGGGAGTGGTGGAGTCCCCATTCCTGGAAAGGTTCAAAAAACGTGTGGATGTGGCACTTTGGGACACGGTCTAGCAGGCACGGTGGGGATGGGCTGATGATTGGACTTGATCTCTGAGCTCTTTTCCAACCTTAGCGATTCTATGATCCAGCGAGGCTGTAACCCAGCCCTGCAAGGACCACAGCGCGTGCGGGGTGGTGTGCTGGGCCCCTGAGCCCCCATCAGCCACGTGCACACCTTCTTCACATCTTTCATCATTTTGCTGCATTGCTTTCCACACGCAGGTAACAGGTCCCAAGATAAGAGCAGCCCACACTAAGGAACAAGATACTTCAAAACCTGCACTTACAAGCTGGAATATCTTTTAGCAAACAATTTTATCTCTGCAACCATTTTATCTCTGCTCATCATCATCATCATCATCATCGTGTGCTTACTGAGACCGCTACCTCTTTCGTATTAGCCGGCAGCTCTGAAGCAAGGTTCATCCAGAGAACAGCCGCAGAGTTGTTCCCCAGGTCCCGGTAGCACTGTGGAGAAAAAATGACAACGTCAGAAGAGTTAAACGGCAAAAAAATAGGCAGCAAATGTAACTCAGCAATTATAAACCTTGGCAACTGGTAAAAAGAGCTATTTCTGCCCCCTAACCACTTGCACCATATCGTTTCAGGCTTCTGACATTTCCTGCAGCATCCTTCATTCACAACACATCACAATCACCATCAGACTACGGAATACCAGATTTCCTTTTTTCTTTGTTGTTTTTTCTTTGTTTTTTTTTTAGTTTTGGGCGAAGAGATTGATTTTTTGGTCAGAGACTTTAAGGTGACCCTGTGATTTTCACCATTTTTGAAGCTCTATTTATTTCCACCACGCCACTGTTCCTCACACCACTTTCATCACAAAACCTCTACACTGAGAGCACATCATCTTACGAAGTTTACGTTCCCTAGGCTGTTAAAAGTGAGGTTCAGCTGCCAGCACTGTAACCTCTAATATTTACAGGTCTCTCGGGCCTCACAATAGGTGTGAAATACTCTTCATGGCGAAGTGTCCTCCGGCAGCAGAGAAACCGTCACCCTCTGTGTCACAGGAAGGTTTTCGGTGCCTAGAGAGCCACAGAGGCACTTGGGGACAATGAAATAAGCAGGGTAAAAGGAAGCAGTTGCTGGAAAAACCGCCAGCAGCAATGCAGTTGATCATTGGTGTCATTGCCACGAAAAGCCGGCGCTCGGCGAGGATCAGGACAGCAGTTCGACTCCCGCGGGGCTCTTGCTGCAGACCCTGCCGTGCCGCTGCACGCTGCGTGCGCACGGGTGTTTTGGCGATTTCCCTGCGTGGTGAGATGGCTCTGAAAGAAGGATCTGTTCTGCTGTGAGCACTGTCAGATTTCTGCATCCGCCGAATTCAAAACAGACGGTGTCATGGACATGCTCGCAGCCTTTAACAGCCCCGTGTCCCTGCACATCAGCCATAACCGTCAGCAGATAAAACACAATTTTCTTTGCTTTGACGTTTGACCCGTCAGAGCACTATCTCCTTCAAAATAACTGGATACTGACTGCACTTTTTACACGGCGTGATTCAGGACGCGATCCGAAGTGACAGAGCCTGGGACTAGGAAAAAAACCCCAAACCCAACTCAAACAGACACAAGTGGTCCTATTAACCTCTACGCTAACTTGTGCTCGCAGGGCGTTTCTGAAGCTCAATCCCATCGGCCAGACACGTGGTGACCTATTAGCCCAATAAAAACATATCAACCCGTGTACACTACACACAATGAAACCCAACTTTTCACAACTCTGAAAATCTGTTCAGGTTAAGACTTGCAGGATTTGCTGCTGCAGCTTCACTGCAAATGAGTTCCAAGTCTTCCACTCTTTACTTCACACGAGACACTCAGGGGTGATTCTGAATCTCCACGAATGCTGGCTATATTTGCAAGCAGAGAGACGCAATTAAGAGCTCATTCATCACGGTACATAAGCAGCCAGAAACCAAAGGCTAGCTGATTCACGCAGCTGATTTTACCCAATGGCCTCGTGACTGAACACACACAGCGAGCTGCGACACATCAGAGACAGAACCCAGCTGGGGCGAAGGCTGCTACACCTCTTGCTGGGTTTGCCTCCTCTGCCATCACCTTCATTTTCCTTTAACGAGACACTCACTGTGAAATGAACTCTGCGCCCAGGTTCCAGTAATAACGCACTCCAGGCCAAGCAGATCCTACGACTCGCACGCTACCCTGATAAAATTCACATTCTTTGGGACCTTGGGAATTCAGGAATTTCACAGAGAATGACTACAGCTACTCTTTGCTACGCCCACTCTGGCTAATATTTCTAAAGCTATTTGGGCTTTAAATATTTCTAGACTCCAACTGGAGGCTGCAGGAATTAAGCAGCAATTTTAACATTTAAGAGTTCAAAACCAGTAATTCCCTCAATGCAAACAAGCAGATCTTTGGAGCTCCAGCTCCAGGCACTTGCGGTGTATTTAATCACTGCTCAAGGCTCCCATCTGTATTGGTGAAACACAGACATACGTTATCCTTTACTTCTCCCCACGGTTCTCTTTCTGCATACACCGCAGAAATCCGTGGCGGTGGTGGTGGGATTAAACCTCCAGCCTGTGCCACTTTATTCAGCATTTCATCTGTTAAGGATGCTCCAGCGGGTGACTCAAAGGCAAAGTCCTCCCTGAATTTTAATGCCTCTGCACTAGGCGATTTGGTCTTTTTCAGAAACTTTATCATCTTGCAAAACCTTGCTTCTGCGTGGAGTAATTTACACATGCTCAGCACTTTACAGCCAAAGACGATTTTTTAATACCAATATTTCTTACCCTAGGAGCATATGACTGATCTGAAGCAAGCAACAAGCGACTGGTTACCTTGGCAATGTACACTCTTCCCGCTTTGGAAAATCCCGGGCTCAGTTCCTCAACCTACGAGGAGGCACAGAGGGGAGGGTGCGACAGGCAGAGAAAAACAGACATTAGGATATGCAGAGGACACGGTTACTGCTTACACCAGGCTTATGGCATCTCTTAAAAAATTAAAAAAAAAAAAGAAAAGATGACTAAACCCTGCCCTGGTAAATGTGTCGATCAGCGTTAGGACTCTTCCCAGGCTTGCCTGGCTGGCTCGGTAGAGCCCCCAGACTCTCGCAGAGTGCCTGTCGCTCAGTGAGCACCATCCGCACGCTCACCTAACCTAAGCGCCATGGAAGATGGGCGAGGGGGTGAAGCCGAGCCCCCAGAAGCCAAGGGAAACTCAGCCCCAGCCTGACGCCCTCCTCCTCCCCAGGGACCTGCGCTGCTTGTAACCTCCTGGCCCATTCACTCTCACCCACCCGGGCTTCTCCCGAAGATGCTGGTGCCACACCTCAGGAATCTTGCCCCAGTTGTTTTATCTTCTCCTTCCCAGCTACTAGTTCCCAGTTTCCCAGTCACTCACGTCCCTCTGCCTTCTTCCACCCATCCCACTTCTAGTCCTCACTCTCCACACAACTTTGTTCCGGCACATTCCCCTTCCGAGCGCCCGGCCTGACCCGTGCCCCAGCCGCACCCGAACTCCCCGGCGTGCCCCACCACGACGCCCGAGCCCAGCCACCAGCGGAAGCACCGAGAGCCCCAGACAGACAACGCTCGTCCTCTCGATCCCGCTGTCTGCCTCGGACCTCGCTCAGCCTGCGACCAGCCCAGAGCTGCCAACGGCCGGACGATTTCCGTCCCCCTGCAGCGTGCCGCCCGCGGCCGAGCTGAAACGGACTCTGCCGAGCACACGGGCACCGCACTTGCTCGGGGCATGACCAGCTCCCAGAGGGATGTTTATGTGGCCGTTTCCAATTCTCGCTGTATTTGACCAAAGCTAAACCTCAGAAAAATGCAAGTTCCCATCTCAAACCACAGCACCGCTCCAACTTATCCATCGAAGTGACAAGCTATCTGTCTCTCTAATGCAAAGAGCCAAAACACGCTGCCTCAAGCTCCTCTCCGGAATGCTTGAAGCACTTTGGCTGAACAGCACAGGGCAGCCACCTATCACAAACTTCCCTCTCAAACAGCTAGAGTTTGGCAGAATTACAAGAAATGGGAATGGGTGTGACACTCCGTGACACTCTGCAGAACCGCTGGCCCAGTCTGTGGGTTACGAAGCGGCAGGGCGAGTTGTTTCTGTGACACTTCAGAGCCGCCCGAGAGCGGTTCTCCCAGCCAAAGACAGCCTGATCAACTCACTCCTCTCGTGCAGCCCCTCGCAGCCACAGCTACATGCTCAAAACGCAGCTCGGGCCGTGTCTTCATTTCATCTTCATCAACAGGAGGACAAAATATGCCACTCAGAGGGCAGGATTCTTATGTCGTGGGAAGTACCCCAAAGAAATTCTGTCTAGAAATACAGAAGCAATGTACCCCTGACACCCTGAAGCAGTTGGCTTCACAAGTTTGAACTGGACAAATTCAACCTAATCAGACAGCCTTTTAATAAACCATTCTGCAATTAAATTAAAAAGAATTAATTAGAAATTAAAATGACAGAACGTTATGAGTATCTATGCAAGTATTCCCAGGGATGAGCACAAACAGACCCTATAGGCCCTTGAAGGGGACAGACCATACACATTTAATAGCAAGTAACGAACCGCTCCACTACGCAGCTTTCGAAAGGAAAAGCAAAAAAAACCCTGAAAAACAATTCTGAACACTTTTGAGGATCCCAAAATCATGTTCTGTCTGGCTGTTCTGTAACAGAGGCTCCAAAACTTTTTGCTTTCAGCAGCCTCCCTGCCACAGGGTCCCGCCAACGGAGACGAACCACGGAGCACTCGGGGAGTGACGAGCTTGAGCAGGACACAAGCACTCCAGCCGCGCTTGTGACTGCGCTCGTCAGCCCCGCGACTCCCCGCTCATCAGCTGTCATTACCCGCAAGAAGTTCTGCAGCGCGTCCTGGACAGTGGCTGTCGGGGGGGCTTCAAACAAAGCAGAAGCAGTCTTTTTTTCAAGCCATCCCAGGTGGGAAACCTGCAGAGAGAGTAGGATGAAGCTGCCAGACCCACTAGAGACACAGCCTGCGCAGAAGCAGACAGACAGGGACTCAGCCTGGTTCCTGCGGCTGGCTCGTGCGCCCGGGAGCGAACCACGGAGCCGGGCAGTGCCGGCAGATTCTGGACCAACATCCAAGTCCCAGCCCAGCATTAAACCCGATTTGCTCTTCCTTGTCCCCAGCTTATATTCCAGGTCAGCTTGTGCAGTTCCAAACATCCGCTGCCACCTGCCTAACGCCCCAGGTAGGCTTTGCCTCTGCAGCTGAACACCACAGGCACGCAACAGCGCGGGTGGCCAAGCCCCAGACCGCCGAACGGCGACCGCACGGGTCCCCGCAGCTCCCACCGCCGCACGGCAGCGCACGCGCACCGGGAGCCCTCCCGTCCCCCAGCTCAAACCCTGAACAGGAACGCACACGGATCCCTCGGGAGAAGCAGGCTAAAGCCTGCCCACCAACAGCCAGCCACATTTTGAGGAACAGGTCGCTATTACAATTTCATGCTGTCTTCTCCTCCTGCTCCCAGCCCTCTCTCCAATAAGAAACACCCTGAAATTTCAGTGGGGGCAAGGACACACAGGACGGTAACTTCTGATAACACCTTCCTCGTTTAATACTGTTTAACTCCTACAATGCAGGACAGCAGAAGCACTAACGTACAGCTGCGCTTGTCTCACAGCTTCAGCAGCTCCAAGAGCAGGAAGGCTGCATAGAAATCCCCAGCAGAACGAAGAGCTAGGAGCTTCCACTGGTTTCGCTCACTGCTCCTCCGTAATTAACGGTGTCAATTATCTCAGCTACAATCGCTGCAATGTGACTTCTTTCCTGACAGCAGTGAAGTGCTTTCAAATTGTATAAACTGCAAAGTAGATAGTTACTGCAAACTCTTTCTTTTTACAGGCACTAAATCTGATTTATGGTAGTTGACTCCAAGCTTTTCCCTGTCAAGAAATACAAAGCAGACGGCACGCTTCCTCTAATACCTCCAGCACTCTGGTAGCAAGGGCAGGGGAAACACATGCAAAGGATTACACAGATATACTGTGTGCAGAAGCTCTTGCCAGCCCTGAAATGTCCTTGATCACATCCATATGTGTCTAAAGGTCTGAAGGCAGTTTGTTTGCACCGAGTAAAGCACAGGGAACAGCCAGTCAGTCTGCAGCTGTGCTCTTCCTAATCCATTCTTCGCCATTTCACCTCCCATGACGCCTGCAGTGACCGAAAAACTAAGCCCAGAGCCCCGAACCCTTCAGAGCTCCAAATCAGAGCAGTTTGGAAATAACGCTTTTAGCAAACAGCTTCCTCTGGGAAAGAGACAAAAACCAGGGGGAAATGGAGAGCAGAACAGTGGCAATAAGGAAATGCAACAGCACTAACCCCAGCAGCTTTCATTCTGTAGCAGAGAGGTACACCAAGCACTCTTACAGCCTTTTGCTGGTTTGGGGACAAAAGTATCACAAGAGGAAGAGCCAAGGACATTGCCAATATGAAAGCACACTCCTCGTGCTTTTAAAAACTTCAGTGTGCCTTCACTGCCACCAACCTCTGCTTTTAAAAACTTCAGTGTGCCTTCACTGCCACCAACCTCTCTCCACCTCCTCCTGATCACCAGCTCGGTGTTTCTGCAGTCGCTCTCTTCCTATGAACTTATACAAACTCTTCTTAAAAACCTGCACCATTCAAATCCAGTGCTTCCAGTGGTAACGCCAGTACGAAGGAATACGTTTTAGGTTTAACAGGAGGCAGCCAAGAGGGAGGGGGCCTGCCTAGGACTTCTCGCTTACAGTTCAGAAAACAGCTTCGATGGACAGCTGAAAGACTCCGAGTGACACTGCGTCCTGGCAGGTAACAGCTTCAGTCGTGTTTTACAAACGCACCACACCACCAGCTCTTACATCGTCAGAGGTTTCCGAATGCATTTATGGTATTCACCAGCAGAGTGTTCCTCTCAGCACTGTTCAGGACTGAAGCGAAGAGTTTCTCGATCCCACGCAAGTGCAGCTTTGAAACTACTTCTTCAAGCCACTGGGACATTCCCCTGCCTGTCCTTTCTGATACGATAGCCGAGTTCAGCAGCTAAAGAGCGTCCTCAGCCCTTATGGCTGGTGGTTCGGATCCGCTTATCTGTCACTCAAACAGGGAATTAAATTCCAAGGAGGAAGAAACCAGCACAAAGTGGTAATACACTGTTTTACCTGGTAACACCAGCGGCCCAGAAGATAGTAAGACACTGGATCCTCTGGCTGCAGTTCAATCGCTTTATCAATGTGTTCCTACGGAATTCCACAATTTAAGCGTCAGGGATCAAGAAAATGACAGCTATAGATTTCAAATTCTCATAAAATGGTTTCAGCGAACACACAAAACCAGCATTTTACCAGCCTCAGAGACAAGAATTCTCACACACACAAAACATGAAGCTGCCCTTCATTTTGTCCTGCTGCCTTCTCAGAGATTTGACATAACCAGCTTGCTGGTCGCGTCAAGAGCTGACGAGGTGGGAACTACCCGGGGCCTGCTCTGCAGCAGCTCCTGCGTGTGCACCCTCCTACCCTCTCACATCCCCGCTGCGGATGAAGGGCAAATAAAGGAATCCGAGGCAGATTAAATCCTCTTTGAAAAATAACTGCTTTGCATTTACGGGAGGGTGCGAGCACGCTCACAGGCAGTTACAGATGAAGAGCCGGTGCTGCATCTTCTTACCATGTGGTAATTTCATGTGTCAAGCTCTCAGTCTCATCATATACACACATTTTATCTGCAAGGCTTTTCTTCTCGTTTTTTTCTGAGATTACCGTGTGCAGCATTGCAGGACCAGACCAGTCACCCCCACCACAGCTGCTGGCATCACCGTGCTCAGCCCAAACCGCCCACTCACAGCATCTCCTCCCTACTAAGCGCAGGAGCCGATTTTCCCAACTTCCTACTCCAGAAGTAAGAACTGTTCCATACTTACACAACCACCAGCACGTCCTTTCTACTCACCTTGAAAACATACCCAGCTTGAATGCGCTTCTGAATACTCTCGTGTTCCGCCAGCTGCCCGCAAAGAACAGCGTACCTGCACGGAGAGACGTCTGCATGAAACGAAATCGTTCTGAACACACATTCGCATCCCGGTGAGCTCTACAGCAGGAAGCCGTACAAGCGCACTACAGCTTCACAGCTGGCTGGGGAAAACAAGGAATGCTGTGCATCCTTCAGAGGGAAGGGACACAGGCAGTAAAAATTCAGCGTAGAAGGCGGCGTTAGCTTCAAGGGTGCTGGCAAGTCCCCAGGAGCGGCTCGCTGTGACACGGAAGCTCGCCGCGCCGAAGGCTGGGAAGCCTTCCTTCCACACCAACACTTTACACCCCAAACTTCTTCACCCAGCAACAAACCGTGGCAAAGCACAGAGCAACGAAGAGCGAACGCTACTGCAGCGAGAGCCAGGACTACAGGAAGCTCCAACTCGGGCACGCAGCGACTTCCAGGCGCAACGCCCAGCCTACGGCACAGCGGTCGGCTACTTTGAGGGGAAACACACGAGAACCTACCGCCCTCCTGCAGCCCCACACGGCCACCGAACTTGGGAAACAAAATAACACGTTTTCAGTGTCGCAAGTGCCAAGCCATTTAGCTGTGTCTCGTAGGAGATCATAAACTTTGACCCCGCGAAGCACAGTACCCAGCAAAATTCTCTATTCCATGCGCTGCGAAAGTTACAGCAGGTTAATTACGCATGGGCTTGCACCCTCCCACCTCACCCCCCCCCATCACAGCAGTTCTGACCCCCTCGCTCCCTGCACTGCTCCCAAGGAACAACCAACCGTCGGGGCGGGCAGGGGCACCGCTGCTGACCGGAACAGGCGAACCGAAGCTTCGGCCGCGCTGCGCCGGCCTCTGCCGTCCCGCCCAGCCGGGAGCTGCGGGGTGGGAGAGGCTCCCCCTCCTCTCCGAGCCTGGCTCAGGAAGCACTAGGTGGAACAGACGGACAAACGGACACCACCAGTCTCGTCCTTTCAGAAAATGAAGCTGGAAAGGAGAACGATGCAAGCGAACCTCCCTCCCCTGCGATTTCTCTTCCCACACCCGCAGCCCAGCGTCGCGGGGTGCTCTGTCCCCTCCCGCCACGCCACCCCCCGGAGCAGCCCTGCTGATGGTTACCCCAACAGACACCCGGGCAGGAAGCTGTCAGAAGGCGTTCAGATCTCCAAGCACGCTTTCTTCTGTGTCACGAGAGATCCCACAAAGCATTTCACAGCTCCTTGCTCTTGCCTGAGCCAAGTTTGCAACGTGGAGGTTATGATACAAAGAAGTTGCGTTTCCCAAATATTTACAATTCTGTCATTAAATCTCACTCCTTTAACATGTTTATTTTCTGGGGAAAAACTCTGGTTCAGTTCTAAACTTCCTATTTCCCATGATAAGGGAAAAGATGACCAGATCAATGCCTGCACTCGGTCAGACCCACTTCCTCCAGCTGCCCGAGCTCACGGCTGCGCTGCCACAGCCCGTCCCTTGCAGACGATGAAGTTACGTGGGTTTGCCATCTTCCCCAGTTTGCTTCCCAACCAACACCAGCCTGTGCTAAATACCCCTCACCACAACATGCCTGGGCTTTAGAAATACAAGCCCATAAAAGGCTTATTTTCTGAGCTCACGACAGAAAGCGCTCCCACACAACACATCAGGCAGCCTGTAGCCCTGCCGAAGGCAGAGGAACTTCCCAGAGCGCGGCTCACAGAATCACAGAATCACAGAATAGTAGGGGTTGGAAGGGACCTCTGTGGGTCTAGTCCAACCCCCCCGCCGAAGCAGGGTCACCTACAGCAGGCTGCACAGGACCTTGTCCAGGCGGGTCTTGAATATCTCCAGAGAAGGAGACTCCACAGCC
>Ga0065711_1012079_pt1 | contig 13650 bp, 7 predicted proteins | sample Hoacrofraction12_FD_59098 | JGI IMG/M metagenome (GOLD analysis project Ga0065711, IMG submission 59098) | Hoatzin crop microbial communities from Cojedes, Venezuela - Epithelial fraction 12 v2 (version 2) | ecosystem: Host-associated > Birds > Digestive system > Esophagus > Crop | place... | reverse complement strand
GATTCACAGCTAAAACTTGGTTCAGGTTGAACAAGGGAAGAATAAGTCATGGTTAATGACTTATAAAAATTAGGATACAGATTGTTCGATTTAAAGGAGATTTATCAGTTTCTTGCCGGTAGAAATCAGTGCAACATCAAGTGTCCACCACAGCTGCACGCCCAGCCCCGACATCTATATGCAGATGCCAACTTTTATGTACTATTCTCCCTACTTTGACATACAGCACTCAATTTTATAGCAAACTCCCGATGAAAATGTAGTACCGCTAGATGATTGTGCGGTTTTTGCACAAGGAAATGCTTAGTTAGCTTCTTGGACTCGGGAGGCACCCGAGGCACTTAATAGAGGTCGGAAGGTGGAAATCCTCTCATTCCTTCCCTTTGTTGCAAGGACAGCAGGGACTTTAAAGAGCAGCGACAGCAGATTTCCTTGTTCTGCAGAAAAACAGCCCATTAACAGTTAAATGCCCCGGTACCTGTCACTGCAGTGGGACAAATCTTGTGCGTGTTTCAGATCTTAGTTTGTTATTGTTCTGATTTAGCATTAACAGCTAAAGGAGGTGAACAGGAGCTGTTCATTCTCTTTGATGTTATTTCATCTTGCAGTGTTTCATCTCTGCCAGCTACTCCTGAAGGGCACTGGTGTGCCTTTTGTTCAGATTCAGACATTATCTTGGTGACCATAATGAGAAGCTTTCTGTTTGTTTTTAAATACAAGTTTAGACTGTGAAACAATTATGCAACTAGATCTATAAGAAAATCTCTTATGACCACGTGTTTGGCTGCATAATCTCATTTAAACTGGGATTCTTGTTTTAAAGTGACTCTAACACAATAACGCCACACAAGGCTAACAGCACTGTAAGTGGATTTCAATGGATAAAAATAATAATAATAAAATAACTTGCAAGTTCCACTTTTGTGTATGGTTTTATATTTCAATGTATGTAATAGAATTAAAACATTTCAAAACATCCACATAAAAAGCATTCACCATGCTTCACATCAAATAGCGAGAGATTAAGCACTTTTATTGCTAACTAGAAAAACATTTCAACATCCCAGATGAAGATAATCATATGCAAAGGAGGATTGCTTCAGTTTCTAATATAAGCTACCTAAATATAAATTTTACAAGCAACAGACAATAGCAAGCCAGCAGAAGAGGAAGAACTCCAAAAGCCTAAACTCTCCATCAGTGCAAGTTTCTCAGGACAGCCTGAAAAACAGTTGCAGGCTTGCCAACACGGCTAGCTGGGGAACCACATACGCGCTGCTTCTGGAAAGCTTCTGCTGGGGGAGCTGGGCATCTTGCTCCTGCTTGTTGCCTAATTTAGTGGATGGGGCTAAAGGTGTTGACACCACTGTTAGAGAGAGTGTAAAGAAACTGTACTACTGGCAACCACAGGAGGGTAACAGTTTTCAAAGAGCAGGTACAGTCCTTTGACCAGGTGTTCTGTATTAGAGCCTGAAGTCTGCATGGATAAGATCACTATGGGCATCAAGACCTCAACTTACCTCAGGCATGTACAAAACTTCACACGTATACATCACAGAAGTGTCTTAACTCAGCAAAATATGCATTCCTTAGTGTCCCAAAGACCACCACAAGTTATTAAGGTTACAACAAAAGGTCAGAAAAACACTGCAGTCCAAAGATGGTCCAGCTCCCTTGCCTAGGCTTAGGTGAAACAGAACTTGCTAAGGATGTCTTAAAGAGATCACTTGCTATGCCAACCTCCCAGCATCTGCCAGAAATGCAACATACTGAAGAGACGTTTCTGACTATTTCCTACTGCTTACTGGAAGTCTTCCCCTAACTGGTGAACTTCCAACACCGTATTCTTAATAGAGAAATATCATTGATAAGTATAGGCTCTTCATGGTTATTGCACAAGAAAAGAGATTTTGTTCCAGGAGGTTGCATACAAACTCTTTATAAATTTGTCCAGCATTTCTCAGCAGTGAAATTCCAGGATGGGCTTAGCTTGCTTTGAAGTACAGGCTGTCTGTCATTCAGTCAGGAGGACTGAAGGGCTGCTATGACTTATGGACCCTTATGTTTTAGGAGTTAGAAAGCATGGGAAAATAGGAGTTGACCCCGAGAGGAAGAGCCTGTCAAAACTTTGACAAACGTACAAAACATTTTTCCCTCATGGCAATTCTGCCCCTTGGCAAGCAGCACATCATTCTATTTCTAAGGGAATTATGAAAAGTTGTTGGGTTTTTTTCTAGTTTGCACAAGTACAAGGAGTATTGTGTTTAGAGTCAGTGATTTTGTAGATGTCAGCAAAGCCCAATGTTCCAGCAACTGTTTGTCAACAGCATGCACTAAATTAGCAGGTAGATCTGGGCGACTTAGTCGAGGGAAACTCCCGTGAAGTCAAGGGGAAGTTTGCCTGACTAAAAATCCAAGAACGTGCTATAAGTCAAACTATACATAAAGGAATCTAAAGATCATATGTAAAACCATCTATTGAATTTCTAGAGAGAGATGCTTATTTCCCAACGTCATTAAAAGGATTCTGATGAACTCATAAACAAAAGTCTAACATCTCACAGACTTAGAGGGATAAGGATACTTGTACCAAAAGGACAATACAAAAAGTACCTGCCATTTTTGAAATTTCCACTGCTTTTAAAAGACTGTTTACTTTTGCAATGGCAGGAATTAGACTACAGTGAAAACAACAGTACTTCAAATCTCTTATTTGGCCTGTTTCACATTCTTCTTCTTTCTTGAAAGAGGGAGGGGGGGCACGGGGCGGGGCATCCTATAGTGAATTGATATTTGATGAACAAGAATAATTACCACCCAAAAAAAAAAAACTAACACATGCTTGAGAGGTCAGATATAGAAAGCTTACACAGAAAGAAAAGGAAAATGGTAGATCAAAGCTGTGTAAAGAAATGGGATGAATGGCTTAATGTTTGGACTAAACCAATAAACTTGCCATCAATCAGAACGAAAATATGTAGTTAAAATTTCAAAATCACACAAACATACAACCTGCAAATTTCAAGTTACTTTTTCCACGGACTTGGACTAATTTGTGTAACAATTTTTTTTTCCCCACAACTTACACACAGTCCTACTTTAAGCGAGCAGGAGTACCCACTTCTTCTACCAGTCTTGTAGCTGTTTGTACAAAGGTCCTTCCTCACTCTGCAGCTCCTCCAAACCAGGACAGCCCTTCTTGAATCATTGAATTTTGCCTCAAAGGCACATATTTCACTCCCAAATCCCATCTGAAACCTACTTTTTCCCCTTGGTTTGTATCTCCTAATCCTCTTCTATTTACTATATTATATACTGCATAATGTAAGTGTACTTGATATAGTTACAGCATTATATATAATTCATTATTTAATTCTGAAAGCCTGTTATGCCACTTCTCAATATCTCACCAATTCAGTGAAGCACCATGTTACACTTTAGTATGGAATATATTAATGGAGGTGAACCTTTAGCCCTACTTCTGTTAAAGCTACCCTGCACTTTCTGTTCTTAAGATACTGTTTACAGCTACTTTTAGTTGTGATTTTACAAGTTAACAGTACCTTTTTCCAGGCTGGTTTCTGTTTCAGGCTGAATATTTGTGCACTATTTCAGAGAAAACAGTTTAACAATATCCATTGATTTATTCCAGTTTAAAAAAAAACATCTCAAGAACTATTTTCTGTAGTGACCATATTCTTTGCAACAAGGTCATATGAACTGCCAAATTAACAGCCTTTGTGTCAGGGCTGCATCTTCTGCCTTGCCTGCCCACTTAAGTTTGGCCAGACTGGCTTTTAAAAGCCTCCATCCGCACAGGCTTCATGGAGCCTTACTAAGTCTTAACGCCCAAACCGCCATTACAAATACTGATCAGGCATCTTGCAGCTTCCGCGCACCAGAATGGACGTGTCGCACCCACAGAGCTGAGCAAGGGCTACCAAGGGCCCGTGTAATGGCTGTCCTCCACTGGTCTGAATCAAGCGGGGGTAAAGCAACTCAACTAAAACCTGGGGCTGCTCTCTCAGTGTTTTCTACCACTGGCATCCAGACAGCATTGGGAAGGACATTACTGATTTCACAAGCAAAAGGACTAAGGCCAAAGCAAGGACAGGATCAGACTGGGAGACCAATGCATTGAGAATGGAGTTGGAAAATAAGAAAGAAGCTGGAAGGAGCACTAGGATTGCTGGGTTACAGAGACCAGATTTAGGAGTGGAAAGAAATTAAGGCTAGAATTAACAAGAGAAGCTGTCAGGGAGCTGAAGCTGAGTGAGAACAGCACTGAGATCAAATGAGAAAACAGGTGGGTAACACAGGAAACCACTATGGAGGGAAAACTGCAGTTAGGAGGAAAGAAGAAACGCAAAAGGGATGGAAGCCTCAGAAATGACACCACTATGTTAAAAGAAAGATACAAAGGCTGCAAATGTAAGCATCGAGAGCTAAGAATCCCCTTCAAATTAATTCAACACACATGAGCAAATTGTGACAATGCAGCTCTACATGCTTCTCTGTGGAAATTAAATTCTGCCCTCACCAGTGCAAAGAAGTGAGGCCTCCATCCGACTTTTCATCCTTCTTGTTCAGGTAGTGATCACTGCCTTGGAACTGATTGGTACAGATTTTACTCTTTTCTTGACAGTCTTTTTTATAGCATTCCTTGCAATATTCTGCATGATGTAAGGCAGTGACTAATTGCCTTCATTATGAAAGCAGTAACCAACCCACTTCACAGACAAGAAAATGGAGACAGCAATTCATCCAAGGCCACACAGTTTGCCAACACCAGAACCAGCAGACAAGCTTGAATGTCTTCCTCTCTAACCCAACGCTTATTCTTCCACCCTGTGCTTCGCTATTGCTAGCGATGCTAGTATCAGCCTCTCTCCTTGCCAGGGGCAGGGCTTCTGGGGACTTTGAGAAACCTTGAGCCTAAATTCCATCATATTCCACTTCCTTAGCATCACACAGGTCAGTGATTCACGATCCTTCTGGAGGAAGTCCTCAAGGATCTTTTGAAACAATCTCCTTTCTTCTCCTCATACTGGCTCCAGTCCCTTTCCAGCTTCCTCAGCTCCTCTCTTACAGCTTCTGTTGCTTACTCCTCACTTTTCAAATTCTGTAACTTCCCTCAGCTGTAGCAGTGCTGGAGCAAGGCCCAAGCTAATAAACCTATCAGAGCTTATCAGCTTGGTATTCACCCTGCACCTCATCCCTAAAGTTAGCACATCTCTTTACTGTATTCACTTACTTGTTGGGAACTGTCACACAGGAGAACGATAGCAATGACACCAGAGAATTCAAAGCTTTTGTGCAGTATTCTTCCTTATCCAGAAAAGCCATCCTTACTTTTCCTGACCCCCTCACCCCCACTTTGCTCTCTAACACATTCTGACTTTGCACAAGAAAAATTGAGACTGATCAATATGCTGACTCCAGAATTCTGATATAAAAAATGCTGAAGTTTGTTACACCACTATCAAAATGTAACGTATAGAGCCATATCCTTACCTATTGTGTCAGTCTACTGCAGATGCAGAAAGATTAAATACACTTTCTTCTTTTTTTGTACAGGAATCACTTGCTCAACTGGATACTACCACAATCACCAGTTAATAAAGCAGCCGTACTTTCCTGCAAGGCAAGCCCCCTTTCCACGGCAGGCATTCCCACAAACGCTGTCTGACACAAGCACTGACACGCAAGCAGAAATCCCATCTTCCACCGGGTCCTATTTCAGGTTTAACAAATTAGTCTGAAGGTGACAGCCCACTATAAGCTCACATATAAACACAAGAAATCTGTTTTTAACTTTAACGAGCGTACACCAGGATTTCCTTCCTGTAATAAGGACAAGGGAGGGAAAGCAGAGCTATCGAAACAACACAAGGAATCTCCTCCTGCTGTTTATCCAAAGCATAAACAACGGAGTTGCCTTCCATGGAAGGTGGTGTAAACCTTGGTCTTAACCTCATTATGTTATCACCATGCCGTGACATTGACCAGGCCTGTGCCATTTGCAACTGCCAGTAAAGTGACAGAAGCATTTTCCACTCAGCTTCCTATCTTCCTCAGTCTATAGTTTTATTCCTAAATGTATGTTATCTCTGTTCTAATGCATAATTGCAGGGATAACAAGCAGAAAGCCTCCATATCAGTTACAGCCCCTCACGCAGGCTAACTTTAATTCTCCTCAAACTAGCTCCAATTTTCCCGACCGCATGAAGAGAATAGATAACTATTCTTGGCGCAGGGTCACACATGAGCTTTCTTTATTTGTAAGTTTAAGCAAAGTCTCCGCAGTGTTCATAATGCAAAAAAAAAATTTTGCACCCAATACAACTCCCCTCTATTTGCACGAGTTCAATAGTTCTCCTGTGAACACACTGCAGAAGTAAAACAAAAACTGCTGAAGCCAATTTCAAACATTTGTTATTTCTAGATTATATGGTTCTGGAATTTTTCTTAAAGCCAGTGACACACACACTGCAGTGACCATAAAAATACAAAATCTGGGGTTTACTATACATGTGCATTTGAAAAACGGCAGTGCTTCACAGTCCCAGTTACCATCCCTAGACTTAATAGAGGATTTATAGGAATTATTATTATACAAAGCCAGACTGCAGAGAACCAGTCAGAACATCTGCGTGGTATTGGGCCTAACTTGCAATACATAACAGCTCATCACAATTCCTCGTTAACACAAAAGGGAAGGAATTATTTATCCGACTCTTCTTTAGGTAGTTCCAATGCTCATAGTAATTACTGTGGCATCATACCAAATAGGTCTCACACCTAAAGACAAGGCTTATTAACATACAGATATGACTACAGGTTACTGGTTTTGTGCAGGCAAAGGAGGCACGTGTTCCCCCCAGACTTCTGTGGAAAGGTTACAGCAAGAAGTATGCCCTGTTTGACCAACGGCTGATCACATCTGAAAATCATACAGAACATTTCTTTATCAAAACATCAATGAGCTATCATTTTTCTACCCTTACAGAGAGAAGGAAAGAAGACACTCACACAATTCAGAATTCCTTTCTCTTCTCTCACCACTGTCTACTCCATTAGCTTGTTAAGAACAAATGATTGAATTTTTACCTCAGCCCTCAAAGAAAACATTGTTTGAAAAATTATGATGAGACCTTAGAGTAGGAATACTCGGACCTGATGGGAAAAGAAGCAGTTTATNGGGGGAAAAAAAAAAAGAAAAAAATGTTGTTGTGTCACTTTCAGACGTTGTAAAAGAGTTACTATCCATCTTTTCTGTAGATGGTTTCTTCATGTCTCAGGCAGTCAGGGATGGCTCAGGAAACCAGGGATGTGGGAGTTTCTGTGGTAGCCTTACTCCTTAAAACAACGTAAATTGCTATACTGAAATGAATCAAGCACTCTTAACATAGGTGAAAATTTCTTCTGGGCATCTAGGAAGACTCTATATACATTTGGTCAGACACACTTTTGCACAGTACACACATGTGCATGCTATTAACCTACTTGCACACATCACAGACATGTATTCCTTTCCTGTTTCAGATTATAGCCCTTGGAGATCTAGGCTTCACGACTACAAAATAAATCTGATTGCAAAATACATACTCATAGGTAGAAAAGAAACATTTTTAAAAAATCAAATCAGTACACGAGCTTTTACAGGAACGTATTATTAACCCCAGCTTCCTTCTGGGCATTTCCATGTACCATCTGGCTCAGAGTACGGTCCCACTCTTCTGCAGTTCCTGCCATCTGGAATAACTTTCCTGTAACTCCGAGTTTCATCTATTCCTTCATCCCAGTCCAAAACACAAGTGACACATTTTTTCACCTTTCTCTCACCTATTTGCCTCCAATTCCCCTCCCTATTTCTCAGTACACTTTACCCCCTGATCACAAGGTACAACTCTATGCAATTCTGCGAAGTTTTGGAATGTAGCATATGATATATACTCAAAACATATATGATATATAGCATATGACATATACTCACAACATATATTATACATACTCAAAATTTTGCTTCTCAACAGCACTATATACATGCCAAAATATATGCATATCACCCTGATAAAACAACAACAAAATCTGAAACCCAGAAAACCCAACCACAAAGAGGGACTCACAGGGCATCACAGGACCCAAGGCTACTGAGCAGCGGGAGCCCCAGGGTTTGATCTATAGTGTAGAACAGTGTCTTAATTCCACTAGTATCCTATGAGGGGCTTGCACTAAGTATCCCGTTTTCCATTTTTAATTGCTTTTTCCATTAAGACTCAAAGAACAAAGTGTAGTCAAGCAGCCTCCCCATTTTACTTTCTTCTCCTCTTGCTTCTGTAAAACAGCCATTTAGATAAATTAACAATGCCTCCTCATCCCCAAGACTGTAACATTTCTAAACTTGAGACGATAATGCTTGCTTGGCTCAGGTTTTTTTAAGTCCTACTCACAAATAACATGAGTGTTTTGGTAAGATTGACCAAATGATGCAAAAGATGTCCTGAGAAACAGATGTAGAAATTCAGCTCACAAGGTGCATATATTTTCTGATAGTAGAACAGCTTCAATACACCTCATTCAGTTATGAACATACTCCCAACCCAGTATCAGCCAGCAGTCTCCTCATTGAAATAAGCAAATACCCACACCCAAGCAAATTCGAGACAAACTGAGTCCTCTAACCTTTGAGACTGCTTCATTTTCCCCTTTTGACCTTGCAAGTCAGAATGCTCAATAAACAACACACCATCTTTTACAGCCGGAGGGCTAACTGAATCTGCCTTTTTTTAATAAAAGAGGCTCAATCTTGAAAGGTGCCACACTGAAGTGTTTTAACACACAGACCACAATCCATCATTGTTAAACACCAAGTCAAGCCAACAAAGAGACAGCAGCAAAAGAGAATCAAGACAAACTCATATTCTGTAAATATAGAGAAGAGTTACAAGTTAGCAATCACTTTTCTCCTCCTGCTCCTATTTTTAAAATTCTTTAAGGAGTTACAGTGGAAAAGCACTACACTACAATTTTTTGTTCATTTTGCGGTTTTTTTTTGTCTGGTGGAGTTTGTTTTGTTTTTTTGGGGGGTTGGGAAGTTTTTTGTTTTTCTATACACAGAAGTACTCATCCAGCAAAGTCCTGAAGTTCGCAATTTGTTTTATGTAACTTCAAGATATATTTAATCAAATGACAGACATCCAAGAACAGCACAGATCATTTTAATTACAACGTCTGTCAGCCATCTCAATTATCCCTACTTTGGAAATACTGCTTTTGTTTTCCTCCTCTGTTGCTATAAAATGTCTTACGTCTCAATAAATTTTAATCAGGAAATAGCATCCCAACTCTTAAACTCTGGGAGCAAGTTTCCATCCTGATCCAACCAGACAAGCAGGAGATTTGTTCACATATTTGAGAGGAAGAAAAATGTTTTCTGCTAATTCAGTGAAACGCGTTCCAGAGCTGTTCTATGTTGTGGTCTTACTGAACAGAATTCTTTGCTATAACTTCATGCTAAGCCAAAAGTAAACACTCTCGCCTTTTTATATGAAGGGCTCTACCCCAAAGTATAAACACAAGCATCAGTGGTGACAGAGGAAAAGTTATATTCCCCCAACCAGGGGGGTACAGGACCAAACACCAAACCAAAACAAAAAATAAAACCACCCCACAAACATCATTCAAGCAAACACGTGCCAGCAAAATGCAAACATCAGGGTGCTTCCTAGAAAATCGGGCATCAAGCTGCGCTCTCATCTGTCACCCAAGAGGACAGTATCAATTTCACAATGGCATTTTGCAACACAAAACCCACCATGTAATCCACAATTAACAGATTTCTTCCATAAATACCTGCAGTTTAAAAATTACCAAGCACTTTCGCAGCATGCGGAAATTTGTCAACCAAAACATCACATACAGCACCGGTGCAATTTTCAGAACATTCTTTTCTAAAGCCTCCTCAACCAAAACAGGTGCTGACATGAATAGAGGAGACATAGCATTCAAAAACGACTTTTACTTTATAATGTTCTCATCTTTAGTGGATATATTTATGTTCCTTAGCTTCAACAGTCTCTCTGGTCACTTTAAAAAAGGACTTTCAAAATAGTAAGACTAAACACCATCAAGAACTTACCAGATTGGAATTGGTGGCATTGGAATCATCTTCTGGAAAGGGGATATAGATAGCTAAGGCCACACAATTGGCAAAAATAGTCAGTAAAATTATTATTTCAAATGGTCTGAGGAATGGAGTTAAGGAAATTGTCCCAAAATGCGCACACATAAATAAAGAAAGATTTATAATAATTCTGTTTAAAGAAAACGTTCCAAGCCCCTTATATTCTGAAAAGAAACATATGCCTTTTTAAGTGCTTTTAGGAGATCCCAGCCAAGAATCTCCCTAATATGTCAAAAGCAGTGTAGGCCTGTCGCGTGCCAGAGTAAACATAGATTTCTTATAAGTTTTTTCTTCTTTTATTTCTTTAGATTGCATTTTTCCCTATTTTCCTTCAATTGTAGCTGTACTATTTTTAATAACAGAATCCTGTTCTAGAAGGACTGTCATCTTTCCTGTTACAATTAGTTTCTCTCGGTCTTTTCTAATCTGCATTTACAAATAATTTTAACAAAAGTTTCAGCGTTTTTGTTGTTGTATTTTTCCCCCTTCCTCAATCTCTCTCATATCAGAAAGTTAAATGCAAGAGCCTAAGAAACACATACATACTTTCAGTTAGGAGACATTTAAAAGATGCAGTCTGTTAAGGCAAAAAAAGCAGCGGCTTTGTCCCAAATATGCTTATATACCCCACGTTGCCATGTATTTTTGTTTTGTTTCAAAATTATTTGAGGAGTATTTTTCTAATACTTGCACTTCATTTGGCATCACGTGGAAAGCAAATGTGCCTGCACAGTATATTAGGGACACCATGAAGCTAAGAGTTCCTTAGGACACAAACTAACACCATGTGGGGCATTTCAACCTGGCATCAACTTTGTTGGGGGGGGTGGGGGAGGAAATCCAACATTTGGGAAATTCAACAAACAAATCCTGCACAACCTTGTTGCCCCACTGACTGTCCATTGGAATCAGAGGGCATTTTGCTACTGATCAATTTGCTGGCACTGTACTTCACCTACTTCAGTGGACTCCTTAATTGCTGTGAAGTGTCTCCAAATTCAGACTAGAGACCAGGTTTACAGCCTGTCTGCATTTACTTGCCTGCAAGAACATCCTGGACGCTAGCTCTGGCATAACTCACCAGTACTCTGGAGGGGAATGAAGAGCAGGACAAGCAGGAAGAACGCCAAGTATCACCTGTGCCACAGAGTGCATTGGAGCATGAATTTATCTACCATGGGACTGGCTTTGCAGCATTGCTAAATGTCAATGCAGCATGGATAATTTTTGTCAGCAGACCACTGTTCTCTGCAGGTTTTAGCAGGAAAGAACTGGAGATAAGATGTGCAGCAGCCCGAACTGCAAGATATGCACAAATTCCAGGCATCTGTATGCTCAGATACATTCTACATTTCACATATGGAAAAGACAAAGGGTTCCAAACTCACCAGACTACCATACTTAAACCTATGAATAATAGAGATATATGCTAATACGGAGAAAGAACAGAAGATCAGGGTAGGTAAATTACATGTGGAATCAACGGGACTTCTCAGGTACTTCAGGCTGTGTCCGTAGTGTTTACTGCATAAAGACCTCAATTTCCATAGGCTTTCCTTTTCTTAATCACTTTTTTCCTAGACTTTTTGTTTTTGACGGGGTTATTATCTATTAACTTATCACTGCTTATGCTTTTTTTAAAACTTCTATTCTCTTTTTACATGGTAAAAATAAAATGGCATAAAATCTACGAATGCATTGCACACATAACAAAATTAAATACACCGCTAGATCTTTGCAAAATAAGGTTATTACTTCATTTCACTTTTTCTTATATGCAATTGCACCTTCAGGCTCTTAACGCTGCATTGCTCCGGTAAGAAACACCACAGAAGTACCATTTGATATTTGTTTAATATCTGCTATGCTTAGACTTCAGTGGTTCAGCAAATTAAGCTAAGCTTTTCTCAGTAGTTTTTAGCAATTAGGAAAATCAGAGTACAGAATAAAATTAAATCTTATCACAACCCTTTGATATTGTTACTTGTCATTGAAGCGTTTCATGTTTATAAACATCAGATGTCCAATGAGAGGTTCTGATGAAAAAAATACTTCCATCAGCTCACCTAAAACCAAACAAAACCAAAAAATGCAAGCATCAGCATCTTTGGATTGCTTTAATCACATTGTTTGGTCCTCTCGATCTCAGCAGTGCTGTATCCTGTTTTACAATGCAACATTCCCAACATTCATTGCTGCTCTTATTCATTTATCAAATGTCACTCCGTGCTCTTTCTTTAAAGACATGTGGTTACTGGGGTCCTGGCAAGTAAACCAATACTCAGCTTCATCCTGTTAGTCATCAGCCATCATCTTATGCCTAAAGTATCAGAGCTATGCCAGAAGGGATAAAAAGCAGCAAACAATCAGGGAGATTAAAAACTACCATGCGAAGAAGAAAGGAATAGGTAGGTAGTTGAAGGACATCTAAGAATTGACAGAAGGGTTTTTAACAAGCTCTTAATCTGAAAAATATGTCCACGTCAGCGAGACCTAGTATACTCATATTCTGTTTTCATCTGTCTAACATCCCACCAGACCCCGAAAGGAACAATATTATCACATTGTTTTAAATGCCACCATTCTTTTTTTTATCATACTGCCTTCCCTTGAATGTGCTTACCTATCCCTAACAACATGATTTTTCTTTGGTATTTACTGAAGAACCCCATTAGCTTGTGATTTACTGACTATTACTGTTCAGGGTTAGTCTTGGTTTCTCTTTGCAGAGGTGAGGGAGATCTATTTTATTTCAATTTGGGTTTCACACCAAATTCTCAAATTCCAGCTTGTACTGATCAGACTTGGGTGACTAAAAAGGCTTTGCTCCTTCCACATGATGAAGCCAATGGGCAAACTCTCACTGACTTTCCAAGGAAGCAGCACTGACCCTTACATTCTGTGGTTCTGTGTCCGTGGGTATGATCTGTCATCTGTGACACAGTCTGTCTCTTGTTCAGACCACTAGATCTGGCCCCGTACTGCATTTGTACATGTTTCAGGACTACTTTAACTGTCTTGCTTTTTCCCTGCTTCCAGATAACCAGTATCTCTTACCACACATTAGTGAGCCTTATTAGTTTAAGTGGAATTCCAATATAATTAACAGACCTTGGCCCTTTCAAGGTCTTATCACATACATTTGGTTTTTCTCTCCTCCCTGTGCCCCATTCTTTTCTCCATACTCTTAAAAGTATGTCACCACACGTTTCACAAACAAGTGTACGATTCCAAGTATCACCTCTAAGTGCCCCCAAAAAACAGAAGGGAAAGCCAGCAGCTGCTATCAATCCCACAGAGTTAGTTCAACTCTGGCCTAAGATATCTTGCATATCTCACATCGATCTCAGCCTGGGCCACTTCTTTTGAAAAGAGCAGAATTCAACCCCTAACCTTTATAATTTAAATCTCTAGTGGTTTCTTACATAATGGTATAGTTAAGGCTTCGGTACTCAACTTCCCCC
>Ga0065711_1045162_pt1 | contig 13651 bp, 8 predicted proteins | sample Hoacrofraction12_FD_59098 | JGI IMG/M metagenome (GOLD analysis project Ga0065711, IMG submission 59098) | Hoatzin crop microbial communities from Cojedes, Venezuela - Epithelial fraction 12 v2 (version 2) | ecosystem: Host-associated > Birds > Digestive system > Esophagus > Crop | place... | reverse complement strand
CATCATCCTCGTAGCCCTCCGCTGGACTCTCTCCAGTAGCTCCTCATCTTTCTTGAAGTGGGGAGCCCAGAACTGGACAGAGTACTCCAGATGGGGCCTTACTAGGGCAGAGTAGAGGGAGAGGAGAACTTCCCTCGACCTACTGCCCACACTCTTCTTAATGTCAAGTCTGAACTTTCCCTGGATAGGTAATAAATAAATTAGTTTAGCCCAAGTCGTTTCTGTTTTGCCCACAATAGTAATTTGTAAACAACTTCCCTGCCTTTACCTCAATGAGCTTTCTTGTTCTTGTCCTTCTTATTTGCACCATCTGTCCCACTAAGGAGGGTGAATGAGTGAGCAGCTGGGTGGGAGACTGACTGCTAGACAAGGCTAACCCACTACAAGTACCAGTTTAAATAAAAATTTCATATCTGAATCCAGCCTAAGTATGGATAGTTGCTAAAAACATTCTTTTTAACAATTTGTCCTTTAGCAACTTTTTCTGTCAAGTCGCTGCTGTCTTCTGTCCCAGATTTGGCTGCCTCTAAGGAAACCTACTGTATCCTTTGCCCTGTCAGATCTTAAAAATAAACTGCTGCTTGATAATCTGGTTTTAAATGTTGCTTTTGGTTATGAGTTATTCTTAGTAGATCTATATCTGTCCAAACAGACAGAGGCTCCACACAAAATCCCGTTATAATGCTGGGTTGGGGGGGTGTGGTGTGGAGTGGGACTATGAAAAAAAAAAGTGTCAGGTGACTGAAATGCAGGAAAGTGAAGCTAAACTGCCAACACTTACTTCTGTGAAATGTCTTGGTTCCTTAGAAGAGTAAATCAGTAGTTGCAGTTTTCATTTAGACACTTCCCTTAAAATATACCTGAAAACGGTAGTCCAGTAAAATTTCTTAATAATGGAATGTATGGAATAATATTACTTATTACTGGGCTTAAAGGTTTTTTCACATCCCTTCTTACAAACATTAACAGCAACAGGATTTGCAACCATTTTAAACCTCCTGTTGCTGCAGTTGTACTGTAGAGTCTATCCTGGAGCTTTGGGAGGAAATGGCCTTACTCCAGAAAATCCTTATTTCTTGACAGGACCCAAGGTAATGTTTTAATGAGCAAATATTTAGCAATGGTATGGATCTCTGGATCATCAGTTGCTTCTTTGTGTAGAGGCAATATTTCTCTGGCATGTCCCTAACAATAAAGGATGTATGGTAACCGGAAAACTGACTTTCACCTGTAGTAAATGAAATTACTTGCATCCATCCAAGACATATCAACAGGAAATCAGGACCCAGTGACATGGACCAAAAGTCACTCTTGTTGCCTCTGGCAAATACCTGTTTTTAGTCTACTGACTGAAGAAGAGTACAGTGCTTAATGATGACAGCATGGCATTCCACTGCTTATTCCCATATATATAAGATGCAAGTACTTAAAAATCCACTGTCTGTAGCATAGGAATCTGTGCTGTTACAAATAGTCCCTCAAGTCCACCCATCTAACAGTCATGATCTTGGTTACCCACTGAATATATTAGAGTTATTCTGCCAGTAATTATTTTCTCATAGTCTTCTCTCTCATACACTTCTTACTGCACTCTGTGTACTTTTCTATTCAGCTAGATCTGTTACTATGCTTTTACCATGACTAGATCACTCCTGTTCCTCCAGTCCTTTTTCTCAGATTCTGAAGACTGATAGCCTCATAAATGCTGTCCTGGAGAGTGTTATGATCACCTTCTTGTCAGGAGCAAAAGAGGAAATATCTTACATAGAGAGACAAAAAAATTATTGTCTGTGTTATTACAATTTTAAGAGTCTAATCAAAATATAGGAGCTATTATTTATAGTTCATGTACAATGATATGAACACTTGTAATCTAACTTCTCTAATTATAACAGGAAAAGCTCTATTTTAATATTGATTTCTTTTTTTATAGAAAGCACTCTAATATTTACCCCTCTTCTCATCTGCTATGTTTTCACCTCTGTTCTGGTGGTGTTAAGGTTAGTGGTGCTGGCTTATCTCAAGCAGAAATGGAGAAAGCATGAGGTGCTGTCAGGGTTCTCAGTCCTTTTCTAGGAGGAGCTCAATGCTGGAAGTTGAGGGTTATTTTTCCACATTTTATTAACAAAGCCCATTTTCTTTTCATTGATTCGTAGTTAAAGTTAGAAAATTACACAGGACAAGGAACTTAGAGTGGGCTAAAAAGAAGATTCTGAAATGTGTACTTAAGGCATCTTACCTTTATTGTGTTTCCAGGTATTGTGGTGCTAAGGGTTGGATTCAAATAGATAAAGTTTTTTCTAAAAATAAGAAAGACCCAAATGTTTCTGCATACATCCACCAGCATCCTTAACAGCTTATCATGACTCGTTTATCTATGGAATAGATACCATATATTAAGAGGGCCTTGAATTTTTCTGGTATGACATGTTTGTAGATCACCTGTACATTACACAAAAAAAAAACAAAAGTATGCAGTACCCTAATCCTTTAACCAGTTTTCTGCACGCAACAGTTAACTTCCTTGATAAAGATATATTCACCTTCTCAGTTTGATTTCTTGTGCTAGCTACTGTACTTTACTTACAGGTAGCAGAACTGATGGTCACAATAAGTTGACTGAGTGATGAAAGTGGTCTTTTCTGGTCCTAAACAGAGGACATCAGCGGCCTCTTTTCATATCAAGTATGAATGTTTCTGAACACTTAATAGCAGTGTACATAGGTTAAACTTTTAACACTGGAATTTTCAGTTCCAGTCTGTTAACACACATTTCAGGACTCCCTTTCCTGGCTTATTAAAGTGTATTTCATGTTGTTGACAAAAAAATGGATTTACTAAATGCAGATCATTCAGAAGTGTAATGAGAAACCAATACTTTGAAACTGCTTAATAAAAAATATCCAAGGAAAACTGTAATTTGTGGACAGTGAAAATGTATCATAAGAATGTTTTACATATTTTTTATATTTCATTAAAACTATTTTTATAAGATACTTTGAAAACAAAGTAATTTTAAATTTTTTTAAAAAAATGGACACTTATAGATCCTCTGGTAGTATAGATTTTTTTGATTTTTTAGGTTTTGTTATTTTCCTGCCTTTAAATGAAATAAGTGAGTTCAAATAAGAACTTACAGTTTCATTTCAAAAGTAATTGTTTTCATGATGGCATTTACCAGTCCAAATCTCTTTGGTGAGTCATTTTCTATTCAACTCTAAGCATCACACCTTTTAAAATTCTGATCACAGTTGTTCTTGTGCAGCACTATCCAGTGTCTGTCATCTACAACATGCAACAGGACAGCGAAGTCCACTTCGGTAAAAAGTTTGAGAAAGTGATTACTCAGTATCTCATTCTCCTTCTCTACTTCCTCACTTTGACAGCAGTAAGTGTTGTTATCTCCTCTTGACAAAAGTAATTCCAAATTTTACTGTGGAACCATGTAACCATAATTGTGGCCTAGATGAAAAAAATCAAAAAAAGCAAATTAAAAGAATTCATTTTTAAGAAGGAATTGTGAAAAGATTGAGGAGCGGAAAAAAACATACATATACAAACTCAGAACAATATTCTGAATTCTGTAAAAAGATTCCTTAGACAATAGAGGATAATAGTCAACAACAGATTGAGTGTAGTCAAGCTTAAATCACCCGTAGGTAAATTCCTAATCTATGAAAAATGTCAGGACTAGGCGACTTCAAGGTAAACTTTTTGAAACTGCCACTGACAGCTGTGATATTTATATGTTTTTCTATGAAATCAATTCATGTTTTTAACATATTTGGCTATATAAAGGCTAAGCTTTTAAGGCAGGAAATCACTTGAGGCTCAGCTTTGACCTAGAACACCGTTTGTCTCTGAGCACTGTTTATTTATCACCTTCGTAAAATCTCTAGTTGTCTGGCACTTCTTATGAGTTCAGGGCACCTACTTTCTCCCCCTCTTCTAATTTTAAAAATCATAGTGACATCACTGACAATGTTTGATCTGCTTTTCTTCTGGTCCCAGTGTCAATCTTTCACTGTCACATGACAATTGTGCTCTAGGCATCTACAGTGCTGGTGCCAATATTTAATGAACTGCAGAAAGCTGCTGACATTTGCATACTATCTAAATGTAACGCACAAACTTTCAGGCAAATCATTCTCCTAATACTCTTACTTCCACCACACCACACGGAAAAGAGATCTGGTTTTGGAAGGGAGAGGGGAAAGATCTAAAATTTACAGCAACACTTTGAAGTCTAAACCTTAAGTCTGTACTGCTGGGGATTACACAGTTGGAGTCAAACAAAAACAAGTATCTTCAAATAAGGTGGGAATGAAAGTATCTTAAGACTAGTCAGATGAAAGAAAGGGTCTCTAGTGTTTGAGGAAGGAACATGGCTTCACATAACCTCTTTCATCTGCTTCACTGCTTGGGTGATACTTGTGCAATGCTAGTTTGGATTGGCATTTCTTCCTGGGTGAAAAAAGAAACAGGTAGACAAGTGTTTTTTCAGGAAAAGTAGTGACAAGGAAACTTCAGAAATGTAATCAGATAAACCCTAAGGAATTTTGGATTCTTATAATGCTTCTAGATCTTTTGCATTTTCAAATTATTCTTCCTCAGTGGATTAGAATTTCTTCTCTGCTCCCAATCACTTCTTTCAAGTTGTCTTCTACCCAACTAATTTAATAAGATTTATCAGGTTTTTGGCATTTAAACAGGGAAATAATGTTAAGCCTGTTAATTTGTGTGTGGGTACAATCACTAGTTTTAAAAGTAAGTTGAAATGGTGGTCCAAAATGCAGTGACTTCCTGATACTTGCCTCATCTCAAAACATATGAAATAGCAGTTTAGCCCAATTAAGAACACCAATTTCATCAAAAGCCATACAAGTAAGGGAAAATTTGCCCAAAATGCAGTCTCAGTAAAGCTCAAATAAGTGCTTTGTTTCAAGTTATGAGTGGTAATATTTTAAATAGTTCATCATTGTTTTCTGAACTATTTCTCATTCACTAAAAAATGACATTAACTAAATGAGACTGTTACCCTGAAGAGACTCTGTACCAAGTTCTCCATTTCTAGAGGGCAAACATGGGGATCTTTCTGTGTTTCTGAAAACATTTTTTATTTTGTTTCAATCCAACAGAAAGCTATGGGTGGTTTGAAGGTCTGAATAGGAAAGCAGAAGGAAAGCAGAGTTGCTATAAAACACATAATCTTAATACACCATCCCTTACCAAAAAAGCAGAAAAAATGCACAGGTATAACAAGTCAGCCTTAGCCTGTACCAACAGAGAAGTCTACCAAACTCAAACAAAAAGTCTCCCATGTGAGCTGTCTGTTTCTGACTTTATGCTGCTTTGCTTTAGAGTCACCCCAAGGCAAAGTTCCCAGGCATTCGATAAGAACATTTTGAGACTCATCAGAAGCTGGTCAGTAGGAAGAGAATGCTGAGCTTTCAGACAATATTTGCATGGGGTGCTGAAGGAAGAGATGGAAAACAGGAGTCTTTTGGTTACAATCTACACGTTTCTGCCTTGATTTCTGCACATATTCTCTTAAGACAAATTTTGTACATTTACTTTACTATATTTAGAATATAAGAAATACTGTAGAGAAACTGCTCAAATTACAGTTATTTTTTATCTTGTACCTTATCAGCATCAATACATTTGTATTTTTATGGATTTTTTTTTTCCAACATATTTTGATATTTTCAGATGTTTATCATAACATTGTTCACATGCTATGATGTGATGCTGGTCATACTTGTTCAGTATTCATTCACATTAGTACAGTCTACAAGCCACTTCTGAAGAGATGTGCTTGCTTCACTGACTTTTCAGTCTTTCTTACAGATTTCTGTAAAGTGTTATACACATCAGCTCCTTAAAAAATAAAGAAAGAATTTCCCCCTATTCTCTGTTTTTAGCCAAGCTGGCATCTCTTTCTCTTAGAATAATATTTTTTGTGTTACTTGTATTCCAAATGATATTCTAAAAAAATTAAAACAAAAATGGATATTTTTGAAACTTTAAAAACAAAATTTTATTTGCAAATGACTATTTTTCACTAGGACTGTTATTTTTATGACTGCTTCTTGCTGCCTGTGGACTTATTGGTACATCTCATCAGGTTGTATATACAAGCCAAGGAAATAAAAGCTAAAATTAATAAGCATGTTCTTATTCTATTTTTTAAAAATCTAAGCAATAGTAACCCAACATACAGTAAAAGTAGTGAAAAACAATATCCAACATTGTGAAACTCAATGCAAACATCAATTACTACTTTTCATATAGTTTTAATGCCTTAAGAATATCTGATTTTGAAGTAGAGAGTAATGACTGAGAAATGTTTTCTTTTGTTTACAGTGTTAACAGTATTATCTCTGATCATTACTATAATGTAAGAACGTTTTGAAACACGAAACGAATGCTTTAGAGTGGAAGTATCTTTAAGTTGCACTTAATAAAAAAGCAGAGAGAGAAAACATAATTAAAAACCAAAATATTTTGTATCTTTCTTTCTGAGTTTCAAATTCTTGATCCTGCCTTAAAAGAAACATTTTGGGTTTTGTTTTGAGGAACAAGACTGATAACAGAGAGAACCTCTAGTGTCTGTACTTTGAACTAGAACTCAATATCATTAAAAAGGAGACCCAGAGGTTAGATAATGGTCAACAAAGATTCCTTTAACAAGAATGACCTACAGTTACATATCAAGAACCTCATTAATATGAGTGAGCAGAGCATGAGCTACAAAATCTCAGGCAAACTGCAACAAATCTGCCAGTACAATAGCATTGAGTCTCCTTTTGGTTGCAGGTTCTTATTCTCTTCCATAATACTGTAACGGTACAGGAGAAAAGTAGGAAAAAGAAATCTGAAATAAAAGAAAAAGAGGAATACTTTGCAGGGAGCATAAATCCAATGAGTTAACTCAACAAATACGACTATTTCCCTCAGTATATAAGCTGTTGTCACTGTTTAGTGAATCAATCAAGTGGTAAGTGACTCACCTTCAAGATGGCTAAAATCCTTTTTTATATGTGGCAATTCCTCCAGGGATAAGGAGTGGATAATTATCTCTGGTTCTGATGATGACGGGCCCTCTCCCTGTGCTGTTTTTCCTCTGCATTTCCTCTTCGCCATGGTGGCGAATGATACCACTGGCACCTAAGTAACCACAGTACCTGCCGTGGGGGTTTGAATGGCTGCAGGTGCAGTCACCAAGGCTGGTGCAGCTGTAGTGACAGCTGTCAGGGTCAAAGTGGCTGCAGAGTCTGCTGTTGGAGGTGGAATGCCTGCAGTATCTGCCGTTGGAGGTGGAGTGGCTGCAGGGGCTGTAGCAGGAGCGGCAACATTTGCAGTACTTGTCATGGAGACTGCAGTATCTGCAGTGAGGGATGAGGTTCCATTGGCACATCTCGCGTTGGCATGCCTTGGAAAGCTAAAATGGTTCAATTGCACCTATACCTGCACCAAGGTTTAATCTTACACAACACCTGAAAAGCACTTAGGGAAGCCATATACAATAGAAGCCATATACAAATAGGTTTAATAGTCCCAAGAATATCAAAAATTCCCAAGCTCTGGAAAAGTCAGGTTAGCATAACAAGAAAACATGCGATTTCTCAAATTAAAAGTATGATCACTAACAAAGTCCACGAGATAACTCCTGAAGTACTCAAATGAAGTTGTTGCCACTGGATTAATTTTCATTACTTGATAAAGGTAAGAGAGCAGAGCGATAATGGCAAATCTTACCACGGCATATCTCAGTAAAAAAACCCTGTAACAAAGCAATGCCTTTTGGCCTATGCCCAAACTTCATAGACTGCACAAAACCACTGGCAAACCACCCACAGAGCATCAAGGCAATCAGCTCTAAACAAAAATCTAAAGAGACATCATGTAATATTGAGCTTCATGACAAGGAACTTGGCATCATGGATGAAAGCTACCTGTTTTAATTCCAAACTCCTTGAAACTCTCAAAGGAAAACCCTTACACTCTCTCAACCAAACCTGGGTCTCCTGCTGCTGGAGCCTGGGTTTGAACTCAGACCCGCTCTTGATCCCTCAAGCCCCACATTGGGCTCCAATAAATCTGTCACCGTTTAGAGCAGGGCGGCAATAAACAGAGTGGTAGATGTCCTCTATTAATCCCGGCCCTCCCACTAGGGGAAGGGAAAAAGGAGGAGAAGGGAGAGAGGCTTACAAATTAAATATTAAAACAGCTTTACTAATAATACTAATAATATTAACAATAAGGCAAATAAAACAAAATATACAAAACTGATACTGATTTTCCCAGAGTTGAGTGCCACGGGCACTGGCACCCCACCAGTAGCTGCCAGGCAGCACCAGGAAGCCCTGGACTGGCCTCAGCAGTAGACAGGAACTGGATTTAGGAATGTACTGATTGGAATGTAGAGAAATGTGGGCAGGACAAAGAGCAGGGTCCTCTTGAGAAGCTGGACATGGACGAACAGAGTGAGACCCTCATAATCCCCCAGCTTTAACCTCTGAGTATGACGTGCATGGCATGGAACACCACAGAATCACAGCATACCTCATTGGTCAGTATCGGGTCGCCTGTTCTGTCCACCTCTCCCCTCAAGTACAACCCTTTACAACTCCTCACTTGCAGGACCTAAAAGGATTATCAGTGACCTTGGCTGCTATAGCAATAATTATAAACATAGGCCTTTTTCTGCCTTCCATTCCTATGATTAGCTCAGTATAACTACAAACATCAGGTGCTACCAGCTTTGGGACAGACACTGCAAAATGTGAAAACAACTTCAGAAAAATGCAGTTGTTTAGAAGAACTTAGCTGTAAGGAAAATTCACTAAAAGAGAATCAGTTCTGGTTTAACAAAAACCAGGACAGTTATGAAATAAATTCATATTTATTTTGATTTTATTTTTTTTAATGCTGTCTAACCTGAAATTCCTAGTAAAGGTTACTGTCTAGTCACTAGACTTGAAGCCAAGGCCCATGACACTGTATGTATTCTTGTAAACTAAGTAGATCCAGGCAACAAGATTAGTGTACTAGTGTGTTAGAGCATTCTTTTGCACAGTTTTGGCCCAGACCCAAAAGCATTATCTAAGACAAAGGTCAATGGATATTTCTAGGACAGTGTGGTGTCAGGAAGAATTTCTTCTAGGTATTCTAACATGCTGGGTTTGTTTTCAGTTGGTTTGGTTTAGTTTGGGTTTTCTGAGTGGGAGACGTGCTAGTCATTTATTAATGCTATTTTCTTCCCCAGCTCGTTTTATTTGCTAATGCAGACATGGCTGTCATAAACTCAGTCAGAAACTCTTCTCAAAACTTTGAGGTAACTACATTGACTCTGCAAGGGAATTCATGGAGTACAAGTCAAACGATGCCATTTCGTCATGAAGAATATCCGAAGGTAGACACTGTTTTCGGCCCACAAATAATGTGAAGGAATGTAAGGGTCCAGCCAATATGAGGTCAAATGTCTCAAACACTCGTCAAAGGTGCTAATGTGAAGGACAAAGCCTGTGAGTGTTGGATACAGGAGTATTGTACTTGTGCCGATAAGCACTGGGCCTGAGCAACGGGCCTGCTCATCCTAGCACCTGACAGTCTGGTGCTAAATCAACTAAGTGACACATGGACTGAGGGAGAGACCCTCACAGCCTGATGCTACTCTGGTAAAGCTAAGCAGACCATTTTTAATTGCCTCTATACCCAACACCCTTTTTACAGCTAACAATCCAATAGTCCTGCACCGAGAAGAGGTGAAACAGGGGGAGAACACAACCACTGACTCAGTTCAAGACCGAAAAGACTTGTGTCGAAAAGACATGTCGTTTCACTGTAATCCAACTGAGGGGACTGGTGAATCGGAGTCACTCTCGTTAATGGAGTGGGGCATTTAATCACTATCATTATTGGGGTGTGGCAGGGAGCAACTACCCTCCCACAATATTCCTGTCCTCTATATAGGCTGAGAATGTGAATACACCTTTAAATTCACAGTCCTACTGAATACTTAGTTTTCTTCCTACCTTATTCTTTGAATATGTTTTTCTAGTGTAAAAGTCAATTGTGTTTTGTCAGCCCAGGTGCTTAAAACTGGGGGAAAGAAATGACATCCTGACACACCCTGTTTACAGCAAGAAATGGGGAAGATGGCAAGTATGTCATAGAGTCCAGTGATGAGAGGAATATAAAAAATAATATTTATAAAAGAAGAAGAAAACTTCAGAAGTTGGTAAACACATTTTCAAAGTGTATAAATCTGGTAAATCCCATCTTTATTCACATTTGAAACAGTTCTTTAACAGAATACATTTAGATTTTGTACAAAATATTTTGCATGGCTCTTATTACATCCTTTGATTTACGACAGTATTTTCCATACTAGCTTTAAAAATTAACATATTTTCTTTTTCCTTTCTTTTTCACAGCTCTGAAGTAAAATACAGCTTTAGAAGGTAAGCCTTACTGCAAATCAAAGTAAGGTAACTGAATTCACAGGCTTTTTAAGGACAAATATACAAAAAGAATTTTTATTTTATTTGGAGAAAATCCTGTGTCAGACAGTTTGATATAATAGTAATAGCAAAGAGTTTTGGTTTTAAGTCTCTTTGTAGCTTTTTTTCATTTATTAAAATGTTATAGACAATAAACATCAGCAATTCTGAATCAGAAAGGTCATAGAAACCTAGTTTTATTTAAGACAAAATAAAGGGCTATAGTCGTAATGCCTAGTAAAGATATCATCATCACCCAAGAAATGGTTGCTGAAAACAAGACTGAACTCTGTGACTTACAGTCAAGACTGATTTATAAAGTGTCAAAATATGTGTGGATAGTTCAACTGAAAGAGACATAAAACACCTTAAAAGCAATAAATGACCATAAAGTGGATTCACAATAGGCTTTAGGACAACTTTCATGCTGAGTTTCTGTGAATCCACTGCAGAATAATGATGGAAAGATCTAGGGCCATATGCCCACATCTGAGATCTGCTGAGAAAATCAACTACAGTAGAAAGATTTTTAAAGGGAGCACAATGAGAACAACACTTGGTGTGGTATGCTTAGACAATTGAAAAAGCAGACAAAACCATTCCCTTTATTAACAATACCACTGACTGGTTTGTCAGTGTAAGTGGAAGAAAAGTCAGTGTGATAAGAACAATAAGGTAACCACAGAAATTAATGTAATATGCAGACTAAGTTTGAAAGGACTTTGACAGATTGTCTTCTTTAGCCTTCCATTTAGTCTTTGTATAAATTTGTATCTGAGTCTCCTATTTTAAGCATACTCAATTTTTTTTTTCTTCTTTTGGGGAGTGTCATCTGGGTTGTATGGATCATCTGCCAATACAAACATGGACTAGTTGTGTCATTTCTCATTTAAGGGCTTCTATATAAGATTTAGAGCCAAAGTCATTTTGTAGGATAAAGATAAAAAAAAGGCTTACCAACATTTACAACAGAGTATTTGCTGTTTATTTCTGTATCTTTTGTTTCAATCCTTATGCTGAAGAAAAAAAAAATTATCAGCTATTGTAAAACAAAGCCCTGAGTTTGTATAAATTGACTCAGTCCTTGTGGAAGGCTTTTGATTAGGTCAGTATTTTTTACACTATTGACAATAGTTCTTTTTTTTCCCTGTAAATTATGTTCATGAAGCAGAATGCACAAATCTGCCTGTACAGCTAAACTCAAGTTTCATATATTTGTGGCTTGGAGGTACTCTGCTACTACGTCTGCAAATAAAGCAAGATTGTGAAGTCCTGTACTAGACAGAGGTATAAACTGGACAGGAATCAGAAGCTTATTTTATATATGAGTAATTGAATCTCATAGGCAACACAATTTGCAATGCAATTTTGCAAGAAGAATTATTAAATTTCACATTCCTCCAGGCATGACTTCCAAACTAAGAGACTTAAGGAACAGAAAAATAAAATAATATATACCAAAAAAGAGACACTTCTTCTAAAAGACTGTTTCTGGAGATACTAATCATGGAATACTGTAAAGGAGGATTTTGTGTAGGCCAGCTGAAAGAGCCAGGCCACACCACACTGTGATGTATAGCCTAAAAATTAATTATTAAGCAAGATCTGCAAAATGAGTGGATAACAATTCCTAATTGAGATCAAAATATATTTTTATTTCTGTTCATAGAATCACAGAATCTCTGAGGTTGGGAGGCATCTCTGGAGATCACCTAGTCCAAACCCACTGCTCAGAGCAGGCTCAACTATGATAGATCGCTCAGGGTTGTAAAGAGTCAGGTTTTGAATATCTCCAATGGTGGAGAGTCCACAGCTTGCCTGGGCAACTTGTTCCAGGGCTCAAACATCCTCACAGTAAAAAAATGTTTTTCTCATGTTTAAATGGAATTTTCTGTGTTTTCATTTGTGCCCATTGACCCTTGGTCTCACATTGAGTGTAACTGAGAAGAGTCTGGCTTCCTTTTTTGGGTTCTCCTCATCAGATATTTGCATACATTCAAGCAGTCCCAGCTCTCCAGGCTCTCTTTCTATGAAAGACGATCTAGTCCCTTAATCATCCTCATAACATCTTGCTGGCCTCATTCTAGTATGTCCATGTCTCTTGTACTGCGGAGCCCAGAACAGGACACAGCAATCCAGATGAGGTCTCACCAGTGGCGAGAGAAATAATCATCCCCCTGCACCTGCCATCTACACTGATGCTGAGAGACCACAGGATGCTGTTAGTTTCCTTTATCAAAGGGGCACATTGCTGACTCATGTTCAACTGATTGCCCATCAAGACCATCAGAACCTTTTCAGAAAGTCTGCTTTCCAGCACGTACTGGTGCATGCAGTAATTCCTCCCCAGTGGCAGGACTTTGTATTTGCTTTGTTAACCTCCATGAGTCTCTTCATGAGATTCTACTCACACACTTCACATGCTGTCCACTTGTCACCAGTGCCATGGACCAAGCATAACAGCACACTCTCTTCAGTTATACAATGTGTCCCAGTCCTGGATGGTGGTCTAGCTGTTATGTCTAGTGGTTCCACGTTGCTCTCAGACTTCAGTATGGTGCTGGATGTGAGATGGATAGGTTGCCCCACACAGGGCAATTGTCTTAATGGTTTATTGTTTTTTGAATGAGACTGTGGGCATAAACTGCCAATGGACTTAGAAGATAGGTAGTCTCAGGCCAATCTCTCTTACTTTCACAGTATATAAAGCAAATTTGCGGTTGTTACATGGGTGAGAATCATCCTTTAGTCTCTGTCCCAACTGCCTGAGAAGAATGTAAATTTAACAACAGTCACACAACAAAACTCTTCCATGCTTCTCTGTTTTCACAACACATACAGGAGTAATGTAATCAATTAGATACAGGCAGATGTAGTCCAGGTCTCATCTGTCTGAGCAGTGCTTTCAGGTAGGCTTCTTCCTCAGACAAATACAGAAGAATAATTTAAATATTTTAAAGTATAAGTTTACAGTTGTTGAGAAATAAGGTAAGTAATAACTCTTTGCCCAGCTCACGAGAGACAAGCCCAGGCTTGGCGTGCCAGGGTCAGGGGTGAGATTGACAGCCCAGCTCAAGTGTGTCTATACCAATGCACGTAGCATGGGCAATAAACAGGAGGAGCTGGAAGCCATTATACAGCAG